>ENA-ORTT01001975-ORTT01001975.1-human-gut-metagenome-genome-assembly--contig:-NODE-1975-length-17884-cov-3.519154_pt1 | contig 17884 bp, 17 predicted proteins | sample MGYA00242074_ERZ509197 | MGnify/ENA primary metagenome ERZ509197 (study PRJEB26280, sample SAMEA2338789) | human gut metagenome | biome: human gut; feature: human-associated habitat; material: faeces...
TGATAATTCAAGGCTTCCTGTTTTTTTGTTTGTAGCCAGTTTTGGGTTACAGTTGTGTTACAACTTTTTACTGCTTAAGAATCGAGTACGCTACGCCGTCCTGTTCTCGACCGCTCCACCTCCGTTACGCTTGTATGCGCTCCAGAACGCCTGCGTCTGTCCGCACAGTGGGCGGCATATGGTATCATATTGTTCTTAATTTTTACTATTTTTTGATAAACTTTACTTATCTATATTATTGTAATGCTGCAATGACTTCTTCTGCTGTCATGGTTGGCTCTCCAAGGATTTGGATCTTCTGTTCATGTGTGATGTCCAGGAGACTCTTTTCATAATTGAATGCAGCATCTAAAACATCTAATGAATTTGGGTCAGTGTACCAGGCTCCGCCTGGACTTACCTCTCCTGTGTAAATAAACTGAACTTCAATCTTCTGACCAATACTTTATTGGAATAGGTTCTATTACAACTGCAATTATATTATTAGCCACTTTTCGTAATTGTGTTCCCATTCCCATCCAATGAATTGCATGAATACCGTAAACAGCATGCCAAACAAATTAAAGGAAGTGTGCAATAGATTTTGATTAGGTGTCTGAGTAGAAAGCATCTATCAGAAAAATAAGAAATTTTTATTTTTGGGGAGGTGCTTTCATTATTAATTTCAAGGCAATTTGACTATTCACAATGACTTTATCAAGTGCTAAAATATAGGTATCACATAAGAGGAGCTGAAAACATGAATGCAATATTTTATGTTACATTAATCATTTGTGGTAGTGTTCTTTTGGGAATTTTGCTTGCTTTACCAATCAGAAAACAATTAGAACAACTGCAACGATACTGGAATGTTGAAATTGGTATGCCCGAAGAAGAAATGTTAGACATTATGGGCGAAGGTTATAACAGAAGTTTCCTAAAGAATAACCGTGTGAAATATGAGTGGCGCATTAACGCCACAAGTGTTGGCTCTTCATATAAAGGTACAAGTTTTAGGAGTTATTCTGGTGTAAAAAAGGTAACTATTTATACTAAAAACGGATTTGTTGAAGAAGTAAAACCATACAATGTGTAAGTTAAAAGGCACCACCCAATCAAAGGTAGTGCCTTCTCTCATTTCCGATTAGTATTAAAATTCTAAGATTTCAAAAGCTTTCAAATTCCCAAACCAAGCAATCGCTCAAATCGCATAAATATTCACGAAATATATAAAAATTCATGTTAGATTGAACTAATAAGCTTGGGGAACACTTTTCCGAAAAGGGAGTATTATTATTTTGATCTACCCTAAATCTAAATGCATAAAAATACTTTTTTGTTGAATCAAGTTTTAAGAAGTAGCCGTATGCTCCGGAGTCTTTCAAGTCATCATGCGAAAATAATTTTTTTCACAGTCTATTCCTCGCTTTGTTAAATCAATTACGCTTCTATACCACCGCACTATTCACTTTCTTCAAATGCATCAGACAATTTTTTCAGCCTTTTAAGCCATTTGATTATCGATCCGTTCTGAAGAAACCCTTCCAGTGCTCCACTGCAGAATCTTTCCGCCCTTACTGCCCCCATAATCAAAGCCAGTACAGCCTGTCCGTTCAATTCATCTATATTAACATTAGTCATTGCATTCTCATCCCATTGTATACCATAGTACTGCAAGATAAATACATATCTGGATAACTGATACTCCGGGTGGCTTCTTTCAAAAGCATATACATCTTTAACAAAGTCTTCAATTTCTCTCGAATATGTTCTATACGGAAACTGATACGGATGCTCCATTGTACCATCACCAATATTATTTTCCGGCATCACCTTACTCTGGGGAGGATTACTAAATTTAGATATGTACCTGGTCAGTGATGAATAAATTCCGTTTTCAACCTTGCTATCATCTATAAGTTCCATCTTTAGCAGTTCCCATTGATCCAAATAGCTATCTTCCAAATCATAGAATTCTCTTATATTTGTATTGTTATGTTTCTGTCCCTTCTTTCCGGGAGTATTAAGCCATTTCTCATGATTTTTACGAATCGTATCTGTAACAATTTTGCTCGGAACAATATGATATTCCGGTGCTTCTAATTCATTCAGAGATACAAATATATAGAATATATCATCTCCAAGTAATGTTTCATTTTTCTTTGATAATGTCCACTTTTTCTGCTTATATCCTGTGGTCTTTACCTGTATTGCAATCTGCCTATGTGTATCCCGTTCAATCGCCAGCAAATCAAAATCTTTCACATTCGACATTGGAACCGCAACAGTATATCCTCTTCTCTCTAATTCACCTGCAACAAAATATTCTCCGGAATTTCCAATATTAACATTTGTATCGTTTCCCATAGCAGATCTCCATTCGTAGCTATCTATTTGAAGTGAGGCCCCTCAGTATTCCTTCGTAATCTCTCCCTCAATCCCATACATCGTCTTAAATGTCTCAAGGTCTTCCGCCCGGCGGATCAGCATGACTTCTTCAATTTTTCCCGTGTGGATATCCTTGAATCCCGCCACCTGTTCACCGTTGCAGATGCTGGCTTTAATGACAGGTTTTTGATTGCTTCTGTCGTAAGTCTTCTTTTCGGTTCTCTTAGAAAATAATCCCATTACACGACCCTCTCTTATACTCCCTTGTCCGTCTCTTCAGATCCTTTATATTTATGCTTATACAAACTGCTTTCCTATGGAATATAAGTCTTTACGGTTTCCTTCAGCGCCGCTTTTATCAGCTGCTCGAAGGACTGTGCAAACCTCTCGTCATCCTCTTCGGTTCGCTTCTTCGGACCTTTTAAATGATTTTTATGAGAAGCTCTTCTTGCCTTTTTATTCAGATGTCGTTCCATGAGCATCTGGTCGATGTTCTCATCCGTGTACCATTTACCGGACTGGTGGATGGCGTAGGCACTCTTGCCCAGCGCCATGGCTGCCACGCCATAGTCCTGAGTTACCACGATGTCTCCCCTGCGGCAGAGACTGATCAGCTTATAATCCACAGCATCCGCCCCGGCTCCCACGACCACCACCTCGCTGTAACCGGAAGTCAGTATATGATTGGTATCGCACAGAAGTGTCACCGGAATCTGATACTTCCGTGCTGTTTTTTCCACTATGTCCACCACCGGACAGGCATCCGCATCCACAAAAATCTGCATAAGTAAGTTCTCCATCACCTTTTTCTGTAATTGAAATTATAGTAACTTTATCAGACGTTTACAAGTGTATATTTAGCCATAAAAAAACCGACCTCCTATCGTTAGATTTTAGGTCTAACGATAGGAGGTCGGTTCAGGATAAGGCTATTTTTCAATCCATATCAAAAATTATCCATTTTGAACAATTCACTTCTTGTTTTTATTCAGTTTTGTTTTTATTCAGTTTCGTTTTCTTCCTCTAATAGCTTTAATAATGCAGAAGGTTCACACACCTTAACAGAAGATTTCATATAATCTTTTACATTTCTGGTTACTATACAATCCATTTCTGAACGAATTGCTGTTTCCACCATAATAGCATCTTCATAATCACCAATTTCAGAAGATATTGCTTTCCGGCAATCTAAAGAAGTGGTATCCAACAAATGAAATAAAGTAAAAAGCTTGCTCAAAATCTTTCGTGTTTCTGCGTCGTTATGTGTTAAACGGTGTGTCAGATAATAGATATCTGTAACTGACTTTGCTGTAATATAACCCTCAAATTGCTTATTTGCAGAATATATAAAGAGTTTTTGCGCTACTTCTGAAAATGGAGCACGAGACTGTAATGCATCGATGATAACACAAGTATCAACTAAAACTCTCATATTGTATTCAACCTTTCTTCCCGTGCTTCTTCCAGAGTCATATCATTTGAAAGAACGCCAAACAATGATTTAGCAACATCTACTCTATCCTGATATGGATTAGACAATTTTGCAACAACTTTTCCGTTACGAGTAATATAAATATCCTCTGTTTCTGCAAGCATAAGATATTTGCCAAGATTACTTTTCAATTCAGTTGCAGTAATAGACATATCATCATCACCTTTCTTGAAGAATAACTATTTATCGCCTCATAAAGAGAATCTCTCTTTTCAATTATATTATACACAAATCGTACGATTTTATCAACAAAATCGTACAGAAATCGACTATTGAATGCCAGGCGGAGCACTACTCTGCCAGATACATCTTCAGGCTTCCTTCCACAGCATCCATGGCTTCCTCCACACTCGCCTGCCCGTTTAGGTATGCCTGTAAGCTCTCGGTCAGGGAAGTCTCGATCTGAGTATCTTCCTTGAGGCACAGGGTGGCTGCCCTGCATAGCTCCATCAGATGATTTGCGGTCTCCTCAGAGTAGGCTTTGATGGCGAACTCTGCGGTACTGCCGTCGATATCATAGGTGGTATAGGCTTCCGCCATGCTGCGGTCTGCTGCAGCCTGCGTCTCCAACGCTTTTGCATTGACAGGGAAGCCCTCATAGGTATCCACGCTCTGTAATTCTTCGGACAGAGCAAAATGCAGGAACTCTTTTGCAGTCTCCACATGCTCACTCCGGCTGTTGATTCCAAGGACCATCTTCGGATAAAATGCGTTTTCCATGGAGACCACATTGGCATTCAAAAGATCCGCCACTGCATAAGGCATCATTGCCTCATTAAAGCCGTCAGTCTCCTGAAGTACCAGCCTCACATCGGATCCCAGATCCCAGATATTCGCTGCACGGCCTTCTTTTCTGGAAGGCAGGATACCGCAGTTATCCGCAATCTTCTTCAAATCTTCCAGCCAGGGATGTAAGGTATCACGATTCACCTGACGGTTCTGTAAAATATCATCCACGATCAACGGATAGAACTCTTCCACCAGTTCGCCGCAGGTACGGTCTCCCATATAACTCTCCGTCTTTCCGGATACCGCCTTTGCAATAGCATCCATGCTGCTCATTTCCTCCGGATGCACATCCCTGCCGACAGCTAACAATAATCCGAATTGCAGCGGCACCGCATACCGTCTTCCATCCGCCTCTTCATAGGCTGTTGTGATGTTGGAAAGCAGGGTTCCGTCCTCTTCCATGGGCTGCAATATCTCTTGCAGATTAAACAGCAAGCCCTTAGAGGCATATGTGTCCAGTTTCAGATGATCCATCACCATGAGATCCGGTCCGTTGCCGGAGGTCAGGGAAGTGTTCAGATCCTGATAGATCTGCTGATAATCCGCATTTCCGCTGTATTTATCCGTCATGGAGATTGCCGCATCCACATGGATCAGTACCTCCGGATGCTGCTTATGATACTGCACCGCAGCCTGCTGTAAAAAGAAGCTCTCCTCCACGGTATACAGCGTCAGTTCCTCGGTCACCTCTATCACCGCATCGGGATCATATCTATAAATCATTATTTTATCCCCGCTCTCACTTCCAAACCACGCGTATACACTGCCATCCGACAGCGCCACAATATCCCTGCACCACTGATCCGACAGAGAAAAACCGGTATCGATTCCCTGAAGCAGCTTCTGCCAGTTGGTATCGCCCACGTCGCAGCGGAAGAATCCGTCTGCATCCGCCGCATAGACTGTGCCGTCCTCCAGTACACTGAAATAAGCAGAGCTATAGCTGTCCTGGGAAAAGGGAATCACTCCCTTAGCTTTTGCCCCGTTATTTCCATCCAGCTGCATCTGTAACAATCCGTTCACAGAGCCCTGTTCATCTGCCTGTGCCAGATACAACGTGTCTCCCACAGCGCTGACCCACTTATTATCCGCCAGAGTTCCGCTATCGATCAGGCTGTCGCTCTCCTGGCTGCTCACCAGGCTTCCGTCCTGTGCCAATACAACATCCAGGGAAAAATAAGACAGTCCCACTAACAATCCGTCCTCTGTCAGTGTCACATACTGCGGCGCATCATAGAACCGATAGCCATCCATATCGATAGGCTCCAGCCACTTCTGTGGTGTAATATCCAGCGCATTACCGTCCGTTTCCTTCCACAGATGTGCGGAAGAGCTCTCCTCATCCCGGTAACAGTTGCCGTACAGGTACTGATTCCCCTCCGCATCCTGCAACAGTGTAAAACTGTCACTGTTCTCCAGATCCTTTCCCTCGGGAAACGCCTTCAGCCAGTCCTTCGTCACTTCCGTCAGAGTATCTCCTTCTTCCAGCTTCCATTCCTCCAGAGTGGTCTGTCCTTCCGATCCGCCTGCCACGAGAAAATGTAATTCATCACCCGAACGGAAGATCTGGCTGATATTTTTGTCCTTCCATTCCTCCGGAAGTGAGAGTTCCGTCTCTACATATCGCCCTTTCTGCACTTCATCAGGTGACGCTGCAATCTGCAGATCGTTCTTCTTCCCGCACCCGGTGAACAGTCCCATGACGATTGCCATGCAGGTCGCCAGTGCAATTCCTTTTTGCATGTTATTGTTATTAAAGTAGTTTCTGTTTCGCATCTTAATATCCAGTCCTTTCCTGTAATCCGCAAATTTGCACTTCCTCAGCTTTTTCTTACAGGAAAAGTATAGTGGTTTCTTTTTTAAGATAACAGTAGGCACGGGTTAAGATGCCTTTACCATATGATTAAGATTTTCTTAACGAAAAACGGAACCGGCACAAGCACCGATTCCGTCTTCTCCGGGAACCATTTAGGAATTCAATATCTTCATAAATTCTTCTCCGGTAATGGTCTCTTTTTCATATAAATACTGGGACAGTTCATCCAGTTTAGCACGATTTTCCATCAGGATCTGTCCTGCCTTCTCATGCTGGCGTTTTACCAGTTCCACCACTTCCTTATCGATGGCAGTCTGGGTCTCCATGGAACAGGTCAGGGAGGAATCTCCACCCAGATACTGGTTCGTCACAGTCTCCATGGCTACCATGTCAAAATCTTTGCTCATACCGTAGCGGGTGATCATACCTTTGGCAAGCTTGGTAGCCTGTTCGATATCATTGGAAGCTCCGGTGGTCACAGATCCGAAGGCGATCTCTTCCGCGGCACGTCCGCCGGTCAATGTAGCGATCTTGTTCTCCATCTCTTCCTTGCTCATCAGATAATGATTGCCTTCCTCTTCCACCTGCATGGTATAACCCAGTGCTCCGGAAGTACGGGGCACAATGGTGATCTTCTGTACCGGTGCGGAATTGGTCTGCTTCGCTGCCACCAGTGCGTGTCCAATCTCATGGTATGCCACGATCCGCTTTTCCTTATCTGTAAGGATGGCATTCTTTTTCTGATAACCGGCAATGACTACTTCAATACTCTCTTCTAAGTCTGCCTGGGTTGCGAACTTACGTCCATCTCTGACTGCCCGGAGAGCTGCCTCATTGACGATATTGGCAAGCTCCGCACCGGAAGCGCCGGATGCCATACGGGCGATTTTATTGAAGTCTACGTTATCTGCGACTTTGATCTTGCGGGCATGCACTTTCAGGATTTCTTCTCTTCCTTTCAGGTCGGGAAGCTCTACCGGCACCCGTCTGTCAAAACGTCCGGGACGTAGCAGTGCCGGATCCAGACTCTCCGGACGGTTAGTGGCTGCCAGAATGATAACGCCGTTGTTGCCTTCAAAGCCATCCATCTCCGTTAACAGCTGGTTCAGGGTCTGTTCTCTCTCATCGTTACCGCCCACCTGTCCGTCACGTTTTTTACCGATGGCATCGATCTCATCGATAAATACAATACAGGGAGCCTTTTCCTTCGCCTGTTTGAACAGGTCTCTGACCTTGGAGGCACCCATACCTACGAACATCTCCACGAATTCCGAACCTGACATGGAGAAAAAGGGAACATTGGCTTCTCCGGCTACTGCCTTGGCTAACATCGTCTTACCGGTTCCGGGAGGGCCTACTAAGAGAATACCCTTCGGCATGGACGCACCGATCTCTTTGTATTTGTCGGGGTCATGCAGGTATTCCACGATCTCTGTCAGATTTTCCTTCGCCTCATCCTCTCCTGCCACATCGGTGAACTTAATACCGTTGGAAGACTTCACATAGACCTTCGCATTGCTCTTGCCCATGCCTCCCATGCCGAACATCATGGAGTCGCCGCCGGCTTTTTTCGCCATCTGACGGTACATCAATTGTCCGAAGCCAATAATGATGATCAAAGGCAGCAGCCAGCTGATCAGAAAGCTTAAAACCGGTGATGCTTCCTCCACGATCTCACTGGAGAATTTTGCCCCGCTGTCATACAGTCTCTGCGTTCTGTCCGGATCATCCATCAGACCGGTCTTGTAGATGGTCTTGTCATCTTTTGCGGTAAACACGATCTGATTATCCTGGACCTGTACCTCGTCGATCTGTTTATCATAAGTCATCTGCATAAAAGTGTTGTAATCCACTTCCTTCACTGCCCTCTGTACGATCTGCGGTACCAGAAGACTGTTGATCAGCATGATCGCTACCAACGCGATCAGATAGTAAAAGATAAACGGTTTTTTATTAGGTTGTTTTACTTCCTGCATATAGGATTCCTTCCTCATTCTTGTAAGATGGTCTAAAACTGTTGGAATAAATCAATCATAGCTATTTTGTGCCCGACAATCAATATTTAATCTGTTACCTTATTCTAAAAAAAGAATAAACTTCAGCGTGAAAAAGGCTACGTTTTCTCAGATTTGTTTCTTTTCCTTCTCCCTAAAAAGAGAGACAATGAGACTATGATAAAGGAGGGAGCGATGATGCGTCATGATTCGGGTAAAGTGTTGAGCCCTATATTGAAATATCTTTTGAAATATCTTTTGAAATTACTGTTTGTCTGCCTGTTGCTGGGCATTCTGTATTATAGCTTCAAGGATTCCATGGAAGATATGATCACAGAGCTTTCCAAAGTCTCCCCGCAGGTCATCCTGGTCCTGTTCCTCAGTGTAGTCGTCTATCATCTCTGTGAAGGGCACATCACCTGGCTGATTGTGCATAAAACACACCCGGAATATCCCCGCCGGAAGGGATTCTGTAATGCTTTCTACTGCTCTTTCTATAAGACAGCCACTCTGGGCAGCGGTTCCGGCATCGCAGGAATCTATTACCTGAACAAAGCCGGAATCCCGGTTCCTAATGCCACCGGTATGTACTTTTTCCAATATATCGCACACAAGGTTTCCATGGCAGTCTATAGTCTGTTATTGTTTTTGGTAACCTACAGATTTATTCACACCTCGTTTGCATACTATCAGGGTTATATTCTGCTGGGATTTGCAGGTGTCTGTGTGATCGCAGGAGTTCTGTTAGCAGTGGCTACCGTACCCTGGATGCAGACTGCCTGTAATCTGCTGGCCAACCACCTCCGTGCAAAGCATCCCTCCTGGGAGGAAAAGCTCACCGGTGCCGGACATAAGCTTGCCCTGCTACAGGCGGAAAGCCGGTCTCTGTTACAGGATCCAATATTGCTGCTTCACCTGTTCCTGTGTAATGTATTAAAGTTCACTACCTGGTATATCATCCCCTGGATCGTGTTCTGCAATTCTCTTGGGGGAGAATACGGCGATCTGCCTTTTTCTTTCCTGCAATGTTTTGCTCTGACCTCCCTCAGCCAGTCGCTGGCGGGTGTCATCCCCACCCCGGCGGGGATCGGATCCGTAGAAGCTGTCTTTACATTGCTGTTCCGGCGTCTCCTGCCGGAGGCCAAAGCCCTGTCTGCCGTGCTTCTCTACCGTTTCGCCACCATGCTGTTACCTTGTGCGATCGGTGCGTTCTTTGTACTGGGGGAGAGGATTATTTCTCTGCACAGGAAAAAGAGAACGGCAGACTAATATGCTTTCCTAAAATCTCCACACAAAACAAGCCACAACACAGTATTCTGTGTCGTGGCTCTTATTATATTCCGTTATTATAAAAACAAATGCTAAGTATTACTTTCTCTGTAAGAAATCAGGAATCTTCAAAGATTTCTCTTCTACAGAGCTTCTGATATCTGTAGGCTTATGAATACCGGGCACCGGCTGTATGGGTCTCGGAGCCTGTCCTCCCTGTCCCTGGGATGTCGTAGGAGCGGTAGACTGTATATTCATTCCCTTCAGAGAACTGGGAGTCATATGGGAAGCAGGCTGTCTGAAAGCAACACCGCCGCCCAGACGATTCTGTACCACATTGTTGGCCTTATCTTCCAGACCGGTAGCGATCACGGTGATCGTACAGCTATCGGACTTGGACTCATCGTACATAGCGCCGAAGATGATATTGACATCATCTCCTGCCAGTTCCTGTACATAGCTTGCTGCATCGGATGCATCTGCCAGAGTGATATCTCCGGAGATATTGATAATGACATGGGTTGCACCGGAAATGGTAGTCTCCAGAAGGGGACTCTCTACTGCCATCTTCACAGCTTCCATTGCCTTATCATCGCCCTTGCCCTCACCGATACCGATGTGAGCAATACCCTTGTCCTTCATAACGGTCTGTACATCTGCGAAGTCCAGATTAATGACAGCGGGAACATTGATCAGATCTGTGATTCCCTGTACTGCCTGCTGTAATACTCTTCAAAGCTTCCGGCATTGTGGTACGTCTGTCCACGATCTCCAGCAGCTTATCATTGGGTATCACAATCAGGGTATCCACGTTCTCTTTGATACGCTCGATACCGTTTAAAGCATTTACCATACGTGCCTTTGCCTCAAAACGGAAAGGCTTCGTCACAACACCGACGGTTAAAATACCCATTTCCTTTGCCAGCTTGGCCACCACCGGAGCTGCTCCGGTTCCGGTACCGCCACCCATACCACAGGTTACGAATACCATATCTGCACCCTTCAGGGCTGCGGAAATCTCCTCCGTACTCTCCTCAGCTGCCTTCTCACCGATCTCGGGCTTGGCTCCCGCACCGAGTCCCTTGGTCAGCTTCTCACCGATCTGTAATAACTTCGGAGCTTTGCAGAGCTGCAATGCCTGCTTATCGGTATTCACCCCGATAAAATCCACTCCGGTAATTTTCTCATCCACCATTCTATTTACAGCGTTATTTCCCGCGCCGCCTACACCGACTACGATGATCTTGGCAGCTACATCCGCGTCATTCGTCTTAATCTCCAGCAAGGTTAGTTCCTCCTTTTAACCCTTTTCAACTTCACATAGACTATCATATAATCATTTTACAAATTTAGCAACCTATTTTTTCAAAATGTTTCACAAATGTTTCACGCATCCGGCTTGAACGTAAATTTCCCTTTTCCTTCCTCATAATTTTCCATCTGCAGTGTTCCGCTTTTCCCTTCCAGTTGCTCCAAAAATCCCGGCAACAGCTGCAGCTTGTCCTCTAAATGGCTGTGATCACTGCCCATGGCTACTTTGATCTGTCCGAAGTAGATGGTGATCTCTCCGGAAGAATGAAAATAAATCTTGTCCGCAGTCAGCTGATATTTATTCAGAAGCTTTGTCATGTCCATGATCCCGGCAAACACTTCCGGATTCTCCACCGGAAGCTGTTCTCCCAGGACGATATGATTAAAAGTCAGTCCTGTGATCTGCGGTACTCCCTGGGTCCGGATTCCGGAACTCTCCACCACGTAACCATCCTTGTCAAAATACATATAAGTATCCAGATATTTCACGTATCCTGCCAGTGCCTTTTCATACACTGTGATTTTAATGGTATCCGGAGCCAGAATCGATACATTCATGACATCCACAAAGGGAACATCCTGAATTCCTCTGTCACGGTACTTCAGCGACAGATACAGGGAATTATTCCCCAGCGGTCCCGACATCACGATCTCTTTGATCTCATCCTCTGTATAATGCACATTGCCCTCCACATATACAGTACGGACTGTATATACGGAGTGCAATGCGAAAATGCCTCCGCCCAGTATTAGCAGCAAAGCGCTTATGATCACTATTTTTCTGATAACGGTACTTCGGTCTCTATACACTGGTAATACGTGCTCCTAATTCTCTGAAATCTCTGCAGATATTTTCATATCCGCGTTCTATAAAATGTTGTCCCGTCACGAAGCTTTCACCCTCTGCCGCAAGTCCTGCTAAAACCAGTGCTGCCCCACCGCGAAGTTCACAGGCGTCCAGCTGCTCTCCATGAAGGTGTTCCACTCCGGTGATCACCGCGTGCTGTCCGTCTTTTAAGACAATCTGTGCACCCATAAGGTTTAAGGGTTCTGCAATTCGAAAACGGTTCTCGAAAATATTCTCTTCAATATAACTGATTCCCTCTGCCATGGTCAGTACCGCCATCGCCGCCGACTGCAGATCTGTGGGGAATTCCGGGTACGGTCCGGTCTGCAGATGCCCGATACTCTTGGGTCTCGCCGGTGCCTGTACGAACAATCCCTCTTCGGAGACGGTACATTGTGCCCCCATTCTCTCCGCAGCCACAGTCACTGCTTCCATCTGGCTCCAGGGTGCCTGATTTAACAGTACACTCCCGCCGCAGCCGATACAGCCAAACAGATACGTTCCTGCCACGATCCGGTCCGTCGGAACTGTATACCGGGTTCCGTGAAGATCTCCGCCGCCATGGATGATAAGTTCCGGACTTCCCATCCCTTCGATCGAAGCCCCACATGCCGTCAGAAATTCACAAAGTGCAATCACTTCCGGCTCTCTGGCTGCACCGGTGATCACAGTATCTCCGGTGGCTTTTACCGCTGCCAGCAAAATATTCTCCGTGGCGCCAACGCTTGGGAACTTCAGTGTAATCTGGGCACCGTGCAGATTTTTTGCCCGTGCGGACAAAAGTCCGTCCTCTTCGAAGAATTCAACACCCATCTGTTCCAGTGCATGAATATGCAGATCAATGGGTCTGTCGCCGATGACACAGCCTCCCGGATGTTCCATGGTCACATAACCGCATTTGCCGAGCAATGCTCCCAGCAGACACAGCGATGAGCGCATACCGGTAATGGCTTCTCCGCGCATTCTTCTTGCCTCTGCTCTCTCGCAGGGCAGGTCATCTCTGCCTCCCGGCTGTACCCGGATCCCATTCTCCTGCCAGTGTACCATACATCCCAGTTCCCGTAACAGATGTACGAACCGATGCACATCCTCGATCCTCGGACAATTCTGAATATATGATACTTCATTGGTAAGAAGCGTTGCTGCCAAAATCGGGAGTGCCGCATTTTTAGACCCTTGTATGCGTACCTTTCCCTGTAGCGGCATGCCGCCCTGTATGCGGATTCCCTTCATACAGCACCATCCCCATTACATAAGATATTCTTATCTTATGCCCCGGGATGCGGTTTCGTACCATGTCTTCTATAGTTCTTTTAACTGGATCCTCCGGGCCACACTTAAGACCAGCCCGATCTCCGCCAAAAGGAACAGCGCCGAAGAACCACCGTAACTGATAAACGGCAGGGAGATTCCGGTATTCGGAATGGAGTTGGTCACAACCGCAATGTTCAGGATCGCCTGGATCGCGATGTGTCCCATAACCCCCACTACCAGCATAGCACCGAACAGGTCCGGTGCATTGTTGGCAATGACCATCATCCGCCACAACAGCATAATGAACATCAGAATAATGGCAACCGCTCCGAACAATCCCAGTTCCTCACAGATAATGGAGAAGATCATATCGTTCTGTGCCTCAGGCAGGAAGCTTAACTTCTGCATGCTCTGTCCCAGTCCCTTGCCCCAGATGCCACCGCTTCCGATGGCATACAGTGCCTGCAGGGTCTGGAAGCCTTTATCCTGTGCCTGACTTTCCGGGTTCAGCCACGCCTGGATTCTTGCCAGACGGAACTTGCCACCGATCTTATCTCCCATCTGTACTACCACAAATACCAGCAATGCCGCTGCTGCCACCACGCTTAATCCCATGATGACGAATTTTTTGTAATCGGGACTTGCCACAAATACCATCAGGACGGCAATACCCATAATAATGATGGCAGAACTTAAGTTATCCGTAATGAGATATACACATGCTGCGATCGGCAGTGGTGCGCCCATCATAATGAAAAAGCCTTTCATGGTACGCACGCTTTTTCCCATCTTGCACACCAGACTTGCCAGGAACAGGATCATACACAATTTAGCTACCTCAGCCGGCTGCAGGTTGAAGCCCGTATGGGGAATACCGATCCATCTTGTAGCACCGTGGGAGTTGATGCCGAGTGGAGTCTTCACCAGGAAGATCAGGATCATCGACACCACATATCCCAGCATAGCGAACCGTTCCCAGAAATGATACGGGATATTAGCAATAATGATCATTCCCACCAGACCGATGATATTGGCAACCAGCTGTTTCTTCATATAAAAGGCTGCATCTCCATAGGTATCATAAGCCTCATAGGAGCTGGCGGAATAGATCATGATCAGACCAAATCCCAGTAAAAACAGCACAATAAAAAGCAGGCTGTAGTCAAAAAAGTATTCGGATTGTTGTTTCTTTTTACGTCTTCTTCTCCGCGTTTCCGCCATGCCTGCTTTTACTCCTTATTTCTATTTTCTATAACATTATTGCTTTTTATTACTTTTTAATCTGCCAGTCCACGGACATATTCCTTGAAAAGCTGTCCTCTGACCTCATAGTTCGGGAACATGCCCCAGCTTGCACAGGCCGGAGACAGAAGAACCGCATCTCCCGGTTCTGCCAGTTCCGTACACAGCTTCAGGCATTCCTCATAAGTGTCCGCGAAACGGATCTTATCGAAGCCATGCTTTCTGGCACACTCGGCAATCTTCTCTCTGGTCTGTCCGATGAGGACGAGGCATTTTACCTTGCCGTCAAAGCTGTCGATCCACTCGTCATACTCGCTCTGCTTGTCATAACCTCCGCCGATGAGAACCGTAGGCCTGCTCATGGCTTTGATGCCCTGAATAGCGGCATCGGGATTGGTTCCCTTGGAATCGTTGTAATAATCCACACCGCCCTTGGTGGCTACGAACTCAATTCTGTGCTCCACTGCGTGGAAACCGCGGATCACCGTAAGGATCGTCTCCATGGGTACCTGCATACCCTCTGCGATGGCAATGGCTGCCATAACATTTTCCACATTGCACAGGCCTACCAGATTCATATCCTTGTGAATATCCATCAGTTCGGTCTCTTCGCCGTTCACACTCTTGATAATCTTGTCTCCCCGCAGGAAGTAACCGTTTTTCAGCTCGTGATGGGAGGAGAACAGTACCGGAGTCGCAGGACATCTTCCTGCGAAATCTCTGGTATAATCATTGTCATAATTCAATACACAGATATCATTTTTTGTCTGGTGGGAAGCCACTGCTTCCTTGGCTGCCACATAGGCCTCCATGGTATGATGTCTGTTCAGGTGATCCGGTGTGATATTCAGGATCGCCGATACCACCGGATGGAATGTATGTATGGTCTCTAACTGGAAAGAACTGATCTCTCCCACAGTAACACTGTCCTTCGAAGTCTTATCTGCTTCCAGGGTATAGGGATTACCGATGTTACCCACCACGAAAGTCTTATCCTTACCGAAGTGTGCCTTCATGATCTCACCGGTGAGTGTGGTGGTCGTCGTCTTACCATTGGTGCCGGTAATGGCGATCACTCTGCCCTGTTCCGCAAGGAATCCCAGTTCGATCTCTCCCAGGATCTGTACCCCGCGGTCCCTCATACGGTTCACCAGAGGAATATCCGTAGGTACTCCGGGGCTTAAAACGGCTGCCTGAATGCTCAGTTCTACCTCCTCCGGCAGTTCTCCGGCGATACAGACTGCCTTGCTTTCCCCGGGAAGCTTCGCCTCCAGATCTTCCTTTGTCAATTTATCACTGCTGTCATACAGAACCACGTCTGCATGGTATTTTTCCAATAAAGCCACTGCACCGATCCCGCTGATGCCGGAGCCGATGACCAGACATTTTTTTCCTTCTAACATTTTCCTACCATACCTTTCTGTACTTTCTGTAAAAGTCCATCAGTTCATTATAACGCATTCGCGGCGAATGGGGAAGAGAAAAATAGAAGCCCTCCAACATATATATGTCAGAGAGCTCCGGTTCATTCCGTTATTTCTGTAATTTTATAACACCTATTCCGGGTTCCCCGCCTATGTTCTGTTCCACGATCACATAGGGACCTCTCATTCCGTAAACATAATCAAATACCGGTTCCAGCCGCTCTTCCCCGTGAAGTCCCATCAATCCGTATTTTCTGACTGTCATCCGGTCGTCGATATATACATACCCGGGGATTGCGTCGTATTCCTTATTATATTCCGTCACACTAATAAAAAAGCGTGAGTCCCCGGAGAAGATCATCTCTCCCTTCGTATCCATAATACAGTACAATCCCTTGGATACAAAAGCCATGCCGTCATGGTATTCCCCTGCCAGTACTCTTCTGCCTTCCGTCGCTTCATAGGGGTAAAAATCAATCTGGATCGCATCCTTCACCGCGGCGAGTCCCTCGCTGAAATCCCCCACTTCATCGTATTGGCACGGGATCACACATTGCCCTGCTTCGTCAACAAAACCCCATTTTCCGTCTTTTTGAACTGCGGCATACCCTTCCGAATAATATCTGGCAGCATCGTTAGGAATATTGTTGTACTTGCAGGATGTGACCAATATCTCCTTCTCCAGATCCCACACTCCCCATTTGTCGCTCCCATTCTGTACAGCAACCATGTTGTCATTCACAAAACGAATATCTTCGTATTGTCCCGGTTCCAATACCCATGACCATTGCAGGCTTCCCACGTCTCCATTATCAAGAAATTCTTTGTAAATGGCTTCCATATTTTCATTTTTCAAAGCGCATCCGGTCAATGTATTCATCAGAAAAATAATTGCCGCCATGCACAGATATCTTTTTTCATAGGATTGTTGTCCCTTCCGTTTTTTCACAGAATAGCACAACATTACATCAAAGTTGCATCATAACAAAAAGACCCCCGGGAACCGTTATCTGTTCCCGGGGATCTTTCGTCTGTCATTGTTTACGCTTCTACGATCAGGTATCTGCCGTCTCCGATATCGAAGACTTCATCGGCTTCCAGAATCTCATCATCCACAGCGCCGTCCACGTCCATGCCGGCTTCATCGAAATACTCGATGACATCATCCACGGAATCTACCACGACTGCCATGCACTCTTCCAGAAAATCTTCTGCTTCATCCAGAGTCTCTGCCACGGCTTCCGGAAAAAGCTGGAGCTGTTTGTCCAGGAAGCATTCCAGTACCGCATCATCATATTCACGCATACTATTACCTCCAAATTCTTACGAAAATGTCTTATTTATTCTCATCATAATATGGATATGTAGTTACGTCAATTAGTAATTCGATGTGGATGTAAATTGAGAGTTTACGCGAGCATTGAGCCGCGCATAGGCATAGTTAAAGACAGCGATGGGCGCTTGCGCACAAATCGCTGTCTTTACTTATGCCGTGATGCGGCGAACGCCGCGATATGAAATAGGATTGGCAGCGCCTTTTGCTGACAATCTTATGAATAGCGTGGCTCATTGCGGAGAACTGCCAATAAATGTGGAGCGCCCTTTGCGACACATTTATGAATTGGGGGCATGGCTCGTAACGTAGGATTGCCGTAGACCGGACAAGTTCCGCCTGTACCCATTCTTTTGCCTCAGTGTGGGCACAGGAGATAGGATCAAGCTAGTCTGTACCCTTCTTCCGCCTCAACGTGGGCACAGGAGATAGGATCAAGCTTCTCTGTACCCTTCTTTTGCCTCAGTGTGAATAGTTTATGGGTATGAGAAGCTTGTTTTGTTGCTGATACCCACACTATGAAAGTTTGAGGGTATGGGAAGCTTGTTTTGCTGCTGATACCCACGCTATGAAAAGCTTGAGGGTATGGGAGGCTTGTTTTGTTGCTGATACCCACGCTGTGGAAAGTTTGAGGGTATGAGAAGCTTGTTTGGTTGCTGATACCCACACTATGAAAAGTTTGAGGGTATGGGAAGCTTGTTTTGCTGCTGATACCCACGCTGAGAAAAGTTTGTGGGTATGAGAAG
>ENA-ORTT01001992-ORTT01001992.1-human-gut-metagenome-genome-assembly--contig:-NODE-1992-length-17681-cov-13.229377_pt1 | contig 17681 bp, 13 predicted proteins | sample MGYA00242074_ERZ509197 | MGnify/ENA primary metagenome ERZ509197 (study PRJEB26280, sample SAMEA2338789) | human gut metagenome | biome: human gut; feature: human-associated habitat; material: faeces...
CGCTTCAACTTTGCCACCTGCCCCGGACTGGTCATCGTATGTATCTTCTCAATCAAAGTTTCGCTTTTCTTCTTTGTAATGAACTTCGATGACTCCACTGCGTCTATCAGCAGTTTCAGTTCCGGCAGTTCAAACTTGCGGCTGGCTACAAAGTATTTGCTTTGAGTAGAATGGATAGTAACAATGTCCATTCCAAACTCCTGAAGTGCAGCAATATCTTTTGTGACCGTCGTTCTATGTGCAGATATTCCATATTCATCATTCAATATATTGATTAACTGTGTTGTGGAAAGAGGATTTTCTTCATCGGTTCTTTCCAGTAAAATCTTTTGTAAATATAAAATTCTTGGCTTTGTTTCCATAATTTTTACATACTCATCACTTGATTAAATCTATATGTCGATACTTGCCTGTTGAACTACTAAAGTTGGTTCTAAAACATTTGATTTCATGAGCGTACTTCCTGCATACATTAAATAGTGGATACCGCTTGCAACTGCCATTTCCTCGGCTGCCGCTTTTTTGGCAAGTACAACTTCATCATCTATCTTATTATCGCCTTTTACCTCTATCAGTTGATATGAACCATCTTCCATTAGAGCAAGAAAATCAGGATAGTACTTTCTCAATCGCTTTGACTCAGGGTCATAATATTGCACCGACAAATCACCTTGATTAGAAGTAAACATACCAGTAAAATAAATTTCCTTAACCTTATTACTTGAAATATACTGTAAAAAACATTCTTTCTCTGGTTTAGAGTCGAAACAATATGTATCTGCATGGAAACTCTTTGCTTCTTCCTTTGGAGTGAAATTATTGTGTCCTTTGGTAATTACAAGCTCATCATTGGCAGAAAACTCATAGTATCCTGAATCTTTTGGTTCCCTAAGAAGTACCATATCAACATCTTCACTTTTCTGTGTACTCTTAACCTCATAAAGTGTATGAAAAATTTCAGGTATTATCACATCTTCCAAAATCTCATTATGACGATTAACTGCTGCAACAATATTATCTGAACCGTCCACGGACTCACGTAATATCTTAGCAATCGTAAGGCAAGAAATATTCATATACCGTGAAATTTCTGCCGTCAAAGAAAATTCGCTAAATCGCTCTTGCTCTTTCATAGAGTCAATATTCGTTTCCTTTTCAGATAATCCTAATCGCAAACTTCCTTTTTCATACATCTTAGCTTCATATTTTGACTCGTCTAATTCTGCCAAATGGAAATCAATAGGTACAGAATATTCCTTTTCGATGAGAGAATATTCGTGCCACAATCTTTTCATTTTAATACTTCTTGGCGGCGGTAAAACACGAACCTTATACACTTTTTTATTTGTATTTGGGGATTTACCAAAATCTGAAATCTCCATATTATAATTTTTTCGAAGTTCATCATCGAGCGTGTCATAATTCTCTTTTGACAAGAAAATTGTAGCTTTTAACTGTTCCTTTGTAAGCTGTCTTAAGCAACGCATTGTAGCCTGTAGAACAAATACTTTTGATTTTGGACTTCTAAATAAAGCAATTCCAAGCAGTGAACGACAATTCCAACCCTCTCGCCCCTTTTCAACAAGGATAATAAATTGCTTTTTACTTCCCTCAGTACCAATAACATCAAGGTTGTTAAAATTTTTAATATCCTCATCTTTTGTGACAGACGGGTCGCCGGTATTTACCAATATGCTTGAAATCGGAATATCGAGTTCACTCAAGATTTTTTCTACCGCCGGACGAACTACATCCGTTGCTTCTTTAACATTCGCTGCGAAGATTGCAAGTTTCGGTAACATACCCTCGTATGTTTTATTCCCATATCGCTCCCAGAACATCGTAATAGATGTACGCAGGAACTCCTCATTTTTTACATTATTAAAACCGATTGGGTCTGCATCTTTAAGATACCCGTGAGCGATTGATTCATTCAGTCCATAAGCATAAACAACCTCCGGTAATACCTGCTTATTCACATATGGAGTACCGGTATAGTTATAACAAGCTACAATAGATGTACTTGCCGCAAGCATATTAATTGTGTTACGGAGCGTTGTTTTATTTGCTCCACCTGAGCGAAGTTCCTTCTCTAAGTTCGCACCAAACAAATGATGAGCTTCGTCAACATATACTCCAAGCTGCGGTAAACGACAGAGTTTCTTAAAACGCTGATTATCAATCAGTGAAGCGTCATCCCAAACATCATCATCGCCCTCATCATCTCCGTAAACATCTGTAAGCAGAGAACCGGTTCCAAAAAGTACATCAGCCGGTGTATCTGCTTTACGCTTTTTCTTTACGATAATCTTCTGGTTATTTGAAATAACAATATTGAAATCCGAGTCGTCTATCGTATGAAGCGTTACCCCTGTTTCCTCAAGAAAATGGAACTTAATATTTTGGTCTAACACACGAGCATATTCCGGTGGCACAACTTTTGTCTTGTCAAAAGTCATAATTTCACGAAGAGATTCTAAGACAGTCTTGTCTGGTGCAAATACCAATGCATTATGACAAAATCTTTTATCCTTTGGGTATTTCTTAGCAAGTAAGAACTCATAGAAAATACAAGTAGCCATAAGAATAGTCTTCCCAAGTCCCATGGTTAAAGCATAAATATAGTTAGGATAATCTTCTTTATACTTCTTCATCTGCTTGAACACAATTTCGTTCTGCTCATCGCCCATATCTAAAAGCGTCCCCTGACCGCCTTTGTGAATAGTATAATACGACGCATCTGAAAATCTATTTTCTCTTTTTCTCCATTCATCAAACATCTGATACATATGGGCATTGTCCATAAATTCCTTGACAAAGACATACATCTCCAAAGCTTCAAACTGTGGTTCACGCAGAAACGCATCACTATTTTCATTGCTATCGTTATATGCAAGAAATTTTTTTGTTAAGTCATTGTATCTAGAACGGATTTTGCCTCTATTTTTGCTGTAATATTCCCATAGCTGTTCATAAAAGGCAAAATCCTGAACAAACGCTTTTGTATTTTTTGCCATAGGTTATTCAACCTCCATTTCCAATGACTCCGACAACAAGTCTGTAATCTTAACTCGAATGGTTCCTGCATCTTCAGGAATATCATAAATACCGCTTACAATTTCTTTCTTATCTGGCACATCAGTTACCGTTGGCTGCATAACCACTCCATCGTAATTCCAGTCAATCATTATTGACTCTACTAGCTGACGCCAATCCTCCACATATTCTTTTTGTAAAGAAAGTTTCTGCATAAGATTCATTGGATAGAACGACCTAATAACCAGTTTACTTCCCTCTTTGACAATCTCTGCCTCCGCCTCTCGTTTCAGTTGTAAGTCTTTCTTATCTCTGAGAATATCCACAATTTCAATATCCAGTTTATACTCAGAAAGTCCCTGCTCCAAAGAAGCCTTTAAATCAGGTTCGTGTCCCATACAAACAATGGTTATTCTTTCTACAGGTTGAGTCGGATTATCTGCCTTTCTTTTTTCATATGTTTTATATGGAAGATTTGCTTTTAATTCTTCCAAATCTGCCTTAGTTGCAATACGGTTTACTGGCATAATTTTAACCATTCGACCGTCAAGTTCTCCGTCCCACACATCGCTCTGAGGAAACGGTTGAATCTCAAGCGCTTGAATAATCAAATCTCTCGCTTCCAAAGGATTCCTAAAAAAATCATAATTATTAACGTTATAAACTTCAAATCCAGTATATTTCTGGTTTTCCTGCAACTGACTATCTAACTCTTTTGCTACATTGATAAGACGTTTAGTAGTTGTTTGAATTGAGCCAAGGTTAATATCTGCCCCAATAAATTTTCTTCCAAGTTTCATTGCTACAGCTTGGGTTGTTCCACTTCCCATAAAGCAATCAAACACCAAACTTTCTGGATTAGAAGATGTTCTCATGATTCGTTCAAGTAAACATTCCGGTTTCTGGGTAGGATAATCTAACCTTTCAGATGATGTAGGACTAACACGATTTAAATCGTCCCATAAGTCTGTAACAGGAGTTCCTTTTGCATCCTTCAAATATCTTCTTCTACTAAGAGATTTTCCTGTTGAAGACAATTGTATTTCTCCGGCTTCATATAAGGACTGCATAGTTTCTTTTGAATATCTCCAATATCCCGATACTCCTAAGAATTCGTAATAGGGATTTCCTTTACTTGCTCCACCTGGTCCATCAACGGGTGTTAATCGATACCTTTCTCCAGTAACTTCATCTATATATTTATAATCTCTTTCAATAGTTTCCTTTGAATATGCTAAATACTGCTGGTTCCATATAGGATGTCCTGTCTTAGAATAAATAAAAATCGTGTCAGTTACAATTCCAAAATGCTCTGTTCCCTGACCAGCATTCCCCTGTGCGTGTGAACGTTTCCATGTTATAACATTATGACAATTCATTGGACCAAACAATTCGTCTAATATACACCTCAAATGTGATGATTGATGCCAATCACAATGTAAATATAATGTACCTGAATCTGACAATAATTCTCGCATAATTATCAATCTTTCGTACATAAATTGAAGATAACCATCATTGTTCCAAATATCTCCATATTGTTTTTCCTCAAAAGATGCCGTATCACTTGTTGCACTATTTGATTTAATACGTATGCTTTTCTTATAGTCAGCTTTACTATCAAATGGTGGGTCTATATAAATAAGGTCAATTTCCCCACGATATTCTTTAAGCAAATGGCTCATAACCTGTAAGTTATCTCCCCAAAATATCTTATTTATCCAGCCGTTAGTTTCCTCACCATATCTTTCACGAAGCTGAGCCGGATAATATTGTGTAGACTCATAGGGACGCTTTCCCGTCCATCTAAGCTCTGGATATCCCTTAATTGTCGGGCGTTTATCAAATTCAAAAGTCATTTGTCCTTCCATTTTTTAATCCTCCGTTATTCTTTGCTACCATATTTATTTCTGTGGCTCTAATCGGTATAAGTCGTCCTTCCATATACAAATCCCGCCCCAGTAAACTATGAAGTAGAATATATTTATCAGTTTCCAACAGATTAGGGTTTTCACGCAACAAAGCATTCACTCTTTCAATCATCATTGGTTCTGTAAGCTGTGCTAAAGTGGATTCAACATCAAGCTCTCCTGCATTTTGAAGTTTCGTAAGACTGCTTAACAGCCCAATCCAATGATAAAGAAGTTTTCGCTTTTCTGCATCTACTTCTTCCTTTGTCATAATTTCAGACAATATCGGCTGATTATCAACTACCTTATGTTCTGTTTCACATTTTATCTGGTCTATCTTAAGCTCTTTAGAAAATAAAACATCTTTTGCACCATTCCAAAGTGGGACTATATGCTTATGCCAAACAGTAGGAATTACTTCATAGAAGAAATCATCTCCTGCTCGGTCAATGACATATTTAGAATATTCTACCATCTTATCTCGAACTAAATCTTTTATAGGAGAAGCACAACTTTTCTGCACCACACTATCAGCCACATAATGCTTTAATTCCTTAAGCACCCTATGTGGTTTTCGATTCATCAACCTGCCATATTCATCTATAAAAGCTTCATCGTTTTTCCATTTTATGAAAAGTTCATCTGTTGGAATAATATATATAATATTATATTTCCTAACTCTATGTTCTGCCATACACTCTACCTCTCGTTACTTATTGCAGTAGTACCGAAAATCGCAGTTCTTACAAGTTTTCGTATCATCGCAACGATGCTTAAAATCCTTCCTAAGAATTTTATGTACAGTATCATCAAAAGCTGCAACTGTTCCTTCAATAGCAGTCCTTGTATAAGGATATGTTATCATCGGATTACCATTTTCTTCTCCCGTATAGTAGAGATGCATTTTGCTTACCTTCTGTCCGGTTCTCTGTTCAATAAGATAAGCATAGATTTGTAATTGTCTACGATAATGTTCTAACCTTTCTCGCATCTTAACCATATCTGGCTTTCGCTCAGATTTGAAATCGACTATTTCAACTGTACCGTCAACACCTTTGACAAGGTCAATCTTACCATCTATGATATAGTCCTCTTTAACAAGACTGACATCTACCTCAGCCTGCTGAACAGATGCCCATTTGCCGTCCATTCTCTCTGCATATCGTTCTACTTGACTAAGTGCTGCATTACGCTGTGGCTCAGCCAAATAAGTATGCTCCGACTTAACAAGCGAATTATAATTTGACTCAAACCAAGTAACAATATTATTGTTAGTGATTTTATCGACTTCTCCTCTGATAGCAGCTCTATGAATATCTTCAATGGTTTCATGAACCAAAGTACCGAACATCATAGCGTTCTGTCGAACAGGCATAAATTCAAGTTCCTTATAGAACTTATACTGTAAAGCACAAGTTTCATAAACTGTAATGTGAGAAGTAAACGAAAAGGAATTTTTCAAATTTACCTTCTTTACAGATTGAAAAGAAAATTCGCTTAAATCAAATTCGTCACTATTCACACTCTGAATTTCATCATAAATATCTCTAAAGTATTGGCTTGGAGTACGTTTATTTTCATCGCAGGTAAGTACGAGCAAATTCTGTGCCCTTGAAAAAGCCGTATAGTATAATCTCCAAAAATCAAAATACTTTGTTTGGTCATAAGGTTCAAATGCCGGTCTATGGAAATATTTTTCCTCGACTTCTGTCATAAGGTCTTTATATGTTTTTCTCGGTACATTACTTAAAGAATCCACCAATACAATTGGGAACTCCATTCCTTTAGATTGATGTATTGTAAGGAATGACACACAACCACTCGGTGCATACTCCGCCTCGTCCTCATACTCAGATATTCCACCGTCATAAAGTAGTTTTAAATAAAGATTAAAAAGTAGTTCTGTGTTTCTATCAATATATGAACCATTAAATACATCAACTCTATGCAGATACTCAAACTTACCGATTATCTGTGTAAGTAAAGCAAGATTTCTTGTAGGTCGAATATCAACAACACCTACACTCATATCTGTATCAAGAATATCGCTAAAAGGTCTAAACATAAACAACTTATAAAGCAATCCTGAATAAGCATAATCCGTCGTTCCAGTCAACCCTGCGTGTACTTTGCCGTGTTTTCTAATAAACTGTAATAGTTCTTTATTATCCGCCCTAGTAACATATTCATTAGCAGCAACAATGCATTCCCTATAATATCGGTAATGTTCTACCTGCAAAAAATCAAATTCTTGTTTTTCAAGTTTCATTACATATTTAGGAAACATAAGCATTAAACACCCCAATGCCAGTTTTATCTCATCACGTTTGAAAAACATATCTGAACGAGGAGAATAGACATTTATTCCATTTCTCTCCAAAAAATTTGCAAGTGCTGTTACTCGCTGATGCTTAACCGAGCTGAATAAAAAAGCCAGTTGGTTGTAATCCGTAAGCTTTCCTGATTCTTTTAACTCCTTAATAAAACCAAGTATTTTCTCATGCCACTCATCTTCATCATCTTTGCTAAATAATTTTACTACCGCAGGACTTTGTATATCGGACTTTACGTGTGGCTCAATTTTCTTTTGATAGCGATATCTATCCCAAGAAAATTTGAATTTATGCCCTGATGTAGTTGATATCCATTCGTTATAAAAATCCACAATATCACTATTAGAACGATAATTTACTACCAGCGGAATAATCTTACATCCCTCATTTTCAAATTTGTGCGGAAATTCAAGTATATTACGGATAGTTGCACCCCTAAAACGATATAAACCTTGGTCATCATCTCCTACAACGCATATATTATGATGTTTAGCTCCAAGCAAAAACACTATCTGTTCCTGTATGTAGTTTGTATCCTGATATTCATCTATCATAAGATATTGCAGTTTATCTTGTAATTCTTCTAATATCTGTTTATTCTGCATAAGCAATTTGTAACATTCAGTCTGAATTGTTGAGAAATCAATCAAATTTCCTTCCTCAAGCATTTCTTGATAAACAGACAGCACTCTTCCAAGTGTTCTTATTCCAGGATTATCATCTGACTGCAATGCTTCAATATCAACCATTTCTTCAGACAAATGGTTGATATATGTGCAAATCTCATCAGACCGTTTCCAAGAACCTCCCTTTGAAAGAAGCTCATCAATTCCCTCTATATTCTTGAATTTATGAAAATTTCTAAACACAAGATACTTTTGGTCGAAAGTATCAAGTAAACGATAATTTCGTTTAAGTCTTGTAAACTCTAAATTCTCTTTTATAATCCTCAAACATAAAGAGTGAAATGTACCAATATACATTTCATTTACATTGACAGAAATATTCCTTTCTGCTAACTCATTTGTAATACGGGTTATAAGTTCTTTAGCTGCCTTTTCCGTAAAAGTAGCCATCATTATTTGTTCAGGTTTTATGCCACATTCTTGAATAAGATAAACCGCCCTCTTAACAAGTGTAAATGTTTTACCTGTACCGGGTCCTGCTGTGATAAGCACAAGACCGTCTGTGGCACTTATTGCTTCTTTTTGAGCTTCGTTTGCATTTCCATAATTAAACATATAAACAGCTCCTATTCCGTCCCAGTAAAATCCACTTTTCTTTATTCATCTAAAATAACTTCGCATATATCTCCGATGTCACAATGAAACACCTGACATATCCTCATCAGTACTTCAAGAGATACTGGCTCATTCTTATTTATCTTCGTTGCAGCGTATGATGTAATTTCGGCTGCACGCATTAAATCCTGTCTTTTCATTTGATTGTCAATCATAAGTTTTTGAAGTTTGTTATAGCATATCTTCATCAGTAACACCTCTTCATCTTATAATTCTTCTTCGTTACAGTTAGTCATTTAACATTATATATTAAATTTTCAGGCATTTCAAGATTTCAGGCAGAAATGTAACCTTTCAGACACTAAGGTGTCACTTTTTACAAACACCTAATACGACTCTTTTAAAGAATACTAAAAAAGAGATGCCGAAGCACCTCAATTGTACATTCTATTATTAACATTCAATGCAATCATTGCTATGACCTTTTCTATCGGCGGCTCTTTTCCGTCCGGTGCAACTGCTTTCCAAAAAGCTATTGCTTCCGGTTCAGCACTTTTCATTGCTTCCCGAATGGCAAACTGCATTTCCTCTTTTACTGCTTTTTCGGTTGTTCCATTTTCTTTTGCTATTTGTCTGAAAATGTCGTTCACTTCTACTTCCTCCTATGCCTATTAGTATGTGTATATCACTGATAGTTGTTGTTATAGCATATTTGCTCTGTCGAAGTCCCGAAAAATTTGTCGCTAGCTGAAATTTTTTATACTGAAAAAAAGAAAGCTCGTCGATTAGGACGAACTTCTGTGTTTTATGGAAGTATTTGCTTTGATTGCTTCACAAGTGTATCTATAACTTCATAAATTCTGTTTCTATCTTCAGGAGCAAGTTTTTCAAGCTTCTCATTCAGCATAGAGTTCTTGACTGTATATCCCGTTTCCAGGACATCAGTAAGAACCATATCCGATGATACACCTAAAGCATTTACTATCTTTATGAAAGTTTCGAGTGACGGAATTTTCTCTCCACGCTCAACCATACCAATATAATTTGTTGTCAAATCTGTTTTCTCAGCCAAATCTTCTTGGCGTAATTTCCTCGCAAGTCGGAACTTTCTTATATTCTTGCCGATTGTATCGAGCTTCATCACATCACCTCCCTTAGTGTGTTTCCATAACTAATAGTATAGGTTAAGTCGATTTTAAATCACACGCACCCAAAGGAAGTCAAACCAACTATTAGTGATGATTCCCAACTATTTTTATGTTATACTATAAAAGTAGTAATTCACGATTGTTAATGGCGAAAGACAAATCACAACCCAAGAGCCAAGTTAAACAATCTCTATAGAATAAACTTAGGGGTAAAAGGAATGGACGAACAAAAGATAATATTCAGTAATCGGTTTGAAAAAGAGAAATTTGAGGATTACAAAACAGATTTGGGAACTGACAGCTCAGTCACTCCCGACTTTACGGAAGCTGATGATTTTTTAAAATTTATACAGAAGAACCGCAGAAGTGTTCCAAGTAAAGAGCGAATTGCTGACAAGGATAAATTTATCAAAACCGTTTACGAACTATCCAATAGCTTTGAAATTGACGCTGACCTGATAGAATTTGCCGAGGGATATATAGCCAACATCTATGTAGATTATGCCTGCTACACTGGATATATCAAGAAGCTGTTAGCAATTCTTTTTATCCTTGCCGATGATATTTCCTTTTTAGACGGCAGTAAAGAAAATGCCGATATGCTTTTCAGCTTCACTTATCACACACACCATATTTTCCTGAATAACAGAGAAACAACTGATTTCTCATAATGTACCCGATGGCTACTCAACTGAGCAGCCATCTTTTCAATTTTCCAGACACCGTCTGGAATTTTTAATATGCCGGAATACCGTATCCATAGATATTGCTGCTTCCGACTGCGTACTGTCTTTGCTTGCAGGCGTCGCCTGAGTTGCCCTCTACGGTATAAACTGTGCCATTCTCACACTTCTCTACGATACCAACGTGGTCTGTTGTACCGTCGCCTTCCCAATCAAAGAAGATAATATCTCCTACCTTTGGTTCATAAGTGCGGTCTTGCCATTTTCCATTTGACTTAAACCAGTTTGCACCATCCACGCAACCTGCAAATTTCGGAACAAGTCCGCTTTCAATATACCCGCATTGGTCAGCACACCAAGATACGAAGCAGGCACACCATTCCACTCGACTATTAAAGCCGTACCAGCTCCAGTAAGGTTGTCCGCCCTGATTGCCTAGCTGTGTCAAGGCAACCTCAACAATCGCCTGATTACCTCCGGCAGTAAAGGCTCGCCCATACGGATAGTATCTCAAAACGTGAGCCGGATATTGAGTATCTCCATAACTGTCCCAACCAAGCCTTTGTGCCTGCTGAGTGGAAAACTCCACTGCATTGGCATAAGAATAACCGCCATACTTTGTTTTTGCCCAAGAAATATACCCATTACCGAAGTTGTAGCCTTGCAAGGCAAGTTTGATATGCTCCATATCTATCGGACTTTCCACTTCTGCCGAAGTAAGAGCCGCTTTCAATTCCTGAACTCCACACTGGATAGAATATTCAGGGTCTTTAATTCCATTAGGTTCGTGCGGATACCTTGTATTGAAACTTCCCTCTGCTGCCTGCATAGGGTCAAGTCCTCTGCCACCGCTTTCCTGCATCATAACCGCCTTGATAAGTTCCACATACTCAGGAATGCCGTACTCTTTGGCATACTTCTGTATGATGGGTTCATAGGCTTCTACCTCTGCACTTACCGGAGTATAGGAATTACTGTCACTTCCTCCTCCAAACATTGCTACGGCAGCACCAAACAGCACGACAATCATAATAATCAGAACCGCTATCCAACCGCCTGCGGCGATTGCTGCTACAAGTGCTTTTGTCCCTGCAATAATCGCTTTGACTGTCGCAACAGTAGCTTTCGCTGTGGCTTTAACGGTATCTGCTGTGGCTTTCGCCGCTTTCTTTGCCGTCTGAGCCGCTTTCTGTGTTGCTTTGGCTGTTGTTTTTGCTGTTTTCTGTGCTATAATGGCAGCTTCTTTGGTGGTCTTAATAGAAGTCTTTGCCGTTTGTTCTGCGGTCTTGACCGACCTTTGAACAGTATTGGTTGCACCTTTCGATACGGTCTTGACTGTCGTATTTCCTGCCGACCTTGCAGACTGTTTAATTGTTTTCTCCGTACGCTCCAGAGTTCGGATGCTCTGTTTTCCGACAGGATTGACCGATTGTTTCTGAAGCTGTTTCTCTGCACGCTTGGTCTTGAAATTCTCAATTCCCGTTTTGGCTTTCTGATAATTCTGCCTTGTTTCACGCACACCCCATCTGCCGACTTTATCCGCACGGTATGCAGTTTCGTGAACAGCCCTATCCGTTGCCGCTTCGATTTTATCGGAAGCATATTCCTCTGCGGAATTTTCCGAAGCATTGGTGGAATGTTCTGCCTTATCTTTCGTCATCACATAGGCTTTCTTCATTCGCTCCGTGGCAACCGCTGCCTTATTTATGGTCTTGATTGTACCTTTGCTTGTATCTCTTGTTTTTATATCAGCCATCGGTTTCCTCCTTTCTCGAAAAATAATAGAGAGTGGGGTTTAATCCACTCTCTTAGCGACAACAACAAGCCTGCCATTGTTTCTTGAATATTCACAAGTAGAAAGAGAAATCAGCTTGTCGCCATACTCTGCCGATACTCCGGTATCATACAGAGAAAGTTCCTTGCACTTGGCAACATACGCATCAAACTCTACCACATTTTCTGCGTCCGTAAACTCATAATACTTAAAGCTGTCAGAGCTGTTTGTATAAACAACCGTCTTAAAGACTGCAATCACTTCATACTGGTGTCTATCCGTCAGTGTATCAAAGGTAATCGTCTTATGACCTTCCCAAAAGCTCTTGTTTCTGTACTTCATCAGTCCCGTAAACATAGAACCGTCATTCATGTGGTGTCCGTAAATAATGATGTTATCTGAAGGTTTCTGCACATCACAATTTTCCTGCACATATGGACAGCCATAAGCAGAATAGGTCTTATCAAACTTGTGCTTCAGGTAGAAGTTCGGCTCATTTACAGACTGCACGACCGGATAGTTGATATTGGTATCCTCAACCTTTATCCAACCCACCATATCCTCATTCTGCCGATAGAGTTCAAGATATTCTGCAAGATAGTCCTTATCTTCCGAAAACGTCACTCCCTCATTTTCCTTTGGCGGCTCGTCCTGCACAATCTCTGCAAGATTATCATAGACTTCATTCTGCTTGGCAGAGTCAATGTGATTACGGATAATAAAGAAGGTGCTTACAGACAACACTACCGTAAACACCATCGCAATAATAATATAGATTTTTCTGCTCATTTTCTCTTACCTTTCCATATCATTTCTCTTAGGTGGAGTCAAATCTCTACAATACTCCGGATACCTCAACTTGATACCCTCCATAAAATACGGAGCATATCCGCAACAGAACAGTTCCTCCGGTGTATAGAGATTTTCCCTGCCTTCTTCCGTAAATCCATTCCAGAGATTAAAGGCAAGGTGGCAGACCTTGACTGTGCCACTTGTCTGCCAACCGCCGTGCATACCTTCCGGTATGATGCAATCCCTCTTAAAATCAAACATCTTTCCGATGTTCATTCTTGTTTCTTCTGAAATACCCATCACATAGAAAAATGCTCTGTGATAGCAGTCGTTGACTTTGCACTTATCCAGATTTTCCAATACAAAATCTCTGTGTGCAGCATTGCGAAATTGAATCTTAGACATTGTAAATCCCTCCTTATGCTTCGCCTGGTTTGGTTGTCATCAGTTTATAAAGTTTCGTGTTCTTAGGGAATTTGTTTGCAAACGGTACAAGCGAACTTCCCACCTTGATAAGTCCGTGTCCTGCTTCCACATTCGTGATATAGGACATCTGAAGGTCGGAAATATTCAGAAGTTTTGCAAGCTCAAGCCTGTCTGTGGAAGCCTGATTCAGCATAATGATAAACTCTGAGTTTGCAAGCATTGTTCTCGCTGTGTGGCTCTGCAAAAGGTCATCGACGTTCTGGGTAATTCCACTTGCGTATGCACCGTATTTTCTCACACGCTTCCACAAGGTAAAGAGGAAGTTTGCAGAGTATTCGTGCTGGAACAGAAGATAAATCTCATCAATGAAGATAAAGGTGTTCTTACCCTTTGCACGGTTCTGTGTGATACGGTTCAGGATAGAGTCAAGGACAACAAGCATACCAATCGGCATAAGCTGTTTACCCAAATCAAGAATGTCATAGCAGATAAGGCGATTATTGGTATCCACATTCGTCTGCTTTGCAAAGGTATTCAGAGAACCGTGTGTGAAAAGTTCAATGGCAAGTGCCAGTTCCTTTGCTTCCGGTTCGTCCTGCTGCAAAAGTTCTGCCCTGAAATCCTGCAAGGTCGGTACTTCTCCCTGATAGTTATTCTGCTGATAGGTGCGGTACACGCTGGCGGTGCAGCGGTCAATGATGGATTTATGGAAAGCCCCCAACTGGCCCTCTCCCATCTGCTGTTCGCAAATGCTCATCAGCAGTTCGGACTTGAGGGCCACCGGGTTTTCCCCCATGCCGTAGCCTCTGGCGATTTCCAGAGGATTGATGTGGTGGCGGCTGTTTGGGGAGATCTCCAGGACGATCCCCCGGAGGGCCCGCACCAGGTCCCCATACTCGCGCTCGGCGTCGATGATGATAATATCATCATTGGTAGACAGGGCGATAAAGGTGATAAACTCCTTCATGGTGAAGGACTTGCCGGAGCCGGAGACGCCCAGGATGAAGCCGTGGGGATTGAGGAGATTCTTGCGGTTGCAGATCAGAAGATTTTTGCTGACGGCGTTGACGCCGCAGTAAATGCCCCCCATGTCCTGAATCTCCTGGACGCGGAAGGGCATCAGGGAGGCCGCGGCCTCGGTGGTCAGCGTGCGGGTCACGTCGATGGAGCGCAGGCCATAGGGCAGGGCGGTGTTAAAGCCGTCCTCCTGCTGGTATCTGAGAATGGAGAAGTCACACAGGGACTTGGAGAGCAGGGTCTCCGTGTCGGCGTCGAGCTGTTCCAGTGTGTCGGCCATGTGCAGCAGGGTCACATTGGCATAGACCATGCGCTGATCCCTGGTGCTCAGATCGTCCAGAAATTCCTTGGTCTCCGCCCTCTGCTGTTCCAACTCATAGGGGACCACGGCGGTAAAGTTGTTCCGGGCGTTCTGCCTCTGCTGCCACCTGGTAATATCGCTCTCAATACCCATGATCTGAGACTGCACATCCCGCACCGCTTCGTCGGTGGGGACCGGGAGCAGGTCGATGGACAGCACCAGCGTCCGGGGGAAGTCGGCCATACTGGTAATCATGTCGTCCTTGATGTAACTGGAATACTTCCGCATGAACAGCACCCGCCCCACTTTGCCGCCCAGTTCAAAGTGGTCGGAGAGAAACTTCATGCCGTCAGGGGCGATGTAGTCTTTGAAGCTGTGCCCCAGGCGCATGGAGGCGTTCAGGTCAAACTTGTAAAACTGTTCCTCGCCGGGCCGGAAGAAGTCGTGGAGGATGCGTAGGCGCTCATAGGTGTCCAAGGCTTTCGCGCCGCTGTCCAGACGCCCCAGGTTTTTCGAGAGGTCGGCGTCTACCCGGTGGAAAAATGCCCTGGCCTCCTCCGCGTTCTTACGGGCCACGGAGACGGTGATGTACTTGTCCTGGATGAGGTTGTTGCTGGCCGCCGCCTTTTCCGTGAGCACCCGGTTGTATTCCCGGCGGTACAGGTCCAGGTCATCCCCGCACTCGCGCATGAGGACGCTGTGCTGAAAGTCGGAGCTGTTGAGGCGGCGGTTGTGAATGGTGATCTTGGTCACGGCGTCGGTGGGCAGGCTGTTGAGGACGCCGCAGTAGGATGTGAACATATCCCGCTGGTCCTCGTAGGAGGCCAGGGAGTAGTTGATGTCCGCAAAGCGCCAGGTCTGGCTGAATCTGCCGTTGACCTGCCAGATCCCATCCTGCCAAACCCGCTGGATGGGGATGGACTGCTGTACGCTGCGGGGGATCTTAAACGGGACACGCTCGCCCCGGTTGGCCGCGGCAAGAGTTTTACGCATGGCGGCGCGCCCCCTTTCTGACTGGGGCCGCATAGGCCGGGAAAAGGGAGAGAAATTGCTTTTTCATAGGGACCTCCTTCAAAATGGACGGAAAGAGGCCATGACGGTCCGGCACCCAAATCTGCCGCGCATCACACCCCTTTCCGCTGAAATCAATCGCCGCTGCTGCGGACTGAATTGGAACACGATGGGGGGAGCCGCCAAAAGTCCCCTCAAATTGAGGGGACTTTCAGCCGTTCCCGGCGCTCAGGGTTTCTTTCCTGCTCCCCATATCTTTCTCTGCTCCGGCATGGCCTGGAGGTAGATATTCTCCGCCCGGTACACACGGGGCCCGGCGCACAGGACCTGGGACTTGAGAAACGCCCAGACAAACCGCTCAAAGGTCAGGCCGTTGTAGCGGAAAAAGCCGGTCACAGCGATGGGGGCGGCTGCCAGGATGCACAGCCAACTGGCGGCCTCCTGGCCCACAACGCCTTTGAACATGAGGTAAACCCCAACCGCCGCGCCTACGGCCAGGGCGGAACAGAGAAATTGCCGCGTGGACAGGCCGAAAAAGATCGTCTCCCGGTGCTGGTGGACTTCCTTTGGAATTTTGATCTCCATATTGCTATCACCTCGAAAATGGATTTTTTTGACACGTTTTTTGAAATATGAGATAATATTTGTAGGAAAAACCATACATTTCAAAACAAATAGAGGAGGATTTTTATGTTTCGGAATCTGACGCTGGCACAGCAAATGTTCTTTTTCGTCCTGGCCGTGTTCCTGATCCTGCTGGTATTCCGCATCCTAGTAAAGCTGAAACTGGCTCCTGTACTGCTCTACGCCGCCTGCGCGAACCTGATCTTCCCTGAATGGGTGGCAGAGCAGAAGGCGCTGTACTGGGCCATCCTGGCCGGTCTGGTGCTGGTGACGATCTTCCGCTGGGTCGGCCCCAGGCTGACCGCGCACATGGAGGAGCAGCGGATCATGCGGGAGATCGTGGAGCAGAGCCGGGCGGCGGAGGCCATGGGGTATCGGAATGACCAGATTAGTTTTGAGGTCAAGGAAGGCACTCCGCAAATCAAAATCAGGCAGTAAAGCAACAGGGGGATGGGCTGCAAGCTCGTCCCCCTGTTGCTTTGCCGAAAGTCCCCTCAAATTGAGGGGACTTTTTATAGGCCGAACAATTCTCGCACAATACGCTCGGCACCCTTTACCAGGCCAACCAACACCAGCATATTGAAAATAGTCTCCGCGATGTACTGCCAGGCCATGACCACGGGGGTCAAGTTGGTGTCCAGAACCGGGGAACCGCTGGACATGAAGGCGGAAAAAATGAGGCAGGCCAGGACGATCACGGCCCCCTCCATGCACACGCCGATATAGGACTTGATGAACTGCTTCCCCGCGAAACTGGTCCCTTCTCCGGCGAAGGTCGCCAGAGGGATCGGGGCCAGGGCAGTAAAAATGTAGAGGCGGAAAAAGCGGCCATAGACCGTCATAATGAGGATGAAGGACATCACCGTGATAAACAGGTTGCCCAGCATGGCTACCAGCCAGAGGGGGATGCTGGCTAAAAAGCCGACGTTTTCAATGGCGTCCACCATCTCCTGGGGCACCGTCACACCGGCGGCAACCATGCCGCCCATTCCGCTCATCACAGACTGGACAATGCCGCCGCAGATGGAAAAAACCACGGTCATGATCTCCATGGCGGAGCTCACCGCCACCTTGGCGGCAATAAAGCGGATGAAATGGCGCAGGGCGTATTCCGGCCTTTGCAAGTCCCGGAAACTGGCTGCGGACTGGAAGATTCCCATGGCGAAAAACAGCACCAGAAGGCCGTAGCCCACGGCCTTCAGCCCCTCATTGATGCCGACAATGGCGTTCCATATATCGCCGCCCCGGAACTCCTGGGGCGTGGTGGTAATCAGGGACCATATCTCGGTCAACTTGTCGTTCCAAATCTCAAAGGCGGATTGCAGAGCCTGCACCACCCAGTTATCGCTCACAGCCCCCACCTCGTTTCTTTCTTGGAGGGGGCG
>ENA-ORTT01002004-ORTT01002004.1-human-gut-metagenome-genome-assembly--contig:-NODE-2004-length-17525-cov-2.522610_pt1 | contig 17525 bp, 12 predicted proteins | sample MGYA00242074_ERZ509197 | MGnify/ENA primary metagenome ERZ509197 (study PRJEB26280, sample SAMEA2338789) | human gut metagenome | biome: human gut; feature: human-associated habitat; material: faeces...
TTCCAGTCCCATCGGTCCTCTTGCATGCAACTTCTGCGTACTGATCCCGATTTCCGCGCCAAACCCAAATTCAAATCCATCTGTAAATCTGGTGGACGCATTGACATACACTGCTGCTGCATCGATCTCATCCTGAAAACGCAGCGCACTGTCATAATCTTTTGTAATGATCGACTCGGAATGTCCGGTATTATACCGGTTAATATGACGGATTGCCTCATCCAGAGAAGCCACTGTCTTCACGGAAATAATGGCATCCAGATATTCCGTTCCCCAATCTTCTTCTGATGCAGGCAGAATTTCTGTGCAGACTGCTCTCGCCTTCTCATCTCCGCGAATCTCCACCTGATGGTTCTTCAGTCGTTTTGCAATTGCCGGAAGTGCCTGTTCCAATATGCTCTCGTGAATCACTAAGGACTCACAGGCATTGCACACACCCAAACGCTGCGTTTTCGCATTTTCAATGATCTCAGCCGCCATATTCACATCCGCACTCTCATCTACATAAATGTGGCAGTTTCCGGTTCCCGTTTCGATTACCGGAACGGTGCTGTTTGCCACAACAGATGCGATCAGTCCGGCACCTCCTCTCGGAATCAGCACATCAATGTAATCATGCAGCCGCATCATTTCTGTTACCGTCTCCCTGCTTGTATCCTCCACAAGCAAAATCAGATCCTGAGAAAGTCTCGCTTTGCGAAGTCCGGCCTTGATTACCTGCACGATTGCTTTATTGGAATTGATCGCATCACTTCCTCCTCGCAGAATCACTGCATTTCCTGTTTTAAAGCACAGACCAAAAGCATCTGCCGTTACATTCGGACGGGACTCATAAATAATGCCCACAACACCCAGAGGAACTCTCTTTTTTCCGATACGCAGTCCGTTCGGACGGTTTTTCATGGAAAGAACTTCTCCGATCGGATCTTCCAGCGCCGCAATCTGCCTTAGCCCTTCTGCCATTGCCTCAATCCTGGCTTCTGTCAGTTTTAATCTGTCCTGAAGTGCTTCGGACATCCCCTGTTCTCTTGCAGCCTCCATGTCCTTCTCGTTTTCTGCCAGCAGATCTTCTTTTCGCAGACATAATTCTTCTGCCACAAATTCAAGCCCTCTGTTCTTTTCAACGGTCGTCAGCTTTGCCGCTGCCCTTGATGCTTCTTTTGCTCTGCATCCCAATGTCTCCATATACGTTTCCATACAGTCTCCTTTCCTAATACCATCTAAACCTTCTTTTCCCGTTTTGCCTGTCTGCGGAACTCTGCCCGTTCAGGCGCCACCTCTTCTGACATCTCTTTCTGATGCTGCTCTGATAAAAACAACGTTCCTACTTTTTTGCCATTCATCACATCATTGATCGAATAAATATTATCCCCGTTTGCAATGATCATATCTGCCCCTGCTGCAGTAGCAATTTTTGCAGCCTTGATCTTAGTTGCCATACCGCCTGTCCCGCAGTCACTGGATGCTCCTTTTGCCATGTTTTCCAGACTCCGCCCGATCTTGCCGACCGTATGGATAAATCTTGCATTCGGATTTTTTCGCGGGTCATCTGTGTACAGCCCGTCGATATCTGACATCAGGATCAGAAGATCCGCATCCACAAGCCGGGACACATATGCCGCCAGTGTATCGTTGTCTCCGAAGTTCCCATAAGAAAGCTCGTCCACCGAAATGGCGTCATTCTCATTGACGATCGGGACAACCTGCATCTTAAACAACTCATCAAATGTCTGTTTTGCATTTTTGCGGCATTTGGCATTTGTCACAGATTCTTTTGTGAGCAGAACCTGTGCCGTGAGCTGTCCGTATTCGTTAAACAGCTTTTCATAGATCATCATCAGCTTCCCCTGGCCGACTGCCGCACATGCCTGTTTTTCAGACTCCGTCTGAGGACGCCTGTCCATTCCCAGGGCATTTTTCCCAACTCCGACTGCACCGGATGAGACAACGATCACTTCTTTTCCTTTATTCCTGAGATTGATCAAAATACGAACAAACTTCTCCAGCTTCTCCAGATTGATATTTCCTGTTTCTTCATAAGTGATCGTGGAAGTTCCCACTTTGATCACAATCCTCTGCTTATTCAGCAGTATGTCTTTTCTGTCCATCTTTTTGTACCTTCTTTTTTCATTCCTGTATCTTCTATAAAATGTCGATCTGACACATCTTCATCGCCTCCAGCGCCTGCATGTGACTCTCCACCGTCACTCCTGCACAGCAGGACGCATCCACCTGTACGGGAACCTCTGGCAGAAACGCCTTACAGAGCATGGCATTGGAGATCACGCAGATATCTGTACAAAGCCCGATCAGCGTAATGCTCTCGATCGAAGTCTCTTCCTGGATCTGCTCCAGCTTTTTCACAAGCTCCCTGCTTCCAAACGTCACTTTATCAACAGGCGCCTCTGTCAGAAGATCCGCGATCTCCTGTCTGATCTGCCAGCCTTTTGTTCCACGGATACAATGTCTGACTGGAAGTTTTTTTCCTTCTGCCGTCTCCAGATAGTTCTCTTCGTGGGTATCTCTTGTCGCAAACACAGTTCCATCAAATGTCTGTATCTTTTTCACTACTTCAGGAACAATCCTTTGCGCCTCTTCTGTGCCCAGAGAACCATCAATAAAATCATTCTGCATATCTACTACAACTAATATATTCATACACATTCTCTCCTAATCCACAGTTTACAATACCCTTATTATAACTGATATTGGATCGCTTTCCAACAACATATTTGCATCCGCTCTGTATTCTCCTTTTTGTTTTATGCATACTTTTTGAATTTTATTGTATATTTTTCACTTTTTTCCATTTTTCTATTGCATATTTATGAATTTAGGTGTATATTACTGATTAGCTTCTAAAGCGTAACGGTTTTGTCATACACGATTGGCAACAACATATCAGACAATAGAGATTTTTTAAGGAGGATATCATTATGAGTAAAGAAAAAGTTGTATTGGCGTATTCCGGAGGACTTGACACGACTGCCATCATACCATGGCTGAAAGAGAATTTTGATTACGAAGTCATCTGCTGCTGTATCGACTGCGGTCAGGGCGAAGAACTGGATGGATTAGAGGAACGTGCAAAATTATCCGGCGCTTCCAAACTCTACATCGAAAACATCATCGACGAATTCTGCGACGACTACATTGTTCCATGTGTGAAGGCCGGAGCAGTCTATGAGAACAAATATCTGCTTGGAACTTCCATGGCTCGTCCGCCGATCGCGAAAAAACTGGTAGAGATTGCCCGCAAAGAAGGCGCTACTGCAATCTGCCACGGTGCAACAGGAAAAGGAAATGACCAGATCCGTTTTGAACTCGGAATCAAGGCTCTCGCTCCGGACATCAAGATCATTGCTCCATGGCGTATGACAGATGTATGGACCATGCAGTCCCGTGAAGATGAGATCGAATACTGCAAAGCTCACGGTATTGATCTTCCATTTGATGCAAAACACAGCTACAGCCGTGACCGTAATCTGTGGCATATCAGCCACGAAGGACTGGAGCTGGAAGACCCTGCATGTGAGCCAAACTACGATGACCTTCTTGTTCTTGGTGTTTCTCCTGAAAAAGCACCGGATGAAGGAGAATATGTCACTATGACATTTGAAGCGGGTGTTCCGAAAAGTCTGAACGGAAAAGAAATGAAAGTATCTGAGATTATCACAGAACTCAACAAACTTGGCGGAAAACACGGAATCGGAATCGTTGACATTGTAGAAAACCGTGTTGTCGGAATGAAATCCCGCGGTGTTTATGAGACTCCTGGCGGAACGATCCTGATGGAAGCACATGACCAGCTGGAAGAACTTGTACTCGACCGTGCAACCTATGAAGTAAAAAAGGACATGGGAAATAAAATGGCACAGATCGTATACGAAGGAAAATGGTTCACACCGCTTCGCGAAGCAGTCCAGGCATTTGTGGATGTCACACAGCAGTATGTGACCGGAGAAGTAAAATTCAAGCTTTACAAAGGAAACATCATCAAAGCGGGAACAACTTCCCCTTACTCATTATACAGTGAATCCCTTGCAAGCTTCACAACCGGAGAGCTCTATGACCACCACGATGCAGAAGGATTTATCAACCTGTTCGGACTTCCTCTGAAAGTGCGTGCAATGAAAATGCAGGAATTAGAAAAATAAGATAAAATAAAAAGATGGCGAAAGCTCATACACGAACTTTCGCCATCTTTTTATTTGGAAGCAGCTGTTTATTCTGCCTCTCTGTCATTTGTCAGTTTTAATTGATCCAGTACAAAGAACAGAAGTCCCATCAGCATTCCTGTCACACAGGCAAGTACCATTCCGGAAAGCTGGATCCCGCCAAATTCTACGGAAATTCCGGACAATCCTGTCACAAAGATCACGGATGTCATTGCCATATTTCTGGAACGACCGTAATCCACCTGCTCTTCTACCAGGATACGGATACCGGAAGTTCCGATCATTCCGTAAAGCAGGAACGAAATTCCACCGATCACCGGTCCAGGAATGGAATTGATCAGCATTGTCAGTTTTCCAATAAAGGAACAAATGATAGAAAGAACAGCTGCTCCTCCGATCACGTATACACTGTATACCTTTGTCATTGCCATCACTCCGATATTTTCCCCGTAAGTCGTTGTCGGTACAGAACCGATAAATCCGGAGATCATAGTGGAAAAGTTATCTGCAAAAAGAGAACGGTGAAGTCCCGGTTCCTTCAGCAAGTCTCTGCCGATGATCTTACTCGTCACGATCTGATGTCCGATATGCTCGGAAGCGATCACAAGAAGAACCGGCAGCACGATGACGATTGCCTCCCACTTGAATTTCGGTGCAGAAAAATTCGGAACTGCCACCCAGGACGCTGCACTCACACTTGAGAAATCAACAATTCCACAGATAACAGCAGCCACGTATCCGGCAATGATCGCGATCAGAATCGGAATCACCGCAAAAAACTTGCGGAACAACACCGAACCTAGCACTGCCACTCCTAAAGTCACAAGAAATACGATCACATTTTTCGGATCGATCACCTCGTCTTTTAATCCTGCATTAGATGCCGCAGTACCTGCCAGCTCCAGACCGATCAGCGCAACAACCGGTCCCATGGCTGCCGGCGGCAGTACCACATGGATCCAGTCAGATCCGAACTTATAGATAATCAGCGCCAGAATGCAGCCTAAAAATCCGACTGCAACGAATCCACCCAGCGCATACTCGTATCCCCATTTGCTGATCACAACTCCTGCCGGAGCAAGAAATGCAAAACTGGAACCTAAATATGCCGGAGCTTTTCCCTTTGTGATCAAGATAAATAGCAGTGTTCCGATTCCGTTCATAAACAGTACAACTGCCGGGTTGATCCCGAACACAAACGGAACAAGCACGGATGCCCCGAACATGGCAAACATGTGCTGAATACTCAGTGGAAGCAGCATCTTAAAGGGCACTTTTTCTTCCACCTCAATAATTTTCTGATTTTCCATTGAAAAATCCTCCCTATCCTTTTCCTTTGTAGTTTCAATCTTTCCTATTGTACCAGATTCTCCTGCCGATAACCAGACTTTGTTTTGAGAAATATTTAAAGCACTTCCTCAAGCACTCTTTTGACGTTCTGATACGAAAGCTTATCCAACTGACGTTCCGTCATTCCTGCCTTTTTCAAAGCATCCCATACACACTCGATCTCTTCAATCCCGCGAAGCCAGTTCTGCCCTGCCTCAAATCCATCGAAATCTGTTCCCAGTGCCACAGAATCCTCTCCGGCTTTTTGCAGGATATGCATCCCATGCTTTGCAATATCCAAAACCTCCGCTGACCGATCGCTTTGTAAAAACTGCGGATAAAAATTAAGTCCCACAACACCTCCGCATTCCCCGAGTGCACAAAGCATCTCATCCGAAAGATTTCGCGGGTGTGCACAAAGTGCTCGGGCATTAGAATGAGACGCTATAATCGGTTTTTTGCTCAGCCGGATACAATCCCAAAAGCCGCCATCTGACAAGTGAGAAACATCCACCAGCATTCCTCTTTCGTTCATTTCTTCTACCACCTGTTTTCCAAAAGATTTCAATCCCTTTTGCATCTCCTGTGCATTTCTGCTGTTCGGATATCCGATGCAATTTTCATAATTCCATGTCAGTGTGATCAGGCGGACACCTCTCTGATACAGTTCTTCAAGGCGGTTTCTGTTTCCATTTAAAACGCCGCCTTCTTCCACGGTCAGCAGTGCCAGATTGAGTTCCTCCCGTTCTGCATATTCTAACTCTTTTGCTGTTTTTATAAGCTTTAATTTCTTATTTTCTTTTGTCTCACGCTCCATACGGGCAATCATCTCGATCACCTTCTGGTATGCTTCTTCCCACTTTCCATCTGGTACACATACAAAACATGCAAAAAATTCCGCCAGCATTTTGGTCTGTTCCATTCTCTTTCGATCCACACAAAGACTGTTCTCCTCCAGCGTTTCTGCCGACAGCAGCTCACTCAATGTATCACAGTGCATATCGATCCATTTTCTCATTTTCTTCTCCTTTTTTGTTTCGGATTTACGTATAAGCGCTTCTTTTTTTACATATGCTAAAACCACCACTATTATATGACAGGAGACGCAAAAATGAAATCTGAATCTGCAAAACCTTTGATCGGCATTGTTGTCTGCGGATTGTCGGACAACCGCCAGTTTGTATCCAATCCTTATATTCAGTCTGTCCGGTATTCCGGCGGTATCCCCATCCTGCTTCCGCTCATCCGCTCAGATTCCATGCTTGAACAATATCTAAGGCTGTGCGATGGCTTTCTCTTCTGCGGCGGAAATGACATCACACCTTTGTTATTTGGCCAGGAACCCAGAGAAGGCATCAGAGACACCAATATCACACTGGATCTGTTTCAGATCCGCCTGATGAAGCTGATTCTGTCTTCTGCAAAACCGGTATTTTCCATCTGCCGTGGAATGCAGATTTTCAATACTGCCTGCCAGGGAACCATATTTCAGGATATCCGCTATCAACCCGGAGAATCTCTTGATCATATGCAGAGATCTGACTCCCGCAGTGATGTCAGCCATCCTGTCCGGATTGAAAGGTCCTCCAGACTCTTTTCCTGTCTTGGCCGCTCTGTTTACGTCAACAGCTTTCACCATCAGGCGATCGACAGGCCGGGAGTTGATCTGAAAGTCAGCGCTCTTGCCCCGGATCAGACGATAGAAGCCATCGAGCATTCTTCTCATCCTTTTGCCATTGGAGTTCAGTGGCATCCGGAATGTATGTTTCGAAGCAGCGAAAAGATGCGGCGACTTTTCCGCGGCTTTATTACAGCCGCAAAAAAAGCGGAAGCCTGACTGTCTGCTTCCGCTTTTTACATGTTATCTTTTTTACTGAGCTTTCCTTCCCAATGTCACATCAACTGTCTGCTCCTGATATTCTCCGCCCTCTCCCGGAACCTGAAGCGTCAGAGTTACCTTTTCGCCTTTCTTATAGTACTGCAGCTGCTCCTGCAATGACTCCATACTGTCAATTGTGATTCCGTTGAATCCTACAATGATACTTCCTTTTGTAATTCCTGCATCAGCTGCTCCACCTCCGCGTGATACTTCGGAAATATAAACACCTGTCGGCATTCCATAACGCTGAGAATCAGAATCTTCTACATCCAGTCCTGTAATTCCGAGATATCCTCTCTCTGCCTCAGATACTTTTGTCTTTGTCTCCTGATTCATCAGGTTTGTAATAATGTCTGTGACATCTGAGATTGGAATTGCATAGCCGATTCCTTCTACATTCTCTCCGATCAGTTTTGCAGAGTTGATTCCAATGACTTCTCCATTTGCATTCACAAGAGCTCCGCCACTGTTTCCGGGATTGATCGCTGCATCTGTCTGAATCAGTTTTACATCAGAAGATCCTGTTGTTTCTCCTGTTTCACTGTCTGTTGTCTGGCTCTCTCTGTCTGTTGCACTGATCACTCCTGTTGTCACGGACTGTCCGTATCCCAGCGCGTTTCCGATTGCAATGGCAGGTTCTCCTACTTTCAATTTTGTAGAATCTCCAAGTGTCGCTACTGAAATTTTGTCCAGTGTATCATCTGAAATCTTATCCAGCTGAACTGCGATCACAGCCAGATCATGTGCGGAATCTGTTCCTTTGATATCTGCTTCCACACTGCTCTGATCGTCAAATGTCACTGTCAGCTGATTGCTGTCTGCAACAACATGATTATTTGTAACAATCAAAAGCTCTGAATCTGTCTGTTCGATGATGATTCCTGTTCCCGCACTGGTCACTTCCTGCTGGGAGGTTCCTCCAAAGAAGCTCTGCACCTGCTGAACACTCATATTTGTGATGGATACAATCGATGGCATCACAGATTCCACAACACTGGAAACATCAGATGTAACTACACTGGACGTCTTCGTCAGTGACGCTTTATTCTGTGTTGTATTAGATACTTCTTTTGCAGCCTTCTGATCCAATCCCAGCACTTTGTTTCCGACTACATTTGTTGTTAAAAATGTGGCACTTGAAACCACTCCGAACAGCAACGCGCATCCTGTCACCACAACGGCCTTTGGCATCTTCTTTTTTGGTTTTTCATGATGCTCCGGGTTCGGCTGACTGCTATAAGATGAATCATTCTGCGGTTCCTCAGAATGGTAATAATTGTATTGATTTTCCATATCAATTCCTTCTTTCTCTTGTATTTTATACTGCTATCATACCGTCCTTTTGTGATGAAACTGTGTTCAATCCTTTAACAATTCTTGAAACCAGCTTTATTTATTCTACTGTTACAGATTTTGCCAGGTTTCTCGGTTTATCCACATCGCATCCTCTTCCGACGGAAATGTAATATCCGAACAGCTGAAGCGGAATGATCGCCAGAGAATTTGCAAAATATCGATTGGTCTGCGGAATGTATACAACGTAATCTGCCGCTTTTTCAATCTCATGATTTCCTTCATTTGTAATGGCAAGAACAAACGCTCCTCTGGTCCTTACTTCTACGATATTACTGATGCTCTTTTTGTACAGCTCTTTCTGTGTAAGAATCGCTGTTACCAGTGTTCCCTCTTCGATCAGAGAAATGGTTCCGTGTTTCAATTCTCCCGCAGCATATGCCTCTGAATGGATATAAGAAATCTCTTTTAATTTCAGAGATCCTTCCATGGAAATCGCATAATCGATTCCTCTTCCGATAAAGAATACTTCTCTCGCTGCCAGATAACGGTTGGCAAACTTCTGGATGCGATTCTTGTTATTTAATAACAGCTCCACCTGCTCCGGAAGTTTCTGAAGATCTTCAATATATCCCCGCATTTCCGAATCTGTGATTTTCCCTCTCACAAATGCAAATTTCATGGCCAGCAGATACAATGCGATCAACTGACTGGAGTATGCTTTTGTTGTCGCAACCGCAATCTCCGGTCCCGCCCATGTATACATGACATTATCTGCCTCTCTTGCGATAGAACTTCCGACAACATTGACAATTCCAAGTACCTTTGCCCCTCTCTGCTTTGCTTCACGCAGTGCCGCCAGAGAATCTGCAGTCTCTCCTGACTGGCTGATAATCACAACCAGTGTTCCGTCCTCCATGATCGGATCACGGTATCTGAACTCAGAAGCCAGATCTGTTTCCACCGGAATCCGAGCCATTCCTTCCATCACATATTTTGCAGTAACTCCCGCATGATATGCAGATCCACAGGCCACGATCATGATTTTTCGGATTGCCTTGATTTCCTCATCAGACATCCCAAGCTCTTCGATCACGATATCATTTCCTTTGATGCGCGGTGAAAACGTATCCAGGATTGCTTTTGGCTGCTCATACATCTCTTTCAGCATAAAATGCTCATATCCGCCTTTTTCTGCTGCATTGGCATCCCACTCAATATGCTCAGGAGTTTTCTCGATTTCTTCTTCATCTACATTGAAAAACTGCATCGAATCTTTTTCCATACGTACAATCTCTTCATTTTCAATAAAATATACATCTCTTGTATATTTCAGCACTGCCGGAACATCGGATGCGATCACACATCCGTTTTCTGTCTCTCCCACGATCAACGGACTGTCTTTTCGCACTGCATAAAGTTCATCCGGATGATCCTGGAACATGATCCCAAGTGCATAGGACCCTTCTACTCGATGCATTACCTTTGTAATCGCCTGCAGAGGGTTTCCCTGATAATAGTAATCCAGAAGATGTGCCAGTACTTCGGTATCTGTCTCCGACACAAACTCATACCCTTTTTTCTCCAGCTTCTGTTTGAGTTTCAAATAGTTTTCAATAATTCCATTGTGCACAACAACAATATTTTTATTTTTGTTATAATGTGGATGTGCATTTACATCTGACGGTTCACCATGTGTTGCCCATCTGGTATGACCGATCCCGATTGTTCCCGGCATTGTCTGTCCGTCATGTGTCAGTTCACTGAGCACCTTTAAACGACCTTTTGATTTTTCTGTCTGAATCTCTGCTCCGTCATAGACTGCAATTCCGGCTGAGTCATATCCTCTGTATTCCAGCTTTGATAATCCATCCAGCAAAATCGGCGCTGCCTGCTTTTCTCCTACATATCCTACAATTCCACACATATCTTTCTCCTCCTTATACTCTCCTTAAAGTGACTATTTATAAATAAAATCGGGGCATACCACAGACTTTCTCTGTTGTTTGCCCCAATTTCTTATAAATCTATAAAATCTACATCATAACTGTCTTTTTCTTCACGAGCAGACGATCTTCGTTTTGGCTGATACTCCGGAACATCATCCTCTTCTTCGTCATCATCATAGTCCTCATACTCATCGTATTCGTCGTCATAATCATCGTCTTCATACTCGTCATCGTCGTACTCTTCAAAATCATCCTCATATTCATCCGAATCGTCCTCATATGTGTCGTAATCATCTTCCCCATATTCGTCATCATCTTCGTACTCTTCGTATTCATCAGGATCTTCGTCCTGATATCCTTTGAACTGTTTACGAGATTTTTTCTCAACAACTGCACGACTTCCTTTTGAATTCCCGATGGATTCATGCTCATCGTAGAATTCATCAAGTTCTTCATTTCTTCTGCGTAATTTCACGCCGACTACAATAATAATGATGATCAAAATTAAAATAACCGCCCAGGCTGCTGCTACAACGATCAGCACCTGATCCTGAAGAAAATTTTTTACTTTATTTATCAGTGTTGTCGAAGAACTTGTACTCTTTTCTTTTACATCTGTGACCGGATATCTCTGGTACGTTTCATCCTTTGTATCATACTGGTAGAACGATTCCTCTCCTGATTCGTTCATCGCATACATCAGATAAAAGTCCTCACTCTCTGAATTCTGCCATACCGGGAAAGTCAGTGTGCCGACTGTCAGTTTTGTTTTCTTAAACTGAGACGGCAGTCCTTTTCCATCATTTGTTCCCAACAAAAAGATATAACTGGAATCTGTGATCGACACCATCTCTGTAATCGCAAATGAGTTATCTTTTTCATTGTAAAGTGCCATCACCGGGTCTTTGTCTCCCTCAACCAGATACACAAAATACTTTCCGGAGGTTTCCTGCAAAATCGCGTTTACAGTTTCTCCGTTATACTCCATCGTCGTTCTGCTGCATCCGTCCGGAACAAGCGCGTCGGAAAAATCATTGTAAATTGTGTATGTGAGTCCGTCGATCTCTACACTTCCAGTTCCTGTCGCCACCGCAGTGGTCCCTGCCAAGCTCTCTGACGATGTTCCATCCCCTGCCTCCACAGTAACTGTGGAATCACCTGTTGTCAGATTTAAGGTTTCATCAGAATACAGATAAGAGGTATAATCTGACACCTCCAGCTTTGTTGCTCCTTCTTTCAGCGCTTTAAAGACCATGGTATACTCCAGCTCTGAAACAGTTCCATCCCCGGTAGCTTCCAGCTTCACTGTTCCGTCCCCACCGGTTGCATTGGTTCCACTGACAAACTCCAGTGCTGCTTTGTCATATGTTACTGTAACAAAACCATCCCCGATTGCTTCTCCACCAGTACTGATCTTAGCTTTGACTGTAACATCCTCTCCTACTTTTGCTGTAGGATCAGAAAACTGAAGCGTTCCTTCTGCCGCATGTACAGACACTGAAGGATACAACATCAGAAAGCACACTGCAAACAAAAGAATCCCTATCTTTTTCAACGACTTCATGTACATCTCCTCTTTCCTGTCTCTCGACTTTTCTTCGTATAAATAAAAACTGTTTTCCCCTTATTCTAAGCTCTCTCCACCGGTATCACCACTGTCGCCGGTTCCGGTATCCGGTATCTGGGAATTACTGTCGCTGCTTCCACTGTCTGTACCGCCGCCATCTGACGGAGGTACATAATCACCGCCGGTATCTTCTGTATACCCATTACCAGAGCTGCCATCTCCGTAGCCGCTGTCCTGATATCCGCCAGTTCCATAACTGTTATCTGTGTAGCCGCTGTCATATCCCGAATAATCCTGAGAATATCCATACTCATTATATTCTGTATCGTAAGATACTCCCGTATCATACGTGGAGTTGGCAATATCCTCACTGATACTTTGTACCGTAGAAGACGGTGTATAATCGTTCTCTCCAAATAAGAACTGGTGCAGCTTCGTCACATCGGATGCCAGATCTGTCGCTACAACAGAGTCTCCAACATCAAGATTAGCCGTTGTACTTTCATACGGAAATCCCTGCGTCTCTCCAAATATATAAGACTTCACGTCTTTTGCATAAGCAATCGTCTCCGTCAGTGTAAAATTCGTCTTCACGTTGTCAAACACTTTATCAATGATCTTGTTGATCGTGGAAAGTTTTGCTTTCTGCGCTTTTATCGCGATCTGCTCCAGTACTTCCCGCTGTCTCTCTGTCCGCTTATAATCGTCACCGCCGCCGTATCTGAGACGGGCATAAGCCGTTGCCTGTACTCCATTCAAATGCTGCTGTCCTAACTGCGTAAACGGAGCTGAATCCACTCCTGTATTTTTAATAACTTCTACAACATAGTTGTTCAGATACGGAATGATGTCTATGCCATTTTCCGCTTCTTCTACATTAATATCAATTCCGCCAAGGGCATCTATCACATGAACTAAAACAGAAAAATCCACTGACACATAATGCTCAATATTCAAATCCAGATTCTTATTGAGCATAGCAACTGCTTCTTCTTCACCGCCGTAAGCATAGGCTGCATTCGCTTTATTGTAAGTTCCATCTGAAAGCTGCAGAAGCGTATCTCTGTAAACAGAAACCAACTTGATTTCCTTTGTCTCACGGTTCAGAGACGCCACCATGATCGTATCACTTCGGGCCCCCATCTCTTCATCTGTCGCACGCGTATCCAGGCCAAACAGAGCAACAGTCAGGTAACCGGTACCGCTGATCTCCGCTTCCTCCGAAATCGCAAGCTTATCCGGATTTAATGCAACACCGCCAATTTTTCCCCATTTTGCCGCAACCACTGCAACGGTTGCTGTAATCAGCAAGATCAGAACTCCCATCAGAATCGCCACTGCTTTTTTCCCTGGAGACCAAGATGCAAATCCTCTCTTTGCCCTCTTTCTCGAACGCCCCTTCTGTGAAGGTCTTCCATTCACAGACCGCCTCCCATTTGCAGAAGTGCTGCCGGACGGTCGTTTTCTCTGGGCGGATTGCTGCCTCTGCGTTTTGTCCCTGTCGTCTCCCATCTGGTTTCTTTGCTCCGGACGGCGGCGCGGCTGCCCCGACCTCTGAGAACTTCTTCTGTCCGCTCCGGACATTACTGCTCTCGAACGCCTTCTTGTATCTCCCATAATTCTATCCTTTCTCATGGCATACATCATAGATTGCCTAAAATATGCACTTTAACATCATACAATATTTTCCTTCAAACATCAATGAAAAAACTGTGAATTTCAAGTTTCTCTCCAGTATCGTGGATTCATCGTACATTTCAAAATCAGCCACCGGGGCAGTTTCTTATAATTTTTCCCCAGTTTATATCCCATGTACTTCCACCCGCTCTTGCATACAAGAGATACCAGAAGCCATGGTCTGCCCGACTTCAGCAGATATTTTGCTGTATCCTTCACCAGGCGCATCCCTTCTCCTTCAGAAGGTACTCCTTCAAAAATCTCCGGATGATCTGCCTGTGAGACCGCCAGATCAAAATTCCGGTGAAACTGCTGTCTGCAGCTATAATTGTGAGAATGTATTACTTTTGCATCTGCCGCATAATAAATCTTCCACCCCTCCTGAATCATCCTGCCTGCCAGGATCATGTCTTCATTGAAAATCGTTTTTCGTACAAATCCTCCAAGCCTTTCGTATACATCCTTTTGGTATGCTGCACAGACATTGGAGCAGAAATAGGTTTTGATTCCAAGTTTGGAAAGATCTTCTTTGGATTTCAATCTGCTGGTTTTCGGATAATTAAATTCTCTTGTATAGCGCTCAATAAACTGACAATCCGCTGCCGGCAGCTGTCTTGCATAAACTGCTGCTACGTTTTCATACGAAAATCCGTAAAGCAGACGCTCGATCAGAAATTGATCCGCCGGCATAGCATCCTGGGTCATGTAGACAAGAATCTCCGCATCTGACATCTCAGCTCCCAGATTTCTCGTACCACCGTGATCAAACTCTTCCGGCAGAATCCGGTGGATCTTGACTCTGTCAGAAATCGTATACAACTCTTTTGGAAAGATCCCGCTCTCTGTATCGATCAAATAGATCCGATTGACCTGAACACTCTGGTTTAACAGACGTTTTACCAGCTGTACGCATCTCTGATCCGGCTTATACGTAGGGATCAGCACATCCACTGTTCTATTTTCTTCCATGTGATCCTATTCCTTTCCTGCGATATCCGACAAACCAGTACATCATCAAAGTCAGTGCCAGCCAGAACCAGGTCGTCGGATTACTGAACCAGGTCGTAAAAAAGGCAAGCCCCAGATAAATCGCAATCTGTCCATAAAACATATACGTCATCGGATTTTTCTTCTGACGCACCAGAATTGAAACTGCTGCTGCAGTCAAACCGATTATAAACGCAAACAAAGAGGTTCCGATGATTCCAAAATCATAGTAGGCATCATAAAACATCGTTAACGTCGTAAGCTCTGTTTTTGTGACAAAATCCGGAATTGTCACCAACTGCGGAAATACAAATTTCAACCCCGTCAGTGCAAAAAACGGAAACAGCATCTGCAGTCCCCATGTGTGCGCTGTCAACTGCTCTACCATACAGTTAAAATTTTCAAAATTATTGGCTACATAAATATACGGCTGTGTAATAAAAATTGGCATTTTGGAATTTTTCATCTCAAAAATTCCATTTAAATAAGTCACATTATGCCTTCTTGCAACTGTCAGAAGCACATACACGGGAATCATGATCAATACCCCTGTGACGATCATCTTCCATGTGATTTTTTTATACAACATCAAGTACATCACTGCCGCAAAGCCAACCGCAAACAACAGCTGAAATCTGGAGACACATAAAATTGGAATCGCCACTGCCGTCAGGTTTCCTGCAATTAAAAGGATCCATGTCCTGCCCGAAATTTTTTCTGTAACCTTGGTATACAATACAGTCAGCGCCGGAATCAAAATGCAGCTGATTGTAAAATAGTGCACTCCTGAAATATGAAAATAAGAATATGCATGAGGCGCTGAATTGAACAATGGAATATAATCTACCACCACTGCCTCCAACGTAAAACATGCAATGGAAACTGCCATCAGTCCGAAGATGCAGATCAGAATCCGCTTTGCCGAGATCTCATCTCTTTTTACTTCCTGCCCCTGTTCTTTCGAAAAACGGCCAATCCAGAGATCATATCCCAGATTGAAACACACATAGATCAGAAAAAAGGTCAGCCATGTCACATTGCTCCAGTCACTCTGCAGCCTGCTGAGCTTCAGGCATGCGATACCTTCTCCGCCTACCCATGCCAGCGTAAAAAGCCCCCGCATATCCACAAGATTTTTTGTCTTTCTAAAATTCCATATAAACAAAAACATTGCCTCTGCCATCAGAAGTACTGCAGTCACATAATCCAGATGTGCCTTTGCAGCCAATACCGCTGCCGCATAAACTAAAGTATAAGAACTATATTCGATTTTTCTGTCTGCGATCATTTTTCGTAACATTTTTTTCCTCTTTCGCTACTGTGCATAATTTTCCGGATAAACACCCGTCAGATAAGCCACATCCTGACTGATCTGCTGTACTTCGTCCGAAGGCTGGTATCCAGTCTCTCCAAAAAGCTGCTCATGGAGCTGTCTTACATTATCCGCATGTCCGATCGCAACCGCATAAGAACCTTCCAGTCCAATGACATTTTCACTGGTCGTAATATCAAACGGAAAGCCTTTTGTCTCTCCAATTTTATATCGGAATATATTCAGTCCCAGTTTCATGATATCCGGTGTCGTCATATTCGTTGATATTTCCGGCAGTACCTGATCCAGAATCTTATTCCATTTTACCGGTCCTGCTGTCTTCAGCTTCTGAATCATCTTCTGCAATATAATTCTCTGACGCTCTGCACGCTTAAAGTCATCTCCGGCTGTATAACGGATCCGGGTATAGGAAACTGCCTGTATTCCATCCAGATTGTGAACTCCCGGAGAATTCTCATCCAGTGTATGTGTCTGCCGTCCTACCACCTGTGAGGTTTCTGCCGTATATCCATTCAGCCAGAATATTTCCTCACTGGTCAGCTCTACTTCCACCCCACCCAGGATATCTATGATATCTGCAAGCGAATTGAAATTTACAGAAGCATATTTTGTAATATCCAGATCCAAGTTCCGGTTGAGCATTGCCACTGCCTCCTGTGGACCTCCAAAGGAATACGCCGCATTTGCTTTCTCATAAGTACCATCCTGCTGCTTTAGCAGCGTATCCCGATATACGGAAATGATCTTTACATCTCCGGTCTTATTGTTGATGCTGACAATCATAATACTGTCACTTCTCACGCCGCCACTTAGCTCTCCGTCTCTGGAATCCAACCCGAACAATGCCACATTCGTATATCCCTTCGGTGTCTCATGTAGTTCCAGGCTGCTCTCATCCAGTGTATTATGGTTGAGATGATCCAGCTTGTACATCATAAATGCCGCCAAAACAAGAACTGCAAGTATCAGAAATTCCAGAACCAAAAACAGGATTCCCCGCCTTTGTCTTTTTTTATTCAATCGTTTTCTCTGCTGCAGCGATATTCGCTCTCTTCTGCGAAACATAGATCCGCCTCCGTTTTAGTATGCGTTTTTGTTGATAAATCCTTTCAGGAACGTCAGCAGGATAATCTTAAAATCCAGTCCCAACGTCCAGTTTTCAATATAATACAGGTCGCACTCAATCCGCTTCCGGATTGAAGTATCTCCACGATAGCCATTCACCTGTGCCCATCCGGTCAGTCCCGGACGCACCTGATGCTTGATCATATATCTTGGGATCTCTTCCTTAAACTTTTCTACAAACAATGGTCTCTCTGGTCTCGGACCCACC
>ENA-ORTT01002008-ORTT01002008.1-human-gut-metagenome-genome-assembly--contig:-NODE-2008-length-17504-cov-3.286779_pt1 | contig 17504 bp, 15 predicted proteins | sample MGYA00242074_ERZ509197 | MGnify/ENA primary metagenome ERZ509197 (study PRJEB26280, sample SAMEA2338789) | human gut metagenome | biome: human gut; feature: human-associated habitat; material: faeces...
TGTAAATGGAATGACTGAAGATGTGGAACAGTTTCGGTTATTGATCGGAAAAGAATAAGGAGCGTGCGAGATGAAATATTGCAGAAATTGTGGAAAAGAATTAAATTCAGATATTCAATATTGTCAGAATTGCGGCGCTTCTGTAAGTGAGGAACAATCAGGGAAAAATGAGAATTCATATCAGGAAAGTAACGCGGATGGATCGCTTTGGGAATCTCTTGTCGAATTTTTTAAAGCGCTGATTGAATATATGAAAGAAGCGGGGCTTCATATTATCGATGCGATTGACAAAATCATTCAGATGCCGCCGAATATACCGAAAGATTCTATATGCCCGTATTGTAACAGCGAGGATACGTTTCCGATTGTTAAGAACGAGACAGAGATTAAAACAAAAGGATACAGTATGGGGCGCGGGTGCTGTGGAATGTGTTTGCTCGGTCCGTTTGGATTATTGTGCGGAGCGCTTTTCACGGGCTCTAAAGTAAAGAGCAGATCTATCACCTGGTGGGGATGTAAAAATTGCGGAAGACAACATTTAGCGCAGCATGACGCTGTTGAAACGTTAAGTTCGTTGATGGATAAAATGACAGTAAATACTGTTTTTGATAAGGATAAAATTGCATTGGTAATGGACCATTTGCTATGGCGCGCTAGGTTCTCTTTTGCTTTACCCGATACTGGATGAATTAGTGCATGGATTTTTAAGAACGGTCATCGTTGTTTTGATCGCTGTCATAGTGGGAGTTTCCTTGCCGTTATATTTTTGCTATCAGTTATGCGAGGATATAGACAAACAGTTAGGGTATAGTATTTGGGATATTTTAGAAGTAGAAAAGAAACAGGAAATTTGGAGTTGTATAAAATTTTCAATGCTTTCTTTAGCCGGTACACTGATTTTTGTCTGTCCGATCTTAGTACATTTTGCAGAGTAAGATGATGATGGATAAAAGAAAAATATATAAGAAACTTATGGTGATAGGAAGAGCGACGGGATGTCATCAATTACCGGAACGAAGCTTTTCCTTTCGCGGAAAACAATTTCCGGTATGCGCAAGATGTACGGGGGTGTTTATAGGAGAAGTTTTGGGAATCTTCTTATTCAAGGTCGGCGAGATTTCCAATATAATTGCGGTCGTGTTTTCTCTGATCATGTTTGCAGATTGGTTCGTACAATATAAATTTCATTACGAATCAAATAATATACGGAGATTAATAACCGGTCTTCTGTGCGGATATGCGTTCGGAAATATCATTATGAAATATTTAAGATATTTTATGTGATTGAAAACATTAAAAGAGAATGTAGGAGGAATTTGCCATGTTTTGCGAAAAGTGTGGAAAAGAAATAAAAGATGGGGATAAGTTTTGTCCGTATTGCGGAGCGGAAAATGAAATAAATAAGGAAGAACCGAGTCATGATATACCGCCGGATTTTAGCGTCAAAGGCGCAGGAAAAAAGAAAAAAGGAGCGGTTATCGCGATCGCTGTTTTAGTTATTATTGTGGCGATCGGTATTTTTAAATGCAGTTCAAAGGATGAAATATTAAGATATAATGTGCATGTAATTAATAATACCGGTTTTGATATTTATGCTCTTTATGCTTCAGAACCTGATGTGGATAACTGGGAAGAAGATTTGCTTGAGGATGGTATAGTGTATGATGGTGAAAGGGTAGATATAGAGTTTGTGATCACAGAGGAGGATCTTGACTGGGATTTTGCGATAGAAGATTTTGAAGGAAATGTTCTTGAATTTTATGGTTTGAGTTTTGCAGAGTGTGATGTAGAAGGAGCGACGTTGATTTTGGAATATGACGGTTATAAGGGAACTGCATCGTTATATTAAAGGTAAAATAAGATAAAGGATGTAAAAAAATGTTTTGTGAAAATTGTGGAAAAGAAATAAAAGATGAGAATAAGTTCTGTCCGTATTGCGGAGCGTCTGTACAGCCTGAACAGAATGGCGAACAGCCAGAGCAGTCGGCACAGCCGGAACAGAAGAGCGAACAGCCAGAACAGTCGGCACAGCCGGAACAGAAAAATGAACAGCCAAAGCAGTCGGCACAGCCGGAACAGAAGAGTGAACAACCAAAGCAGTCGGCACAGTCAGACCAGCGGTTGACACAAAAAGAGACAACAGGTAATTCAAGTGCAGATGTTAAAAACAAGGGTGTGTCTCATCCTGCGCCGAAAAAGAAAAAAACAGCGGTAGTAATTGGAATTATCGCGATGGCAGCAGTCATAATAATCGGAATTATTGCAGCAGTGAAAATGTTTGGAAGTTCCGATGCGAAAGAAACTGCAAAAGATTCGACATATAAAGAGGTTAAAGAGAATGCAGCTGAAAAAGAATCGAAGCCGGCGAAAAAGGAAAATGTAAAACCTAAAAAAGAAACTGATGGGGAAATGAAAAAAGATTCCGGGCAAGAAGAAAAAAAGGAAGAAAAAGATAACAGTAAAAGGGAAGCTGTATTGACAGACCCGGTCACAATGGGATGGGCAGGTACATATAAAGACGATGATTCGGGAGACAGGCTTGTGATTGCATCAATCGGATATGAATGGTCTTATGTTATCTATACGTCGAGCGGGCAGATTTTTGAGAAAGAATCAGAATGTGGTGCATTCGGAGATTATTTAGAAGGGCAATATTATACGTTCTATAAAAATGAGAACGGATTGTTAAGCGTAACTTCAGGTGCAGGCAAAGGCTGGGGAAACTATCGCAGGATCAGCGGTACATATACGCCGGATCTGGAGATTGAAGGTACTTATGAAAATGATACTACTACGATGATCGTGTACGATCAAATGGCAGAGGCAAGTACAAAGTATGTTCCGACAGGATCTGATATCGCGGCAGTCCGGGTAGAGTATAATAACGGGCTGGTTATAGACGGAAGATTATATACGCAGGGAGACGGCGGGCTTTCGATTATAGACAGCGTTTCCAAAGAAATATACGGAATTGCTACTTTTGAAAACGGAGAGGTAAAAGTGACTGGAAGTGGATTTGACGGTATTTTAAAATCGAAGTAAAGGACGTATAAAACGTTGACAATTACATATAAGAAGAGCAGATAAGAGACACCGCAGCTTGCGGCGTCTCTTATCGTTTATGAAAGACTGCATTCTTTCAGGAGATGTTGTGTTTTTTCAAGAGCCTTTACTTTATGAAGGCTTGCCTGAATTTTTTCTGCGAGCAGAAGGTGTTCTTTTGCAGAGTGGATTTGGTTGATCTTTAAATATGCTTCTCCTAACAAGTATGAGATTTCGGCAGTGTAGGCGTGCGAAGGCTGAAGGATCGTTTTCCGAATGCTGAGACATTTCAAATAGTTTTCAATCGCTTCTTCGTATTCTCCTTGATAAAAATGCCATAATCCGATGCTTTGGTAAGACCATGCCGTGTCAGGATGTGTTTCTCCCAACGTGAGCTTTCGGATTTCCAAGCCTTTTGCGAAATATTCAAAGGCATCGTTAAAGTGATAAGAAGAATCGTTTTTTGCCGCCTGTGTATAGTCATTGCCGATCATCGTTAATGACGCGGCAATGATCGGTTCGTTATCAGGGTATATTTCCTGACGGATCTCTAACGCTTTTTTATGCCATGTGATTGCATCTGCGTACTTTTTCTGCCGCTGATATACTGTTCCGATATTGTGATAAGAATAGGCGATCTGTTCGAGATCGGGATTTTCAACCGACTCCCGGATCTCGCGGGCTTTTTGATAATTCGCCAAAGCTTTATCGAAGATATCAAGGTTAATATAGATCACGCCCATATCATTATAAATGTCGGATGTTAATTCCGGATTTTTTATATGGTTGATATCAATAATATTTTGAGCTTTCGTAAAATAATCCAAAGCCTGTTCATATTTTGACGCTTTTCGCATAACTACCCCTAGTTTGTCATATATCGTGGCAAGCCTTTCGGAAAAATCTTGTCCTGAATTTTCGATTGTCGTGATTGCCGACTGATAGTGAGTAATTGCTTTTTCGTAATCGGCAAGTCTGACGGCAACTTTTCCTGCGGTTTCGTAGTAAGACAGTTGTAATTCGATATCGTCAGATGATTCTTTGTTTAATAGTTCCAACCCTTTTGTTAAGTATGAATAAGATTCATGATACATAAGGCTGCGCCATAAGATTAAGGCGATGTCGTACATTAAGCCGAGATGTTCGGAAGTATATTTGAACATGAGACCTGCGTTTGCAAGAACGTCGCATAAATCATTCGACATACTGTCTTCGATCACATCTGCGGAAGCCGCTTTCAGAAATTCAATTATTTTGTTGATAAAAACTGAACATTTTTCTAAGGAAGGTTCCGTATTATTTATTACAGCAGCTTTAATGACCGGATGCAGATGAATCTGTGATGAGGCCGGACCGTTGGGTCTGTTTTGTATGATCCAGCTTTGACGGATCAAAGCGTTGATATCTGAATTATTATAATCTAAAAATTGTTTGAATAAGCGCTGTCTTATGCCGCTTATCGACGTAAGAGAGAGGTTCATCAATATTTCTTTTTGGACATCGGTAAGATTGCTTGTGTCAAAAAGTTTAGATATAAAGTTGTTCATTTTTTCCTGCTGATAAGTATTGTCTTTTTCAATGACCACTTTGCTTATATCGTCATATTCAGGACTGTACAAAATATCTGTCATTTCTTCAGGCGTTAATGTTTCGGCAGTCATTGTTTTTGCGATCAGTTCTAAAAGAAGAGTATGACCTTCTACCATATTGAATATTTTAAAATAGTCGCCGTATTCATCTTCGGGGATCGTAAACCGTCCGTAGTGCATAAATAATTGAAGCTGTTCTTGCTTGGAAAGCGGATGGATCGGCAAGAGAAACTTTTCTGAATCGAGATCGGTCTCTCTTGAAGTGAAGAGAATATGTATCGGTAATTCTTTTAACCGCACATAATTTTCCCGATCAGCCGGGTGAGTATCCATATTATCGATGATAAGCAGAGTATCTTCACCGTAAGAAGCGAGAATGGAAAGTCGTTTCTCAAATTTTTCGTCTTCTGAAAAGTGAGATTCATCCAATCCTGTAAATTTTATTTTTAAAATTGTGTTTTTTATATCGCCTGTAAAAATGATCTGCTGGATTTGTGTATAGGAATCTTCATATTCAGCGGCATATTTAAGCGAACAGTAGGACTTCCCTAAACCGCCGATACCGTAGATGATACAAGTTCCCAAACTGCATAAAACAGAGCGTATTTTCTCAAACATATCCTGTCGTCCGAAGAAAGTATTGTTTTGTATCGGGTTATGAAACGGCTCAAAAGCAATGGCATCGGAAGGGGAACGGTGAGTGGATTTTGACGCAGATTTCGATGACACAGCATCTTTTTCATATTTGACTTCTTTTAGTAAAGTGAGCAGAAAAGTTTCAGCGTTTTCAACTGATCTGTGTTCTTTATAGTGTGAGTATGCCATGTCTATTACTTCATTCGAGCAGTCCTTGTCCTGAAGGTATGTGTAAAGGCTGTGAACACTTTGAAAATCAGTTCCGATTTCGGCTTGGCAAAAGACGTCTCTGTAAAAAACATCATAGGAAATGTCTTTTTGCATTTTTCGTTTATTGTTTTTGATATTGCTGATAATAGAAGGATCAAGGTTAAGCCATTCTGCGATCCTTACGTTGGGAATATTCAGTTGTTGAGTTAAATATTGAATGATGACAGCGTAATTTAACATATTTACCTCCGATCAATAATGATAATTGTCATTGTGTTGTCAATTTTTTGTCATTTGACAAAGAATAATCTTGTCAAAAAGATGTCAACTTGCAGTTATTCATGATAACGGGAAAGGGTGATACGATAAGCTTACAAACAAGAGAGGTGTAACAGTTCAGCTTGAACCATCCGTAAAACCGCACTCGTGCTTCTTATGGCTGAATAGTTACATTATATCATAAAATGAGGAGGATAACTTATGGATCACATGATTAAGGAAAAGTTTATTGTAACAGACGGAGAAAAAGTGACGGACGAAATATACAGAGTGACGGGACTGGATATTGAAATAGATCAGATTATAGAGAATATTTCGTCAGAAGAGTCAAATATATATTTTTTTGATAAAGATTTATCGGAAAAACCGGAAAATGAAAAAGACGTTATTCTGGCATGGATTGATACAGGAATCAAGGTGAACGGAAATGAGCCGCTGATGATCTCGCTCTTAAAACGATCTGATTATTTCTCAGGATATTATGTCGGAACGCCGTCTTATTTAGTAAATGGGATGTGCAGGAAAACTCTGTATTCTGAAAAAAAACTTCGATCAAATTTATTGAAATTTTGTCATCGATACAGGGAAGAACATGCGGAGCGTATTTGTAAGGTTGAGACGGAAGTAAAAGACAGAAGTGAGGGATATTGCGAAAAAACGATTTTTATAAAAAATGAAGAAGTACTTTCTAATGTTACAGAAGCGATCTATGGCAGATTATTGTTTCCGAACTGGAAGTCAATGAAAGGGCTTGACAGATATATCAAAATCATAGGAGCAAGGATAACGCAGCTTGTCGATGCCGGAAGGACAGAATATTTTGTCGCGAATAAAACGAAATCGGCAATCGTAAATACCGGAATGATGGATTTATTCGGAAATGATTTTTTAGTTCTATATCGATATTATGAAAAGTACAAGACGTATATCGCGGAGCGTGTAATCGAGAGTAAACAGGATTATTTGAATTATGGATTTACAAAAGAACAGTCAATGATGCAGATTGAGCCAATCAGTTTTTTCGATGAAAAAGAAGAAGTGTTTAATCCGAAGAAGGAAGATTTCGACATTAATCAAAACTGTCTGATCCACATCATACAGGAAAGGCGGGAACGTTTTCCGGAAAGCATACGCAGTCAGAGCGACAGCAAGATCGCAGGTCAGATCATGAATGCTCTTGAGCGGGGGATTAAAATGCAGCGCCGCGACAGATCGTTTGCAAAAGCTTCTTATTCAGGGAAAAGCGGAACTATTTCATGGTTCATGCCTCTGCATATAGATGCTCCGTTAAGTGAAGATCCGGAACTTGTCATGGTAGTAAGAAGATCGGGAGACTTCTATGAGATAAAAACAATTTTGTCTTATGACGATGAATTGAAAGACCGCATTACTGCTTTATCTTTATACAGCAAACTCTGGTGAAAAGGAGGGATGCCGAAAGTGTATGAATTTTAGAATGACGTTTGGATCAGTGAAAAGGAGTATGTCAAGGCAGGAGGCGGCTTTGGTAAAGGGACAAAATGAAACAAGAATCAGATGAAGCATGTGGAAAGAAACAACAGAGGAGGAAGAAAAATGAATGAAAACAAAGAAAAAACAGCAGGAAATTTAGCAAACAGTGTGGTAGAAGGGTATGACTATTCTGTAGCAGTGAGAATGTCAGGAAGGGCAGGGGCATATTCGCCGACCGGCGGAAAAGGAAATGCTTTTGAGGTGATGTATTCTGATAAGAAGAATCTCTCTAATCTGCTGAAGCCGGACACGACAACAACGCTTACGAATTCGTCAACTGCCCGTCAGGTAGATTTGGTTACGAAGAAGGGAAATCGCATTATAGAGAGGATTCAGTGCAAGGATACTCCGAGTGCAAAAGGAACGATGGATACGATCAAACGGGTGCAAAACGGTCAATATCGAACAACGCAGTTAGTAGGAACGTCTGAAAGTGCGGCGGCATTTAATGCAAAGGCGCCTTCTCAAGGTGTGACTAAAGTAATGAAAGACAGCGGAATCTCAACGAAAGATACAACCCGTGTAAGCAATAAGTTTAACGGAGTCCAGTCATCAACCGGGATTGCCAATGCGGCAAAATCGTCGGCAAAACTCGGAGGAGCTTTCGGAGGAGGAATGGCTGCGGTGGAATCAATCGTGAACGGAGACGATCTGTCAACGACGACAGGAAATGTTGCGTCCGGCGCTTTGAAAGGATCTGTTTCCGGGGCGGCGGGAACAGCCGCATCAGAGGCGACGATGGCGGCTCTTGCGGCCGCACCGATTCCGTTAGCCGCAAAAGTTGTTATCGGGATCGGCGCGGGAATGTTTGCGGGAAGTGTGGCATCGGATGTTATCAGCGATGTGTGCGACGGAGTCGGCGATATTGTGTCAGGTATTGTAGACGGCATCGGTGACTTTTTCGGAAGTCTTTTCTTATAAGTAACAGTTCGGTTGAAATGCACATTGCCGTTTGTGATATAATGAGGTACACTATATAGAAAGATCTTGTACGGAAGCGATTTGTGTATTTAAGGAAAAGAAATCTCGATACAAAAGTTGAAGTCGTGCACATGGAGGTGCAAAGCAGAAGATGAGATTGACTTTACAAAATCATATTGTATGTGCGGATTATGGACAGGTGCATTTAGATGCCCGGGTGGTAGGACAGATCATAGATTATACGGCGGAAACTTGGCAGCCGGACAGACCGAAGAAAGAGCGGGAATGTAATATAGAACAGGGGAAGATCGCGGAGGAGATCACCGAACAATTTATTCGTCAGTATTATTCTCAGGAGTTGTCTTTGAAAACTTACGATGAGATCAGAAACGATGATTTTAAAAAACATGCCCCGTTTGATTTTCTGCTCTGGAAAACCGGAACGGTCAACATTGCTTTTATAGAAGAAGCAATCAGGCAGGATATTGCAAGAACACCTAATAAATTTGTGAAACTGAGCAATGTTACAAGGCGGTTATGCAGGACATTAGGCGTGAAGATCGTAGAAGTAAAATCTACGAATATAAGAAACGATTTGAAAGTAGAAAGTGATTTCACAGGGGATTATGATAATGTGAAGTCAGTGCAAAAACTGTTGGAGACGATCCGGCGTAAAGATGATGTATTCTGTTATCCGAAGTTGAAACGGCGGGAAAGTGATCCTGGATATTGTCTGGATGATTACTGCAGGGAAGTTCAGGAAAGGTTTTCGGAATTTGACGGATGTAAGGGCGAAAACCTGCGGCGCAGAGTGATCGCATGGGAGTGCGAAAATCAGTGCTGTGATATCTTTGTGAGAGTTTACCTGGATCGTCCGGCAAAAAAAGGATTTGTGATCGGATGGATGCAGAAAGAGGAATTGCTCGATGATACGGTTCAATTTAAGCGTATGAGACAGAAAAATAAATCAGAACTTGCCTTGTATTTTGCAAAGAACTTAGGAGAGACAAAAGGTATTGACTGTTTGGCGCAGGCGTTTGGAAAGCCGAAGCAAAGAGTGTATGCAAACCCATATACGCCGACAAATTTTTATCATAAAACAGATGACTGCAAGTTTATAAGAAGAGTGCCGAAAGAGGAGCTGCTCATTTTTGACAGTGAAGAAGCGGCGATTCAAAACGGAAGATTTATAAACCGATGCAGAGAATGTTTTTCAAAAGACGGATGAAGTATGGCAGAGCAGGAAATAGTTGAGGAAAGACATAGATGGAAAAGATGAGATTTGAATCTGTTGACGGTTTTCAGGAAAATATCCGCAGGCTTGCGGATATTTTCCCGTCATGCGTAAAAGAACAAAAAGATAACGATGGGAAGACAATCCGAAAAGTCGATATCAATACGTTGCAGCTTCTTTTGGGAATCAATCAAAAGGAAAGCGAAACATGCGAATTTTCATGGGTCGGAAAGCGGGAAGCCGTAAAAGAAGTTTATAAACCGATCAGAAAAACGCTGCGTCCCGTAGTGCAAGACTCTGTTGAGTGGGATTCGACAGGCAATCTCTATATAGAAGGCGATAATCTGGATGTGCTGAAACTTCTTCAGGAAAGTTATTTGGATTCGGTAAAAGTAATCTATATCGATCCGCCTTATAATACGGGAAATGATTTTATTTATGCGGATGATTTTCGGATCAGAGCGAGAGAATATGTGAATGCAGGCGGAGCTTCTCAAGATGATAAAAACCGGATGTATCAGAATTTGGATTACAGCGGAAGGTATCATTCGGATTGGTGCAGCATGATTTATGCACGGCTTCTTGCCGCCAGAAACCTTCTCTGTGATGACGGAGTAATTTTTATCAGTATAGACGATAACGAGCAGGCAAATTTAAAAAAAATATGTGACGAGGTTTTCGGCGAACGAAATTTTGTCAACTGCTTTATATGGAATTGCTCTACGGCAGGCGGTATCCGGCCGAAATTTGCGAGTAAGACACATGAATATATATTGTGTTATGCAAAAAATAAAACTTGTCTGGATATGTTTTTTGCGCCGTTGTCAGGGGAAGCGATCAAGATGTATCGGGAAAAAGACGAGCGGGGATTATACAGAGATAAAGATTTTGTGTTTAAAAATAAATCGACAAATGCAAACCAAAAATACGAGATCATCTGTCCGGACGGGGAGAGAGTGCGTCCGAAAGACGGATATATTTACCGGTTCGTGCGGGAAAGGTTTGAGCAGGCAAAGGAAGAAGGTCTTGTGACATTTAAAAGAACGAAGACAGGTCCGCTTGTCGATCAAAACGGAGATCAGGCACATTGGAACATCTATATTAAAAAATATTTGGGAGACGCGATGGGTGCTCCGTCCACTTTGATTCCGAAAGAGGCAGTCAGCATATACAATGCAGGTACGCAGTGCGTACAGGAACTGTTTGACGGAAAAAGAGTGTTTGAGAATGTAAAGCCGGTCAACGTCATACAATATTTTATCAATATGGCGGCAAAAGACGGCGATATCGTAATGGATTTCTTTTCAGGATCGGCGACAACGGCTCATGCGGTGATGCAGACTGAGGCGGATAAAAACATAGATCTGCACTATATTTTAGTTCAGATACCGCAGGAATGTGATAAAAAAAGTGAAGCGTATAAGGCAGGATATAAGACAATCTGTGAGATCGGAAAAGAACGGATCCGCCGGGCAGCAGAAAAAATAAAACGGGAAAACGGATGCGAAAACAGAGATTTTGGATTTCGTGTGCTGCGGCTTGATGAAAGTAATATGGAGGATGTTTATTACATGCCTGAAGAGTATACGCAGGAAATGCTTTACGGACTTGAGACAAATATTAAGCCTGATCGTACAGACTTAGATCTTTTGTTCGCCTGTCTGACGGAATGGGGACTTTTATTGTCAAAGCCGTACTCTTCGGAGAAAATCAGTGGTTATACAGTGCATTATTATGACGGAAAAGAGTTAGCCGCCTGCTTTAATGAAAATATATCCGAGACTGTGATCAGAAAGATTGCCGGACAGCATCCGCGCCGGGCAGTATTTTGTGACGCAAGTTTTTCGGACAGTGCTGCGAAGATCAATATGAGCGAGCTTTTTCGTACGATCTCACCGGAGACACAGATAAAAGTAATATGAAAGAGTCCTGGAGCAAAGTTATAGTCGGCAACTAAAGTCATAGTCTGCGGAAAAACTATAGTCTGTAGTCAAAGTTATAGTCAGCAGCCCAAGTTATCGTTTGCGGCCCCAATGGGAGTGATATGTCCGCATATACAAAACAAAGCTGCAGTTAGATCAAAGAGAAAAAGTGTAAGTGTCCTCCGTGGAATGAGAGGGAGAAAAACGATATCCCAGTTCTTTGAATTCACGGATGTCCGAAACGCTTTCGATTTTCTGATCTGCCATCCAGCGTACCATTTCGCCGCGGGCGATCTTAGCCTGAGTGCCCTTGACTTTTATTTTTCCGTTTACCTCTTCGCCGAAAATACATGTAATGCAGCGGATATTTTTGTAGGGAAGGATTGCTTTACTGTATTCTGCGGAAGCGAGATTGACAAGTTCGGTCATCCCTTCTGCGAGGAGACTTTGGTACAGCGTATCGCTCCAGTATTCATAAAGGTCGTTCTTTTTAGCAGCTTCTAACTTTGCCTGCATTTCCAAACGATAGGGAATAACTTTGTCTGTCGGTTTTAAGATTCCGTAAAATCCGGATAAAATGCGAAGGTGAACATTTACATAATGCCACTGGGCATCTGTAAAAACGGAAGGAGCAATGTGTTGATATTGAATTCCTTCATAGGCAAGAAGCGCCGGTGTTACCGCCTGATCGGGAGAAAAGGCATGAAGTCTTTGATAATTCTGTTCGGCAAGTTTATCACTGCATTTCCAAAGTGTTTTCAGTTCCTGTATATTTTTATTTTTTAAAATCCCGTGAAGCACATCTGCCCGGTCAGAAAAGACCGGGACAGTGGCGTTACAGGGGAATTCATCTGTGATATTCATCTTTTTTGCCGGTGAAATGACAATTTTCAGCATGGTAATTATTCCTCTGTTCTTTCTTTTTGTTTTTTCAGTGTGTTTTAGCAGTTTTCTCTGTCATTCGTAAGTTTTAGCTTATCGAAGAGGAAGAACATCAATCCCATGATCATTCCGACAACACATGCCAGTACCATACCTGTAAGCTGAATACTTCCAAACTGTACTTTGATACCGGATAGTCCGGTTACGAAAATAATAGAGGTCATTGCCATATTTCTTGATCTTGCGTAGTCAACTTGAGAATCGACAAGGATGCGGATACCTGACGTGCCGATCATTCCGTACAGAAGGAATGAAATTCCGCCGATAACAGGGCCGGGGATAGTGCTGATCAAAGTCGTCATTTTCCCAATGAAAGAACAGATGATCGACAGTACCGCGGCGCCTGCGATAACGTATACGCTGTAAACTTTTGTCATAGCCATAACTCCGATGTTTTCGCCGTATGTTGTTGTCGGTACGGAGCCGATAAATCCTGAGATCATCGTGGAAAAATTATCTGCAAAGAGGGAACGGTGCAGACCCGGATCTTTCAGAAGGTCGCGTCCGACGATTTTGCTTGTTACGATCTGATGTCCGATATGTTCAGAGGCGATAACAAGGATAACAGGCAGAATGATCACGATTGCTTCCCATTTGAATTTTGGCGTGGAGAAGTTCGGAAGCGCAAAAAATGATGCTGAAGCAACTTTACTGAAATCAACGATTCCACATAAAAGAGCCGCGATATATCCGGCAATGATAGCGATCAGGATCGGAATCACGGCAAAAAATTTGCGGAACAATACAGATCCAAGGACAGCGGTTAAAAGTGTGACAAGAAATACGATCACATTTTTCGGATCGATGGAAGATGCCGTAAGACCTGCATTGGAAGCGGCTGTTCCGGCAAGTTCAAGTCCGATCAGTGCGACAACCGGTCCCATAGCGGCAGGGGGAAGTATAACGTCGATCCATTTGGAACCGAATTTGCGGATGATCAAAGCAAGGACACATCCTAAGAATCCGACTGCCACAAATCCGCCGAGTGCATAGCTGTAACCCCATTTTTCAATTACGATTCCCGCCGGTGCAAGAAATGCAAAACTGGAGCCGAGGTATGCAGGCGCTTTTCCTTTTGTAATCAGGATGAACAATAATGTTCCGATTCCGTTCATAAATAAAACAACGGCCGGATTCAGTCCGAATACGAACGGAACAAGTACGGACGCACCGAACATTGCAAACATATGTTGTATGCTTAGCGGTACGAGCAGCTTGAAAGGTACTTTTTCTTCTACTTGGATAATTTTTTTGTTTTCCAAAGTTTAAATCCTCCTCATTTTCATATTTCTCATATGTTTTTCTCATAATCTTTTACATTTTAGCATAATAAAGGGAAGGCTGTCATTATAAATTTAGCCTCAAAGAGCTGCTTACAGTATAAATCGTCGGAAGTGCCAAAAGGCACATCATGAGATTGTAAGCAGTAGATGGGGTTTGGGCAACTTTGGACTTTTTCCTTTTTAATCATACAAAAGCATATAAGATTAATTTAGATGAAATTGCTTGATCAAATGAGAAATATTTTCTTCCGTATCTTCAAGATCATTTGCAATTTCGGAAACTGTTTTTCCTTTTTCAAGTTTTTTCTGAATGAGAGAGCAGATTTTTTGGAGAAATTCTTTTCGTTCCTCTTCTCGTCCCTGCATTCTTCCCTCTTCTCTTCCCAGTTTTCTTCCTTCTTCTCTTGCCTCTTCTCTTTGCACTTCGATATCTGTCTCATAGTCGTATTCGTCTAATAACATATTGACAACCTCGCTTCCTTTTCGCATTAAATAATCAGCAAGAATCCCTTTTTCAATGCACTCTTTTATCGCTTTTTTATAAGGCTCTTCCTCCCCGGAGATCTGATAGTTCTGCACGATTTCCATGAACTGGCTGTATTCTTTCAGTACCTGACACTTTTCTAAGATTTCATGATGCTCTTCCGGCCGGATATTGATGACCTTTACTTTTAATTCCAGACTCGGCTCACCGTCTTTTACGATATAGGCATCTGACAGGCGCAGTTCTTTTTCCTTTTCCCACTTTTCTTTTCCGTTATAGAATGTGTAAAATTCCGGTGTCGGAAGGAAAACGATTTTCTTCTTATAACGGCTTCTCGGCGGTACAAGCCTTTCATAAGCACGTCCGATGTACAGCAGACTCCGAAGGGGCATGTTTTCGTTGACCGTAGACTGATGCTCGCCGAATACGATCACTTTTCCTCCTGCGTCAAAAGAAATATCGTTTTGAAAATTCATATAGATCGTATTGTCTACACGGAATCTCCGAATCTTCGTTCCTTCCGGCAACGGCTCATCATGGATTGCATTAAAAAGCGCGATCTCATTCGCTTCTGCTGATTCGTCCTCATAGAACAGATCTACAAAGACACTGTTTTTAATTTCTCTGTTTTCTTTTCCTGCCATAGGCTCTCCTTTCATGTGCATGAATAAGTCCTGTAGTACAGGCGGGAAAATACTTTTAAGCTTGCTGCTTTTTCTTTATCCATCTTCATCTCTGCGATAAACTCTCTGAATTTTACAGGATTGAGGACATAAACCATATCAGTCTCTTTTACGAAATAAAGAATATGGTCTGCTTTTGTTCTTGCGAAGCATCCTGGATTCTTGTGTGAGTATTCTTCATAAGCAAAATTGCCAGTCTTATGTGCCATAAGGTCTGTTTTGATTTCAACAGTTGATGTATGTCCATCCTTGTACAGGATTTCAAAATCAATATCATCGGCAATTCCTCTTTTGGAATCACTGATATCCATTACCGCTGCGACACTTGGAAAACTGTTCATACGTGCTGCAAGAACCTTCTCTCCGTATTTCCCTGTATCTAAATCGTCATGAAATGTTCTTCCGCCTTTTTTCTCCCATAATGTTTTTTTATTGCTGATTCTATTTCCTGTCATATTACCTATCCGCCTTTCTGTGTTTTTTTATTTCTTTTCGTTTGGATATTGGTAATATGCCGAAATTTCTATTGAGGTATTGATTTTTGCGAGTTTATACGAAACCGATTCCTAACCGTTAGGAATTAGTTTTATTCTTTCTTTTTTGCTTTCTTAATATTTTTTCATATTATTTTTGAAATCTTTAACAGACAAAGAAAGGGGAAAATATTATGTTTGAAACATTAAAGAAATTGTTAGGACGTGATGAAACAATTTATGAGATTGAGAGATGCGCTGCTGCACCTATTTATGTAATCGGACCAGTTGTTGAAGATATTGACCGCCAGCTTGATATCAGTGGATGTATCGAGGATACTTTACACCGTATGCTTGAAGCAGGATGTGATGAAAAACTCGTTTATGAAGCACTCCATGCATCCCTGGATTATGATACATTTGGCTGTGACAGTGATTCTGATTATTCAATAGACCTTGGATATGTCATTTATGATTTCTATCCGATGCACGTCATTGATACCGGTAATCATTATAAACGCCCGGTTCATGAATACACAGTCCATTTCTGGGACAAAGTGTTATGCCAGCATCTTGAAATTCCTGATGATGCAGCTGATGAAGAAATTTTAACTGCTGTTTCTGATATTCTTGGCATCAACACAGAAGAATTTATCTGCGAAGATGTCAGAAATGACGGTTCTATGTTAAGTGTGCAGCATGTTCTTGATGGAAACATTATGTTTATCCTAATGCAGAACAAGAGCAAGGCATCATGCAACCAGGGCGCAGCCTGACTATTAAAAAAAAGAAACGAGAACGGATTTCAGTTCTCGTTTCTTTTTCTGTTGAAAATTTTGTTCTTGAGTACTATATTAGTTGATAGAAAATCTTCTTTCCATTTCTTTTTCGTTTTCTCTTCTGCATTCTCTTGAAGCCTGCATGATGTATGCCATAACTACAGGCTCTTTTTCTGGTGTTACTACATATCTTACATCTTCGTCCTGCATTAAATCTATTAAGTCACTTAATGTATCAAGGTTTACGAATCCTGTTTCAAGCAATTGTATTAAATGTTTTGTATCTCCATATCGCAGGTAACGTTTTGACATGTCATCTGCCTGGTTTTTTAAATATTCTTTTGTATTATTGTTTGACATGCCGCAAAGATGCGTTCCAAGCGCAGCATCCTGATTTGAGTCACGCAATGCTGATATTTTGAATGTATCACCAAAAAGGTATTCGTTACATGAATGGATAAGTTTTCTTATCTTTGACCTTTGCTCAGAATTGAGCACTTTTGGTATGCATATTGCCTTATCATGCATATGTATTGTTACTGCCCTGAACTTTTTAGACAACAGCATGACTGGTCCAGACGTAATCGCATCAATCAGACCTGAAGGGATTCCTCCTCCTGTCAGGTATATATCTTCTGCGTCATCAAAGTTAAATGCGCCAATATATTTAATTGAAGACGGCAATGTGACAGATTTAAGTGAGTTATTACTTATGAAAGCGCTTTGACTGATTTTTTTTAAGCCTTCATGAAAAACGACCTCTTCCAGGCTGCAGTTATAAAATGCCCTACTTCCAATACTTGTTATCTGCTTCGGAAATTCTAATTTCTTGAGAGACACACATGATTTAAAAATCGAAGTAGAGTCCGTAGTTCCAATATAAGTTATCCCTTTTCCAAAGTTAACGTGTTCAAGGTTTCTACATTCGCAGAATGCTTTCTCATATAACATACACATTGAATCCGGTAGCGTTACCGAAGATATTTTCGTCTGTCTAAACGCATCCATTCCAATTGATACTGTTCCTTCCTGGATTATTACATCTCCCTTTCTCTCACTTGGACATCGTACAAGAACTTTACCATCTTTCGTATATAACATTCCGTCAACTGTTTTGTAGTATGTATTTTTCTCCGTTACTTCCAGCCATTCCATTCCAGGGCGAAGAAATAATGTTGTCAGCATGTCACCACCATACGACAGATTTTTGTCATTCAATATTAGTTTTTTCGGCAATCCTATGAATTTTAACAAAAGTGAAATACTGCTTATTGTTAAACATTTGATTCCATACAGCTGCATTTTATAAGTTGTGTCATCAGCATATTCTGGAATCACAATCTCACCAAGATTCCAGTCAATATCAATGACTGTAGAACCATCCATTGTTACACCATTTATTTTTTTCATGTTCTTTCTTCCTTTTTTTAATTTTTTCCGGTATACAATTATTTTTAGTTACACTCATTATACCGAATATTTAAAATATAAGATTTTTTTTTGCGATTTTTTAAA
>ENA-ORTT01002014-ORTT01002014.1-human-gut-metagenome-genome-assembly--contig:-NODE-2014-length-17470-cov-4.719093_pt1 | contig 17470 bp, 10 predicted proteins | sample MGYA00242074_ERZ509197 | MGnify/ENA primary metagenome ERZ509197 (study PRJEB26280, sample SAMEA2338789) | human gut metagenome | biome: human gut; feature: human-associated habitat; material: faeces...
CCCGCCGATCGGGCGAAAAAATTTCGTATGTCCCGAATTCTCCGCACCGGGCTTCCGCTCCAATAATAAAGCCATTTCCACCAGGATGCAATTCAGAACATTATTAATCCGATAACGGAACAAGCGAAAAGACATGAAAAATCGCTCCGGATTCTTACCCCTTCCGGCAAGGGTATTATTATATTAATATAATAATAAAATCCGATGCAAGTTTTTTTCGATTTTTTGCATCAAAAAAACATCACAAAAAGCTTGGATTTCAACATATTGTCCCTACCTTTGCCGACACGATCGCGGCAGTGAACACCCCTGTCGGCAATACAGCCGGATTCGAAAATAGGCTGTACCGATTATTTTCGACGCAACATATACCGACCATTTTCCCGCCGGACAAGCCGGCAAAATTGCAGTGCATACACACGCTGTCAGGGAGCCGATTCCGAATACTTTGGGTCGTTTAGAATTGATGAAACAAAACTTCAATTATAAAAAAGATAAAAGTTATGAAAAAGCAACATTACACAGCCGAAATCCCAGTTTCCAACCCGTACAATTTTGCCGCGTTCGAAGACCTGATCGCCAACATCCAGTCCGGTTACAACGAAGAAAAAAGGCTGAAGAACGCAGCTTTCGAATTCATGATCAATAAAGGCATATACGTCGACTTCCACGAATGGCTGCACAACCCCGCCCGGCAGCCCCAAAGCGAAAATATCCGGGGACGGTTCCGCCTGGGTGCTGCCGCGACCACCCGGATCGCAAAATTTTTCGGGCGGTAAATGCCCCCCCCCGCGTCCGCAATGACGCCCGGCCCGCATTTCAGAGGGCCGTTTCCATATAGCGCATCCCCGGCTACGGATCGCGTGACTACTGAAAAAGGGATAGAGAATAAGCCCGTTCCGGATGTTCCGGAGCGGGCTTATCGCATATAGACTGTCTTTCCGTTATTCAATCACGGGCAGGGCACGCGGCTCGCAAGCCCACCGCGTACCGTCGATCCGGTTCCCGGAGACCGTGATGGCGAAAATATTGATGTCGGCATCCTCGGGCAATGTCAGCTTTCCGGCTCCGGAGGCGATATCGAACCCGAGCCTATAAAGGTACGTGAAGGTATAGGCATCGTTCCGGCCGTTCATCTTGTGCCGGTGGTTCCCGATATGGGCGATCGTTCCATCCTTGACGAACGACTTGGTCTTGTCGGCCCAGGCCCACTGGGCGCGGAAGCCCGAGTAATAGGGCACGACAGCCTCGTACTTGCGGCCGTCGACGTCGAATACGGCCTTGCGGTCGCCCCTGGATGACGATGCGAGGATGTAGACCTTGTTATAATCGCCCTGCGGCAAATCGACCGTGACGGCCTCCCTGCAGTTCAGCACGTTTTTCACGTCGGGTTCGCCACGGCGGTATTCGATGCCGCCATGGACGATCACTTCGGGCATGAGCTCGGCAGCATAGGAGTTGCACTCCTTATCCACCTTGGCGACGGACTTGAACGCGTCGCTCGAAATGGAGTTCTGGTTTACAGGAAAATCCACAAAGGCATTCTCGATCGCGGGGGCGGCCACGGGAGCCTCCGCCAGCGTAACCTTATAGGTCTTGGGTGCGAAACGCCCGGCATCGACGATCAGCCGGTTGCCTTCGAATCGTGCCTCCCCGACCGGTTCCTCGATTCCGTTCACCTCCTCGGCCGAAACGATCCGCACGGGGAAAGCCAGCTCGGCGCCGCGCACCTCCCTGCCCGTCGTCTCGAATACACGGACGATATAACCGCTGCCGTCCTCGGCCTTCTTAAGCGCCTTGACGGCGATCTGCGGGGTCGAAGCCGCGACAAAAGAGAACCTGCGTCCCAGCTTCCCGGGATGCTTCGGCGTCGTGAAGCTGAGGAGCGGCTGATTGAGCAGCTCGCCTTTCTCCACCACCCCGGCGCGGTTATGGTCGCCATCGTGCCCGACGAGCGAGTAAGTCATCGTATGGCGTCCGAAATCCAGATCCCGTTGGTCGGCATAGCGTTTCTCGGTCGAAGGCGTATGCAGCAGACTCAGGCGCAGGGTATTGTCGGCGGGTTTGTCCCAGCCGTTTTTCGAATCGTTCAGAACGGCGATGCCATAGTCTCCGTCCGAGAGGTCTGCCCAATGGTGGGCGAATGTTTCGTGCGCCCGCTGGTGGTTGGTGGGACGGCGCTGGTTGCCGATGCCGATGTCGTAGACAGCCTCCTCGGCGGAAACGGACATCGGGAATTCGGCCTTGAGCAGGGCGTCGGGCGTCTTCCAGTCAATGTCGGCCACGATATCGATACGCTCGTCGTCCCCGCCGTCGGTCAGGCGGATATACTGCACCAGCCGGGAATCGCCGTACCGCCGTTCTACTTTCAGGGAGGCCCGTGCGGCGCCGCACTCCGCCACGCTGATCCGGACATCCGTATCCACGGGTTCGGGTGTCTGGTCGAGCGTCGCCTTGTGGATCTCCCATGCCGGATAGCGGTTCGACACATTGGGGGTCAGCACCGCAAGGCGGAAGGCCCTGCCTTTTTCGACCAAATCGCGGCCGTTGCGTTTGTCGATGACCGAGGCGATGTCGCCGTTGGCATCGAGCGTCACCTTATAGACCCGGTTCTCGAGCGTATTGCCCGAAGCCCTGAGCACCTTGCCCTTGCCGGCCTTGCCGGCCCTCACGTCGTATACCGCATAGCTTACGGGTTCCATCGCGGCGGCAAACAGCACGGTCGCCCTGGCACCGTCGCGGGCAACGATCTGCGCAGGAACGGTCTTCCCGTCCGGCGCATAAACGGCCACCCCTTCGGCCTCCGCAGGCAGGTCGACCGTCGCCTCGACAAGGCTCCTGCGCGAATAAGCGGCGGGGTTATAAACCAGTACCGGACTTCCCTTCGCGCGGGTGTCCATTACGGATGCCGCAGCCCCGGCCGAGGCGAGGATCACATCGCAGAATTGCCCCTGCGCCAGGAATTCGTCGTTCCAGGAATAGGTATAAGCCTCCCAAATGCTGGTTCCCGTAAGGTCGTCGTGGAACTGGTGCCAGAGGAAACGCTTCCAGGCATCGTTAAGCGCCTCTTTCGGATAAGGTACGGCTCCCATCCAGTCGGCGATCACGGCCGAACGCTCGGCGGCATCGGCCAACTGTTCGTTACGGCGGTTGTAACGCTTCATCTCGGCCTGGGAGGTATAACAGCCCGGAGCGTGGACGTCGAGAGGCATCTCCCCGACGAACACCGGGAGTTCCGGATGGTTCCCGTAGGGCATATAATCCTCGTAGAGCTGCGAGGACGTGGCGCTGACAAGCTGCACGGGCCCCTTGCCGTTCGTAATCCCCTCCTCGAGCAGCTGGATGCTGCGGGGCAGGGCCGAGCCGCCGTGGTCTCCGGCTCCGTTCGCCAGTTTGTTGCCATAGTACCGGTAAGCGATGCCGAAAGGCGACTTCCGGGCGCTTTCGGCCAATTCCTCGTTGGCGCTCAGATCCCCTTCGGGAAACTCGTTCCACGAATAGCGTCCCGGCTCGAGCGCCACCATGATGCGGGCGCCGTCGACCCCTTCCCAGAGCCCGATCGGAAACGGGGTTTTGGAGTCGCCGACAAGCGGCTCGGTGCGCCACGACAATTTCTGCGTCGAGAAACCGATCAGGCCGCAGTGGTGTCCCAGCGTCGGCATGACCTGGCTGAATCCGAAGCAGTCGGGCAGGAACATATCCTTCGACTTGATGCCGAACTCCTTTTTATAAAACTCCTGTGCAAGCAGGATGTTGCGGATAAACGACTCCGACGACGGCATGTTCGGGTCGTTGGCCTCGAACGAAGCCCCCGAAATGTTCCATCGCCCGTCGGCTACGAATTTCCGGATGCGCTCGAAGAGGTGCGGATAGTACTCCTTGATCCATTCGTACTTGACGGCACCTTCGAAATTGAACACGTAATGCGGATATTTTTCGAGCAGCGCCAGATTCTGCACAGCCGTATTATATAGGTAATCGTCGATCGTGGCTTTCACGTCCCACCGCCACTGCGTGTCGAGATGGGAATTGGAGACCATATAGACCTTGTATTTTTTCCCGGAATCCTGCGCCGACGTATCCGACGGGCTTCCCGCCGAAAACAGCGCGAAGACGATTCCGATAAATCGCATGATTTTCATATTTGCTTGCTTTAATATTGAATGATGGAAAGAGGATGGAAGTTGACCGGACTTCGACTACGTTGCGGACAAAAGTAATAAAAGGCAAGATAAATAACAACATAAACACAACAAATAATCAAAAATAAATTTCCTTTTAATCTCTTTTTAACACTTGTATTAAAATTAAACTTATATATTTGTCATATCTTAAAGCCTAAAAACGATGGAAAAGAAATTCCGGACTCTTTCGGCCTACCTCCCCAGCAGGAGACCGTCCATACCGCCCGCCCTGCCGTTCGCCCTGCAAAACGGGTACGGCACATCCGCGGCCGGTCAGGGTATCGTCGTCGGCACCACCGGCCGTACTTGTCCTGCGACAGCCTCCGGCCGGGTGACTGACGCAACCGCACACCAGGCATCCGGGGATGCCCTAAGCGGCGACTGCAATTGCGCCCCGATGGCCCGGGCCGGCTTTACCGCAGCAACAAGGCTGACGGCGGCATACTGAGACAGCACCAAAAACGCCGCCGCCCGGGCACAACCCGTACAGTCTCGATTTTATAATGTATATTTGTAGTACCACAACCTAACCCTCGACCAGACATGAACCGTCATTTCGCTCTGCTTACCGGCCTTCTGATCTGCTGCTGCGTCCCGAAAAACGACGTTACCGCCCGCACAATGCGTGGGGGGGGGATTTCCCTCTTTTAATTTCGGGAACCGGCAACATCCTGCCGGAGCAAACAATCCGCTACGCCCCGAACGGCGACCAAGCCGGCAAAAGCAACGCTGCCCCCGAGCCGGCAACGGCAGGGGGCACCCACATCCGAAGCCCGCGAAAAAGCAAGGCCGCACTGCCGGCCATCGCAACGGGCGCACTTCTTCTACTGGCGGCCGTCTCGCTCGCCTTCAGGCAAAAACACCTGATCAAACAGTTGCGTACGCAACACGCGCAAACCTGCGCCCGGCTGCACGAACTCAGCGAACAGCTCGCCGCCAGCAGCCTCCGCCACGAAACAGCCACCCGGGCACTCTCCCAGGCCAATACCATCAAAGACAAATACCTGCGTTACTACATGCAACGCAGCACGTTCTACATCAACAAATTAGAACGTCACCGCACACACCTCTACAAGACTGCGCTCTCGTTCGGGCAGGAGCGCCTTTTGCGTGAGCTGCGCTCGCCTACGCCCATCGAGCAGGAATACAAATCGTTCTTCCACGAATTCGACCGGGTATTCCTATCGCTTTATCCCGATTTCGTGGAAAAAGCCAACGCACTGCTGCGGGACGGGGAGCAAATGAAAACGCCCGGCCTCAACACTGAATTCCGGCTGCTGGCCGTGATCCGGCTGGGCATCACGGGCAACAGCGAAATCGCCCAGTTTCTGCATATCTCCATAAATACGGTCTACACCTACCGCAACCGGCTGCGGAACGCCGCCAAATGCCCGCCCGCCGAATTCGAGCGCCGGATCATGGAGATCGTCTGACAGCCGGAAATCGCGCGCCGGCGATTCATACGGGATTCATATAATAACACCCGGGTATCGGAAATAACATGCTTTCCACCAGCTCATTGTCGGAAATACGCATTCATATTTCATTTTGATGCTGTTGACACACATTTTCCAAAAGCATACTTTTACAAACAACAAAGCGGAATTTCTTCTGAAATAAACACAAAAGAACACAATAAGAAATCCATTATAGTTCTATTTGATTTTCATTTATTTCTCATTCAATATCTTTTTCCCAACCTTTAAAATACAAAGATGCCTATGACAAAGTAAAAACTACGACCGGACTTTTACGAACCATTCATTCATCCAAATATTCAACCCTAAAACTTTCATTTATGAGAAAATCTCTTCATTTTCTTATTTACATGCTTTTTGCCGCACCGCTATTGCTGTGCAGCTCCTGCGGCATCGAGGATGTAGAGGCAGAAGACGGTGCGATCGTATTCGAACTCTATGACACGGAGGGCAACCTGATCGAGGGCCTCCAGAGCATGCGGTTCGGCACGACGGCCACCTATACCTTAAAGAGTGCATTCGTCACCTACACGGTGGCCACCCCGCCCACAGGCTGGAAATGCACCGTGATCCCCAGCTCGCGGAGCTGTTCGGTCACCGCCCCCCCAGCCTCCGACCTGGGAGCCAAGGCCAGCGGCGACGTGGTCATCGAAATACAGTCGCAGGCAGGCCGCACGGAGACCTATACGCTCGCCGTAGCCGCTCTGGAAAACGACATCACGCTCACATTCGACGAAGAGACGACCTCGAAGACCCATGTCTTCTCCTACGGGAAGAGCATGGAATTCGAATTCACCAGCGAGAACACCGCGTCGCTCGACGTAAGCGTCCCCAAGGGATGGACTTACACGGCCGATGTCGATGCGGGTCTGCTGACCGTCACCGCGCCCACGCAGGAGGAGGCCGACCCGGCCATGGAAGGCAGCGTCAAGGTTACGCCGCTGAGCGTCCGCGGAACGGCCGGCGAGGGTGCGTCGATCCCCGTCGAACTCTCGACCAAGTTGCCGATCATCTCCTTTGCCGAGGCCGATTACAAATTCGCCTTCGGCGAGCAGCGCGACATCCCCTGTACCGTCACCAACGTAGCCACGTGCGACATCACGGCGCTCAAAGGCTGGGACATCGCACTCGACATCAAAAATTCGGTGCTCAAAGTCACGGCTCCGGCCGACGGTGCGGACTGCACCGGTGCGGGCACGATAGAGTTCGCAGCCGTTTCGGCGGAAGAGCTCACGGCATCGTTCAGCGTCCGCCTGAGCTGGAAGGGCATCTCAACCCCCGAAGAGTTCGTAGCCTTCGGCAACGCGGTGACCGAAGGGGCGCCGCTCGACGCCTACACCAACGGCGGCAGGATCGTCCTTGTCAGCGACATCGATCTGAGCGCCCTTACCCAAACCAGCTTCGTAGGCTCGGCCGCCAATCCGTTCAAAGGGACTTTCGACGGTCTGAACAATACGATCACCGTCAAGCTGGCGGATCAGGATTCGAAGGAACTCGGCCTGTTTCACACGCTCGACGCAGCGGCCGAGATAAAGAACCTCTCGCTGGCGGGCAGCATGTCCGTATCGCAAGCCACCCCCGTAGTCGCCGGCACGCTGGCCGTCTATAACGACGGTGCGGCACTGACGAAAGTCACCAACAAGGCCACACTGTCCTTCTCCGGGGCGAAAACCGTTGCCACGGCAGGTTATCTCGGCGGACTGGTCGGCCTGGCGAACGTCGGTTCGGTCTACACCGATTGCCACAATACCGGCGAATTCATCGTCACGGGGACAGCCCGGACGGAGTTCATCGGCGGCATCGTCGCAGGCACCGCGGACAAAACGGAAGGATCGCTCGTGAACTGCACGAACAAAGGCAATTTCAGCTTCGACTTCCCGGGCGCCGTCGACACCGGCCAATACGGAGGATTGTTCGGCCATGCCGAGAAATCGAACTGGACGTTCAGCAACTGCACCAACGAAGGCACCTTCACCGTCACCTTCGCCGATCCCGGGCACCAGTTCCACTCGCTGGGCGGTATCCTGGCCACCGGCTACGGCGTATTCGACAATTGCGTCAACAAGGGCAAGATCATGTTCAACAACTCCAACGGCACGAAATATCGCCGCACGGGCGGTATCGTAGGCTGCGTCGGATCGGACGCAGGCCTGGGTTATACGCTCAGGATGACCAACTGCCGCAACGAGGCCGACATCGCGGCGTCGACGGCATCGGTCGGCGGTCTGATCGGCATTGCCGAAAAGGTGGCGTCGCCGGCCCTGATCGAAAACTGTGTAAACACGGGTAACATGACCAGCCCCACGATGGCCGACTACGACCTCTTCTACATGGGCGGCATCGCCGGCAAGGTCGCCGGAGCCTTCACGCTGAAGAACTGCATCAACCGCGGTAACCTCACGGCGGCCGTCGAGCGCGACATCGCGGGTATCGCCGTAGCCGGTGACAACAATGCCGTGTTCGACGGTTGCGAGAACTACGGCAACATTACGGTAGTGGCCAACCACAAAACCGACAAGTGGCGCCCGATCGTGGCAGGTATCGTCGCCATAGAAAATGACAAGGTCACCACAATCACCAACTGCACCTGCAAGTGCACGATCGATGCGACGCTCTACCAGGCGACCAGCATCGGAGCGGTCTATGTCTTCCAGAAAACCTGGGAAAAGGGTGTCGAAGATACGAAGACCGTATGCGACGAGGCATCCAAAACCAACTCCGCGGAAACGACAATCAAAATCACGACAAGAGAGTAAAACCCAATAAGAATACAATACGGTTATGAATAAATATCATATTATAACACTGATATTGTGTCTGTTTTGTCTGGGAGGGGCCGCCACGGCCTCTCCGGACAGGACGGCAGCCGCCCCGGACACCCAGGCGCGTTCCTCGCAGCTGAAGGTCTCGGGTATCATCAAGGATGACGCGGGAAGCCCGCTGATCGGCGTGACCATCGTCGTCAAAGGCACCTCCTCGGGCAGCGTATCGAACTCCGACGGCAGCTATACGATCACGGTTCCCTACGCCGAAGCGACGCTGATGGTCTCCTACATCGGCTATGCCCCGCAGGAGATAGGCGTAAACAACCGCACGAGGATCGACATCACGATGGTCGAGGACAGCAAGGCGCTCGAAGAGGTCGTGGTGGTAGGTTACAACGTACAGAAGAAGGAGACCATCACCGGTTCGATCTCGACGATCACCACCAAAGACCTCAAGCAGTCCCCCACTGCCAACATCAACAATGCGCTGGCCGGGCGCATGCCGGGCCTGCTGGTCAACCAGTTCAACGGCGGCGAACCGGGTAACGACGCCGCGCAGCTCAACATTCGCGGTAAATCGACCTACGGCAAGTCGGACGTCATCATGATCGTCGACGGCATCGAGCGCGACATGAGCTACCTCTCCCCGGACGAGATCGAGACGTTCACGATCCTCAAGGATGCTTCGGCAACGGCACCCTACGGTATCCGCGGCGCCAACGGCGTGATCATCGTCACGACCAAGCGCGGCCGAAAGGGTGAAAAGCCGACCGTCGATTTCAAGGCGTCGGTCGGTGTCAGCGAACCGATCCGCTACCCCGACTACCTGGGTTCGGCAGGCTATGCGACCCTCTACAACGAGGCGATGCTCAACGACAACCCCTCGCTGGATCCCGGCTCGGCATCGCTCTTCTCCCAGGAGACGATCAGCAACTTCCGCCGCGCCAAGGGCGACAACTCCGACGGCCTGGGCTACAACTGGGATTACTTCGACTACGCATTCAAACCGTCGATCCTCCAGGATTACAGCCTTTCGGTACGAGGCGGCACCGACCGCGCCCGTTATTTCATCCTCGGCAGCTACTACAACCAGGGCGGCAACTACAAGCATTCGAACTCCGACAACGTCAACAAGTTCCTGCGCTATAACTTCCGCGCCAACGTCGATGTCGATGCCACCAAGCGGCTGAAGATCTCGGTCGACCTGGGCGCCCGCGTCACGGAATACAACTACCCGGGCGCCACGGCGGCCAACATCATCTCGCTGGCCAACACGCAGCCCCCCTACCTGCCGATCATCCTGCCCAACAACCACAACGACGTCAACCAGGCCGATTTCGAGGAGAACGGCGGCTACCTGCTCTATGCCGACAACGACTACCGCTACAACATGCTCGGGCAGCTCAACCGCACCGGCTTCAGCAAACGTACGCGCCGCTACCTGCAGGGATCGTTCAAGCTGAGCCACGACCTGGACTTCATCACCAAGGGCCTGAGCGTCGCCGCCCAGTTCTCGTACGACACGTTCAACCAGCACACCATCAACAACAGCGTGCCGACCCACAGCACGGGCAACCTGACCTACCCGGGCTATTCGACCTGGATGCTCCCCACCGAATACAGCATCGACGAGTGGAAGAACAACGCCGACTACTGGATCAAGAACGGCACCTATGTAACCGCCAACCAGCGTACCACGGACGATGCGCAGAGCAACAGCATCAGCCACGGCTCGCCCGAAGGGACGTCGCGCTTCCAGGCGCGCCTGGACTACGCCCGCAAATTCGGCGACCACAACGTGTCGGGCATGCTGCTCTTCTACCTGCAGAACAAGGTCATCAGCAACCAGGTTCCCTTCCGCTACATGGGATTTTCGGGCCGCGCAACCTACGACTACCGGAACAAGTACCTCTTCGAGTTCAACATCGGCTACAACGGCTCGGAGAACTTCGCCCGCGGAAAGCGCTACGGCGTATTCCCGGCAGGTGCTGTCGGCTGGGTCATCACGCAGGAGCGATTCATGAGGGGCGTAAAGTGGCTCGACCACCTCAAGCTGCGCGCATCGTACGGTCTGGTGGGTAACGACCAGCTCTCGGGCAACCGTTTCTCCTACCTGCAGTACTATAAGTCGTCGGACGGCATGACCACCTATTTCGGCGAGACCGAGGCCGGCTATACCAGCTACCTGGTCGAGGGCGTGTTCGCCAACCCGAACCTGACGTGGGAGAAGGCCCGCAAGTTCAACTTCGGTATCGACGCCCAGTTCTTCAACCAGCGGCTGACCTTCACGCTCGATGTCTTCAAGGAGCACCGCTACGACATCCTCACCTCGCTCTCGGCAGATGACAAGGTCGGGTTCCCCTACATCGTCGGGCAGGTCGCCCCGATCGTCAACTCGGGTATCGTCGACAACCACGGCGTCGAATTCGAAATCGGCTGGAACGGTCATATCGGGCAGCATTTCCGCTACTACATCCGCCCGAACTTCACGTTCGCACGCAACAAGATAAAATACTGCAACGAAATCTCCTACATCGACAACAACGGCCGTGACTGCCCGTGGCGTTACCAGACCGGCAAACGCCTCGATGAGAATTTCTGCTACATCTTCGACCACTTCGTGGCCGACCAGGGCGAGGCCGACCGCCTGAACGCGATGAACGGCGGCAGCGGATTCGCCATCTGGGGGCCCGTACAGCCGGGCGACGTGGTCTACAAAGACCTCAACGGCGACGGTGTGGTCAACAACTACGACCGCGCAGCCATCGGCAACCCCCGTACGCCCGAGATCCAGTTCGGCATTCCGCTGGGACTCTCCTACAAGGGCTTCGACTTCAGCATGCTGTGGCAGGGCTCGGCGCTCTGCTCCGTACAGCTGAGCGGCCCGGCCGTATGGGATTTCCCGCTCTACGACCAGTCGCGTATCGGCAAGGTGCGCCGGATGCACCTCGACCGCTGGACGCCCGAAACGGCAGCTACGGCGAAATACCCCGCCCTGCACTACGGCATCCACAACAACAATAAACAGCAGTATTCGAGCCTCTTCCTCTACGACGCTTCGTACATCCGCCTGAAGAACGTCGAGATCGGTTACACGCTGCCCAAAGCCTGGACTTCGAAAGCCGGCATCCAGAACGTCCGCATCTACGTGCAGGGACAGAACCTGCTCACGTTCGACAACCTGGGCGACGTCGACATGGATCCCGAGATCAAGAACGGCGACGGCAGCTGGTTCCCCGTACAGCGTGTCATCAACATCGGCCTTAACATGACCTTCTAATCCAACAAAAACCAATGACAATGAAAAAAATCTTATATCTGCTCTGTAGCTGCTTTGCAGTCACGCTGATGGCTTCCTGCGAGGATTTCCTCGACAAGACCCCGCAGGGCGACAAAACGGATCAGGACATATTCTCGCGTTTCAACGAGACAGAAAGCCTGATCAACCGGCTCTACTTCTACGCCCGCGCCGCCGACCAGCCGCTCGTACACATCCGTTTCTTCAGCGACTCGGCGCTCACGGACGAATGCGAAGGCTCTTCGGCCGAGAACGGGTGGTCCAACAAGTTCAACGACGGCGACTGGGAACCGGGTTCCCAGCTCTACACCTCGTGCAACGCCACGACCAACTCCGGCGCCTGCCACACCTTCTGGCCCAAACTCTACGAAGACATCCGCTGCGCCAACGTCATCCTCGAAGGTATCGAGAAGTACAACACCCCGGATTCCGAGGCACGCCCCGGCACGCTTTCGCAGCGTATCGGCGAGGTGCTCTTCATCCGCGCCTACCTGCACTACTGCGTGCTGAAAAGCTACGGCGAATGCCCCTACGTCGACTATACGGTAAACCCCAACGCACTGCCGCCGTTCGAACGCGAGAACATCCATACGATCGTCGAGAAGATCTGCCGCGACTGCGACGAGGCCTATGCCCGCGTCCCGGCGCAGAACCTGATGGATCAGTTCGGCCGCGTGGAGAAAGGCGCCTGCCTTGCGCTGAAGGCCATGGCGCTCTGGATCGCAGCCACGCCGCTCTACAACGGGTCGACGCTCAAAGGCGACACCCGCAACTATGCGTCGGTCTACCAGTCGTACGACCCCGCGCGTTGGGACGCCGCAGCCGCAGCCGCCAAGGCCGTGATGGATTTCGAGGCCGAGGGGCAGAAACGCTACTCGCTCTACCAGGGTTCGCCCAAAAGCCAGACGACCGACTCGGGCGGCACGGATCAGAGCAACGGCGCGGTTTACAGCCGTCTTTGGGAGCTGTTCCACCGCACGATGAACGACGCCAAGAAGGCCGAATGGATCTTCTTCCACCTCCACTGCAAGACCGTGGGTTACCACAACGACATGTACCCGCCTTCGGCGCAGGGACAGGCACGCGAGGTACCCGTACAGGATCAGGTGGACGAATACGAGGTGATCGGCCCCGACGGCTACGGCTATCCGATCTATGCGCTCAAGCAGAATCACAAGGCGCTCTACGGCAGCCTGATCTCCGAGCAGGACATGGCCAAGGCCTATGACGACGGCAACCCCTATGTCAACCGCGACCCGCGTTTCTACCGCGACATCATCTACCACGGATCCATGTTCAAGGGCAAGTGGATCAACACGGCCACCGGAGCCGACGCCATCAACGCCGCCAACTCCACGTCGACGGGCTACTTCACCCGCAAATATTTCGACGGCTATTACACCAAGGGCATGTCGGGCAACTGGAACTTCGACGCGCCGCTGATCCGCCTGGCGACGATCTACCTGGTCTATGCCGAAGCGGTCACCCGCTCGAAGGGCGCCACCCCCGAGGTCTACAACCTGATGAACGAGCTGCGTGCCCGTTCGTTCATGGCCCCCATCCCGCCGGCCGCGCAGACCAACAAGGAGTTACTGCTCGACTACATCCTGCGCGAACGCCGCGTAGAGCTCTACCACGAAAAGAGCCGCTTCTTCTCGACGCGGTTCTACCTCGAACCGACCAGCCCCGAAGAACTGGCCAAGGATGCCCAGTGGAGTTCGATCCAGGGGACGAACGACCAGAAGGCACAGTTGTATTTCGACAAATACGGCGCCTACCCCAAGACGCAGCACCGCATCTGCGGCATGCGCCCCGTGGAAGACCCCAACGGCAAGATATCGGTGGGCGGCAAAACCTACCGCATGGAACGCTTCTGGAAGGAGGACCGCGTATTCCTCGAGAAGCACTACCTCTTCCCGATCCCGACCGAAGAGTTGCAGCGGGCCAACATTCCGCAAAACCCCAACTGGTAATTGACAATCACCGGCCCGACCGCCCGAACCGGCGGTCGGGCTGACAGTAAAACAGACTATGAAAAACGATTCAATCTTCACACGGCTCCGCAGGACGCTCAGCCTCGCGCTCACGGCCCTGATAGCCGCAACGATGATGGCGTGCGAGGGAGACGACAAAATGCTCACCGAGCTCCCCAAGCCCGACGACGGCAACGGAAACGGCACGACGGAGATCACGCCCGACAAGGGCATCACCCTCTACGGACTGGTAAGCGACAAGGAGGGCAACCCCCTCGAAGGGGTCGTCGTGAGCGACGGGTACAGCGTCGTGGCGAGCGACAAGAAAGGCGTCTACCAGATCGTGCGCGACCCCAACGCCAAGCACGTATTCATTTCGGTACCTTCGGGCTACGAAATCCCGGCACAGGCGAACTTCGGCTCCTACCAGGGTGCCTACCAGGCGGCCAACTCCGTCACCGGAAGCAGTTCGAAACCCTACCGGGCGGACTTCACGCTCACCAAACTCACCCAAAGCGACAAACGGTTCCTGCTCTTCGGGCTGGGAGACCCGCAGCCCGACAACAGCGACCATATCCAGCGGTTCCGCACGGAAGCCGTACCCGATGTGAAAAAGATCAGCGCGAAATACTCGATCCCGCAGGTCGGCATCGCCCTTGGCGACATCTTGGGTAAAGGCGACGCCCAGACCTTCACCTCGATGAAACGCGCCTTCGGCGAGACGGGCGTCCCGTTCTTCACCACGATCGGCAACCACGACAAGAGTTCGGTGGACTATACGGGCGACACCTACCGCGACGTGCTCGGGCCGCGCTGGTACTCGTTCAACCGCGGCGACGTGCATTTCATAGCGATGGACAACATCATCTTCACCGGCACGGAATACACGGGCGGCTTCACCGACGAGCAGGTGGCATGGCTGGAGAAAGACCTCAGCTTCGTCCCGACGGATAAAATGGTAATCCTCTACTACCACATCCCGCTGCGCGACAACACGGGCTACCTCAACCGCAAAAAGGTGCTCGACATGATCTCCAGGTATAAGAACCCCATCCTGATGTGCGCCCATACGCACTATTTCCAGCCTTACCACATGCGCTCGCACAAACTCTTCGAACGCATCCACGGCGGCACGTGCGGTTATTTCTGGCGTTCGACATGCGGCGGCGACGGCACGCCCAACGGGTTCATGGTCTACGAGATCGACGGCACGAAAATCATCGACACCTATTTCAAGGCCTCGCAGCGCGCCGACGACTACCAGATACGGCTCTATCGCGGCAACGCCGAGTTCGCAGGCCCCTATGCGACCTACAAATACGATGTCGGGGCGGACGTGGTCGTAGCCAACGTCTTCACTTCCGGAATGGACGGCACGACCTGGAAAGTCGAACTGTCCGAAGACGGCGGCAAGACGTGGAGCGTTATGACGGAGATGTCGCAGAGCTACGGCGACCGCTGGATCCGCGGCTACCACATCGGGGTCGAGAAACATCCGGTGGAAAGCGGCACCAGCCCCTGCTACCACCAATACCAGTGCAAGCTGAAAAATCCCGAAGCGACCGGCATCGTGGTTCGTGCGACCGACAGTTTCAACCATGCCTACACGCAGACGCGCTTCAACGAGAGCAACGATTTCACCGAAGCCGAGGGTTATTGACCCTCCCGGCCTCATCTATCGAGCGGGCAGCCACAGGGCTGCCCGCTTTTTATTTACACAGGGAGGGAGGGGGGGGGCACCGGATAAGAAACGGAGGGACCGTATGAAAAAGGAGGAAGGCGAAGCACGCAAAGAGAACAGGGAACCGCACACATGAAGGAGGGGAAGCGGCCGAATTCCCGGAAAAAGATTGCCGGCACAGCAACCGTTTCCAGGCTATTTTTCGTATCTTTGCCTCACGTCACAAACGGAGGGACAAAAATGGCAGACGATTATTTAGGCAGAAAAATGGAAGAGTACATGGCCCGCAAGGCATCGGGGCAGAGCAACCGCAGGCCGCTGGCGACATTGGGACGGTTACTGCTGAAAAACCGCAGCCACCGCGGTTACGACACCGGGTTCGTCGTACGCGAGGATCAGCTCCGGCGCATGATCGAGGTGAATACCAGGATCCCCTCGGCGCGCAACCAGCAAGTGCTCCGGTTCCGCCCCGTGCTGGCGGACGAAGCCCACAAAGTCCTGCCGCACATCCGCCTTGGCGGAGCCCTGCCCGCACTCCGCCTGCCCTTTCCGGGTACCGAGCCGAATGCCTTTATCATCATCTGCTCGACAGTCGAAGAGAACCGCTACGTCGACATGGATTTGGGCATCTCGGCCCAGAGCATGCTGCTCCAGGCAGCGGAGATCGGCCTGAACGGCATCTGCATCGGCGCATTCGACAAGGAGCGGATCAAACAGGAATTCCACCTGGCCTACGAACCGCTGCTGATCCTCGCCGTCGGCAAAGGCATCGAAAAGATCGAATTGGTGCCCATAGGCCCCAGCGACAGCCACACCTATTACCGCGAAAACGGCACGCATTACGTCCCAAAACTCCGCGCCGAAGAGTTGACAATCAAGGAATGATCCGCCCGTCGGTTCATTCGACCGCCTTCCACCATCGTCCGGGACGTCGCACCCCGGTGAGGGGATCTTCGGAATAGGTAATGCGGCAGGCCACATCGATTTTGCAGGTTGTAGTTCTCCAGATAACGCATCTCTCCGGTGTCGTAATCCTGCAACAGGCGCAGCGAACGGTCGAAGCTCAGCACCTCGCCGCTCAGGTTGAGCGACGGAAGCCGGCTCGCCTGGTAGGAGCGGAACGACCAGTACGAGGAGAGAAACGTATATTTGGCGACCATCGCGGCGATCGAATGGTTCTGCGCCGAATAGATCGCCTTGTCGAGCGTCAGGCGGAGCTGGATCTAAGTCCGGCTCGCAACCTTCTCCCGAACCGAATCCTGCGGCAAAGGCCGGTCTGCCCCGGATTGCGCCGAGGAAGAGATCGTGATACCTGCACAAACGATAAATATCAATGTACTTCGTACCGATATGAATTTCATAGGCTATTACAGTGAGATCGTGACGCAATCGGGGATATTACACAATACTATTATAAATCAGGAACCATCCACTCACCATAAAAACATTCCGGGCCGCTGCAATCGCACGACAACGAATCGACGGCAAACGAACCCGGATTTATTAAGTACTATGTATTATTCCACATATAAATTTAAATCAAAAAAATGAGATTTGCAACTATGCCGGAATAAAAGTTCGGGAAGGAGATAGATCGGGTCGTTTTAGGCGTCTCGAATGACATAAGACACCGGATCCCGCTCGGTACAACGCCTTTGCCATCTTTTCTGTTTCGTATTTCCATTTTCCAAGACGGCTTCGCCATCCACAACCAACGCATTGACCACCAAGTCATCGACGGATAAGCTTCGCTTGCAGCATTTTTGGCTGGCAGCACAAAATACGAACAGTTGCCGCCAAGTGGTTTCCCGGTTTGACTTCCGGTTTAACCAGACAGCTGAAAAACGCTGAAATACACGAGAATAGCACAAAAAAAAAGACAGCTGCATTTCTGCAACTGTCTGATTTTCATTGGTGGGAACATGCGGATTTGAACCGCAGACCTCCTGCTTGTCGAGCAGGCGCTCTAAACCAACTGAGCTATGCTCCCGGAACAAAAAAAACCACTTGCATTACTGTAAGTGGCTGATTTTCAGTTGTGGGAGCTGAGGGATTCGAACCCCCGACCCTCTGCTTGTAAGGCAGACGCTC
>ENA-ORTT01002053-ORTT01002053.1-human-gut-metagenome-genome-assembly--contig:-NODE-2053-length-17133-cov-5.372116_pt1 | contig 17133 bp, 11 predicted proteins | sample MGYA00242074_ERZ509197 | MGnify/ENA primary metagenome ERZ509197 (study PRJEB26280, sample SAMEA2338789) | human gut metagenome | biome: human gut; feature: human-associated habitat; material: faeces...
ACCGTGTTGCTTTCCAAGCGCCTGGCGCAGCCCGTGACCGTCGTCACCCAGCTGGGCGAGCGGTCGCAGGTGGTGCTGCCCGACGGGACGAAGGTGTGGCTCAATTCGTCGAGCAGCGTGGAGTACGTCGCCCCCTTCTTTTCGCGCCAGCGCCGCGTGAAGATGGAGGGTGAAGCCTATTTCGAGGTCGAGCACGACCGCCGGGCGCCGTTCGTCGTGTCGACCAACGGCCTGGACATCGAAGTCCTCGGCACGCGTTTCAACATCCGCAACGACGACAACGAGCATCGTGTCACCACCGTCCTGCTCGAAGGCGCCGTCAAGGCCTATGCTTCGGGACGCGAGCAGGCCTCGGTGCGCCTGCACCCCGCGCAGCAGCTGGTTTTCGACACCCGGACGCACGCCATGCGCCTGACCGACTGCCCCTCGGCCGAACGCTCGATCAACTGGATCGACGGCCGCTTCTGCTTCGAGCACGATACCTTCGGGGAGATCGTCGCCGAGCTCAAGCGCTACTACAACGTCGACATCCGCTTCATGGACAACCGGCTCCGCGACATGCGCTTCTCGGGCAATTTCCGCGTCGAGGACGGCATCTACCACATCATGTCCGTATTGCAACTGACCTATAAATTCAATTACAGGATCGCCGGCAACGACATCGAACTCTACGCAAACCCTGAACGATAACCGAATACGAACTTAAAAACCTTCGATCCGCCTATGGAAAATTAACGTCTCTTTTTTCTCGGATGCCGCACTTTTCGGCGGCCTGTTTCGACACCTAACCATTACACTAACCTAAAATCTGATCCATGAAAAAAACTAACCTTGCGACAGGCAGGGGAGGACGTGTTGTCGCTACATGTTTCCGTTGTCTGTTCGTTATCCCGATGCTGCTCCTGGGATGCTTCGGCGCCACCTCTGCCGCAGCACAGACGCAGCAAGCCCTCTCGCGTGTGAGCCTCGATGCCCCGGACGCGACGGTCATCACGGTTTTCCAGGCTATCCAGCAGCAGACGGGCTGTTCGTTCGTCTACAATACGTCGGACATCGACACCGACCGCAAAGTGAGCCTTTCGGTGCACGACGAACCGCTGCAGGCCGTGTTGGACAAGCTCTTCGCGGGCTCCGACATCGCTTATACCCTTCGGGACAAACACATCGTGCTCTCGAAGAAAGCTAAAAATTCCCCCCCCCACAGCGCTCAGGGCGGCGTTACCGGAGTCATAAAGGACGATAAGGGCATGCCCCTGGTCGGCGCCACCGTGCTTATCAAAGGTACGACAACCGGTGCTGCCGCCGACATCGACGGCAATTTCTCGCTTCCGCAGGCCAAACCGGGGGACACGCTCGAAATTTCGCTCATCGGCTATACCAAACAGGAGCTTCCCGTCTCGGGATCCGCCCCGTTGTCGGTGGTCATGCACGAGGACAACGAAGTGCTCGACGCCGTGGTGGTTACCGCCCTCGGCATCAAAAGGTCGGAGAAAGCGCTGACCTACAACGTGCAGGAGGTCGCGGGCGACATCGTCAACACGGTCAAGGACGCCAACTTCATGAACTCGCTTTCGGGCAAGGTCGCCGGCCTTCAGATCAACGCCAGCGCCTCGGGCGTGGGCGGTTCCACGCGCGTGGTGATGCGCGGCGTGAAGTCCATCAGCGGCAACAACAACGCCCTCTATGTGATCGACGGTATCCCGATGCCCGACCTGCGTTCGTCGCAGACCGAGGGCACCTACGAAACGCCCGACGGCGGCGATTTCGAGGGTATCTCGAACCTCAACCCCGAGGACATCGAATCCATGACGGTGCTTTCGGGCGCCACGGCGGCCGCGCTCTACGGTTCGCAGGGTGCCAACGGCGTGATCGTCATCACGACCAAAAAGGGCGAGGAGGGGCGTGTGCGCGTGAACTACGCCAACAACACCACCTTTTCGTCGCCGTTCGTCATGCCGCAGTTCCAGAACACCTACGGCACCGAAGCTACGGCACCGTCCATGAGCTGGGGTACGAAGCTCTCGACCCCGACCTCGTACGACCCCTCGGATTTCTTCCAGACCGGCTTCGAGGAGACCAATGCGATCTCGGTTTCGGGTGGTACGCGCGTGAACCAGTCCTATTTCTCGGCCGCTTCGCTCAATTCGCGCGGCATCATCCCCAACAACGTCTACAACCGGTACAACTTTACCTTCCGCAATACCACGCAGCTCATCAAGGACAAGCTGACGCTCGACCTGGGCGCTTCCTACATGCGCCAGTACAAGCGTAACCCGCTCGTGCAGGGCCTCTACCACAACCCGCTGATTCCCATTTACCTTTTCCCGCGCGGCGACGACATCTCCAAGTACGAGGTTTACGAGCGTTACGACGCCACGGCGGGCTATATGAAGCAGTTCTGGCCCCTGGAGTTCATCACCGGCGTCGAGAACCCCTGGTGGATTACCAACCGCGAGCTGTTCGAGAATACGGCGCACCGCTATACGTTCAACGCCACGCTCAAGTGGGACATTGCCGACTGGATCACCCTCACGGGGCGCGTGCGCACCGATAACATGGTGATGAACTATACGCGCAAGATCTATGCCTCGTCCGACAAGCTGTTCGCTTCCGAATACGGCAACTACCAGAACAACAAGATCCACCACAACAACCTCTACGCCGACGCCCTGCTGTCGATCAACAAGAGTTTCTTCGACGACAAGTTCTCCCTGTCGTTCAACCTGGGTGCGAGCATCCTCGATGACAAGAACGACGGCGAAGGCTTCGAGGGCCACCTGGCCACCCTCGCCAACAAGTTCTCGGTCTACAACGTGGATATGAGCCATTCGCAGACCAAACCCTACGCCGACCGCTACCACGACCAGACGCAGGCCGTCTACGCCACCGCCCAGCTGGGATATAACGGCATGGTCTACCTCGACGTGACGGCGCGCAACGAGTGGGCGTCGCAGCTGGCCTTCACGCCCCATATGAACATATTCTACCCGTCGGTGGGCCTTTCGGCCGTCATCTCGTCGATGGCCGACCTTTCCAAAGCCGGCATTTCGTTCCTCAAGGTGCGTGCCTCCTATGCCGAGGTGGGTAACGCCCCGCAGCGGTTTATTACCGGTGTCAATACGCCCTTGCAGACGGGCGGTATCGTTTCGTCGGACTCCTATGCCCCGGCTGTCAACCTTACGCCCGAGCGCACCAAGTCGTTCGAAGTGGGCCTGAACGCCAAGTTCCTCGGCAACAAGATCTGGACGGACGTGACCTATTACAATACCAACACCTACAACCAGCTTTTTAGCTACGATGCACCGCCCAGCACCGGCTACAAACGGGCATATATCAATGCCGGCAAGGTCAACAACTGGGGTATCGAAGCGGTCGTGGGTTACAAGAACAAGTGGCGCGACTTCTCGTGGTCGACCAATGTCAACTTCTCGATGAACCGCAACGAGGTGAAGGAGCTGGTTCCCGAAGGCACGCGCGACGTGGCCGGTAACCTGGTGACTGTCGACGAGGTGAACATGGACTACGGCGGCTACCGCATGAAGGTCAAAAAAGGCGGTTCGATCGGCGACTTCTACGTGACGGGGCTCAAGACCGACGACCAGGGACGCATCTATGTCGACCCCAATACCAATACCGTCACCACCGATCCCAATACGTGGCTTTACGGCGGCAATACCGAAGCCCGCTTCCGCCTGGGGTGGAACAACCGGTTCTCCTACAAGGGCGTGAACCTCGGCGTGCTGTTCGATGCCCGCATCGGCGGCCAGGGCGTTTCGGCGACGCAGGCCCTGATGGATCGCTGGGGTGCCTCGCAGGATTCGGCCGATGCCCGGGAAAACGGCGGTGTCTGGATCTCCGAGGATCAGAAAGTCCCCGATGCCAGGGTCTTCTACGCCAACAACGGCAACGGGCTTTCGATGCTTTCACACTACGTTTACAGCATGACCAACGTCCGCCTGCGTGAACTTACTCTGGGCTACGACCTTCCTTCCAGGTGGTTCAACGACAAGATCGGCATGACCGTGTCGCTCGTCGGCCGCAACCTGTGGATGCTCTACAACAAGGCGCCGTTCGATCCCGAGATCACCGCGTCCACGGGTACCTATTACCAGGGGCTCGACTATTTCATGCAGCCCAGCGCCCGTACCATCGGTTTCAGCGTAAGACTCCAATTCTAAAATTTCAGACCAATGAAACGATTCAATCATACAATAGGATTTTTCGCCGCTGCGGCGCTTGCCGCCTGTACCGGGGACTTCGAATCCTTCAACACCAATCCCGATGCGGTGCAGTCGGTCGACAAGAAGACCTACATCACCACCATGCAAATGGATGCCGTGATCCCGTGCAGCGACGTGGGGGCCAACGAGTTCCAGCGCGCTTGCAACCTGATGGGCGACGCCTTCGGCGGCTATCTCTCCCCGATCCAGGCCTTCAACGGCGGCAGCTATACCTGTACCTACGACCTCGACGGTACGGACTATAACAACGTGCCCTTCTCGGTGGCTTTCACCAATGTGATGCCTGCATGGCTCAACCTCAAGTACGCCTACCAGAACGGGCAGGTTACCGACGACGTCTTTGCCGTTGCCGAGGTCATCAAGGTGATGGCCCTCCAGCGTACCACCGACATCTACGGCCCGATCCCCGTTTCGAATTTCGGCCAGACCGAAAACCCCTACGAATCGCAGGAGACCGTCTACAAAAACCTTCTCACGGATCTGAATGCCGCCATCGTGGTGCTCAAGGAGTATGCGGCCAATGCCGCCGACGCCAGGCCGTTGCAGAAGGTCGACGCCGTTTACCAGGGCGACTATACGAAATGGCTCAAGCTGGCCAACTCGGTCAAGCTCCGCATGGCCATGCGCATCCGTTTCGTCGAACCTGCTCTTGCCCGAACCTATGCTGAGGAAGCCGTCAGGGACGGGGTGATGACCGCTTCGGACGACGGTGCGTGGCTCAAGAGTTCCGGTTCGGTACAGGTATACAATCCGCTCGAAGAGGTGTGGAACGCCTATAACGATACTCGTATGGGTGCGACCATCGACGCTTATATGAACGGTTACGCCGATCCGCGCCTGCCGGCCTATTTCAAAACCTGCGAGGATGGCAAGTACCACGGTGTCCGCAGCGGTCTCAGCTCGATGCTGAAGGCGGACTATACCGGACTTTCGGTGCCCAACGTCGCCAAGGATACGCCCGTCGTGTGGTTCCTCGCTTCCGAGGCCGCTTTCCTGCGGGCCGAAGGCGCCATGCTTGGCTGGGACATGGGTGGTGACGACGAATCGTTCTACAAGACGGGTATCGAACTGTCGTTCCTCGAACGCGGTCTTACCGCGGCCGCTGCGGCCACCTATGCCGAGAGTGCGAGCGAACCCCAGGCATTCGAGGACGCTTCGGCCGCCTCGACGAAATACAACGCTTCGAAACCTTCGTCCGTCTCCCCGAAATGGAATGCCGGCGCCGGGGACGAGGAGAAACTCGAACGGATCATCACGCAGAAGTGGATCGCCATGTTCCCCAACGGGCAGGAAGCCTGGTCGGAATTCCGCCGCACGGGCTACCCCAAGGTGATCCCGATCGTCAACAACCTCAGCGGCGGCAAGGTCGATACCAACGTCCAGGTGCGCCGTATGACCTTCCCGCGTTCGGAGTACTCGAACAATGCCGCCGGCGTGGCGGCTGCCACCGCACTGCTCGGCGGAGCCGATACCGGCGGTACGAAACTCTGGTGGGATAAGAAATAATGAACCTAAAAACAACACGAAAGATGAAAAATTTCTTGAAATACGTCGCGGCCCTTGCGATCGTGGGTGCCTTTTTCGTCGCTTGTTCGGATTGGACGGATCCCGAGCGTGAAATTACGCAGCATCCCGACCAGCAGTCGCCCATCCTGCGCGATAATGCCTACTACCAGGCCCTGCGCGAATACAAAAAGACCAAGCACAAGATCGCTTTCGGCTGGTACGGTTCGTGGACGGCGCATCCTACCAGACCCGCCTGCAGAGTGCTCCCGACTCGATGGATATCATCTCCATCTGGAGCCAGTGGCATTCGCTGACCCCCGAGCAGATCGCCGACAAGGAGTTCGTGCAGAAGATCAAGGGCACGAAGGTGACCTTCACGATCTTCTCGGACAAGATGCCCGAGCCGTTCCTCACCGAGATCGGCGGCGGCGAATATACCGACGAGGCCATCGAGGCCTACGCCAAAGCCTACTGCAAGGACTCGATGGACAAGTACAGCTACGACGGCATCGACGTCGACTACGAACCCGGCTACGGCGCTTCGGGGCCGTTCGTGGGACATGACAACGAGCTGTTCAGGAAGCTGATCCTGGCCATGAGCAAATACGTCGGCCCCAAGTCGGGGACGGGACGCCTGCTTATGATCGACGGCGTGCCCTATGCCGTGCATGCCGATGTGGCCGACTGCTTCGACTACGGCATCGTGCAGGCTTATAATTCTTACGGCTATACCGATTTGCAGGATCGCTTCGACGATGCCTATAAGAAAGGCTGGAAGCCCGAGCAGTATATCTTCGCCGAGAACTTCGAGTCCCTCTGGAAAACCGGCGGCGTGTCGCATGAATGCCGCGACGGCCAGTGGGTCAACTCGCTGCTGGGCATGGCGCGCTTCAACCCCACGCAGGGTTTCGGCGCCGGTTTCGGTGCCTATCACATGGAGTATGAGTACGCCAATTCGTCGATGCCTTACAAGTATATGCGCGAGGCGATCCAGGATGTGAACCCCGCCGGCGGCGACCTGATCGTCGGTCTGACCTCGACCGGCTTGTCCAAATACCTGTTCCTGGTCGGGGACGACGGTACCATCACGGGCGAGGTGGACGAAAAAATCCGGGTCGAGCTGGCTCGTCCTGCCCCGGCCGACGTTTCGTTCCCGCTGGCTATCGACAATTCGCTGGTCGATGCCTACAACGAAAAGCACGGCACCTCCTACGAGCCGATCGACCCCGCGCGTGTTTCACTCGGCACGCTCGGCGTGGCAGCCGGTGCGTTCTTGTCCGACGAGGTGTCCGTTACCGTAAGTTCTGCCGGGATCGAGAAGGGTTACTACCTGATCCCCATCGTCGTGGAACTTCCCGCGGAAGATATTTATACCTCGAAGGAGCCATTGGTACGCTACCTGCTGTTGACGGTGTCGGCGATGGAGATCGACGTCGATGCGACGGCGCTTACGGGCGTGAAGATCGAACCTGCCTCCGGGTGGACGATCGTCTGCTACCAGGGCACCGCTTCGAGCGGCGCCAACGGCGTCTGGAACCTCGATTCCGATGCGCAGAAGGCCTGCATGTTCGACGGCAAGCTCGACTCCAACTGCTGGTATGCCGCGAATGCGTCCTATTCGTGGGGGAACGGCGGCAACTTCATCATCACGCTGGACAAGGCCTACGACATCAACGGCTTCCGCTGGCATATCTACTACGAGGACTCCAACCCCGAATGTACCGATTTCCAGTACAGCGAGGACGGCACCAACTGGTATAGCCTCACCAATGAAATTTCGTTCGTGCCCAAACTCTCGGCCGACAACTGGAAGATATTCCAGTTCAAGAAGACCGTCAAAGCCCGCTATCTCCGGGTATACGTCGGCCGGGTAACCGATTTCACCAGTATGAACGAGGCCGAGATTTTCGCCCCTGCAAACTAAACCTAAAACAAGAGAACTATGAAACTGAAATATTTGGTCGCTCCGCTGTTGTTCGCCGCCGCTGCGGCGACGGGCTGTCAGGAGTCCGCGGAGACCTATCCTGCGATCTACATGACCGATGCGCAGAACAATCCCGACAAATCAATGACCATCGACGAACCCCCTGCCGAGACCTCGATCACCGTATCCTCCTCGGTGGTTATGGAGCACGACGTGCGGATCCAGTTGGAAGTGCGGCCCGAACTGCTGGCTGCCTATAACGACAAGTACGGCAAAAACTACCAGATTCCGCCCGAGGAAAGCTACGCCCTGAGTTCGACCGAAACGACCATCCTGGCCGGCTACAACACCTCTTCGGCGATCGACTTCACGGTGTCGTCCGTCTCGGAGTTCGCCGAGGGCGTGACCTATTGCGTCCCCGTGGGCATCAAGACCGTATCCGGCGGAATAAGCGTGCTCGAACCGAGCCGCACGCTCTTCATCGTGCTGAAGACCCCGGTGATCAGCAAGGCGATCTACCTGGGATCGAGCAACATCTACAAGGTGACTTCGTTCCAGGAGAATTCCGACCTGGCAGCCCTTCCGCAGCTCACGCTCGAAGCCCGCGTATACATGCTCGGCTTCCAGACCCGCGATCCTTATATCAGTTCCATCATGGGTATCGAGGGCATCTGCGGCGTACGTTTCGGCGACGTGAAGGTCGATCCCGACTGCATCCAGATCTGTCACGACTCCTACCAGCCCGCAGCTACCGACAAGCCGTTCGACAAGGAGAAGTGGTACCACGTCGCCGCAGTCTGGACGGGCTCTTCGTGGGACATCTATATCAACGGGCAGTATGCCACGGGCGTGGAAACGCAGGGCGAGACCATCGACCTGACGAGCGACAATTCGGGCGGTTTCTACCTGGGAGCCTCCTATGGCGGCGGCCGTACGCTGAACGGCTATGTCGCCGAGTGCCGCGTATGGACACGCGCCCTCTCGCAATCCGAGATCGCCAACAACATGAACTATGTCGACCCCACGTCCGACGGGCTGCTCGCTTACTGGCGCATGAACGCCTGGGAGCCCAACGACAGCGGTTCCGGCAATATCGTGCGCGACCTCACGGGCCATGGTTACGATGCCGTCGGCGGCAGCTCCAACCCGACGATGATGGACACCAAGTGGAATTAGTCCGCTTATAGACCGACAGGGGCCGTGCGACCCCGGCATAAGCCGGGTTGCACGGCCTTTTTTCATACTCCTGCTTCGGGCTGTCCCTGCTTCGGGCTGCAAACCCGCCCCGGATGGCGGCCTGTCGTGGCCTGTCGGCAGTCTGTCGGCGGTTTCGGTTTCCGGCTGTCCCCGTTCCCCGACGGTTTTCGGCTGCGGTTTGCCTTTGGCTGGCTGTTCTCCGGCGGCGCCCTTCCGGCTGCGGCCACGGCTCGCTCCGCCCTCCTCCGGCTTTGCCGGTTCATCCCGATTTGTTGTTGTACCCGACCTAAAGACCTTATGAAAAAAATCACGCTTATCTCTTTTTGCCTTGCCGCTTTCGCCTTTGCTTCGTGCGCCGGCGGCGGGTGCCCGGCCACGGGCATCATCCCGGCCCCGCAGCAGGTGACGTGGGGCGAAGGTGCCTTCCGTATGCCTGCCAAGCTGCTCTACACGACCGACCTCGACGGGCAGGACAAGGCCGACCTCGCGGCGTGGATGCAGCGTGCCGCGGACGGATTCTTCCCCGCCTCCTTTGCCGAGGCCTCCGACGGCGACATGCCCGCACTCGAACTGCTTCGTACGGGCGACGGCGCCCCCGAAAGCTACCGTCTCGACGTCTCCCGCACAAAGATCACGCTCACGGCCCCCGATGCCGCAGGGTTGTTCTACGGACTCCAGTCGCTCGCACAACTGGCCGGGCACCACGGCCGCCGCATTCCGGCCGTCACGATCGTGGACGCCCCGCGCTTCGGTTACCGGGGCTTCATGCTCGACGTCTCGCGCCATTTCCGCGACAAGGAGTTCGTCGAACGTCAGCTCGACCTCATGGCGCGCTACAAGCTCAACCGCTTCCACTGGCACCTGACCGACGGAGCCGGATGGCGCATCGAAATCAAAAAATACCCCGCCCTGACCGACATCGCCGCCTGGCGTCCCTATCCCGACTGGGAGGGATGGAACTTCGGCGGCAAACGCTACTGCCACCGCGACGACCCGGCGGCCGCCGGGGGCTATTACACGCAGGACGACATCCGCGAAGTGGTCGAATACGCCCGTGCCCTGCATATCGAGGTGATTCCCGAGATCGAGATGCCGGGGCACAGCGAGGAGGTGCTGGCCGTTTACCCCGAACTCTCGTGCAGCGGCAAACCCTACACGGACTCCGATTTCTGCATCGGCAACGAGCAGACGTTCGAATTCCTTGAGAGCGTGCTCTCCGAAGTGATCGGGCTCTTCCCTTCGGAATATATCCATATCGGCGGCGACGAGGCTTCGAAACAGGGGTGGCGCACCTGCCCCGAATGTGCCGCCCGGATGCGTCGGGAGGGACTGCAGGACGTCGATGAACTGCAAAGCTACCTGGTGCACCGCATCGGGACGTTCCTCGCCGCCAAGGGCCGCCGCCTGCTGGGCTGGGACGAGATTCTCGAAGGGGGGCTTGCGCCCGACGCCACGGTCATGTCGTGGCGCGGCACCGAGGGCGGCATCGCCGCTGCCGCCGCCGGACATCATGCCGTCATGACCCCTTCGAATTACTGCTACCTCGACTTCTGTCAGGACGATCGCACGACCGAACCGGTCGCCGCCGCGGCGTTCCTCACCCTCGCGCAAGCCTACTCCTACGACCCTGCGCCCGATTCGCTGGGTGCGGATGTCGTGCCGATGATCCTCGGCGTGCAGGGCAACCTGTGGTGCGAGCACGTGCCCACAGCCGAACATGCCGAACACATGATCTGGCCGCGCCTGCTGGCGATTGCCGAAGTGGGGTGGAGCGCCCCCGAACGGAAGGACTACGACGACTTCCACGCCCGCGTGCTCGACGCCGTGGCGTGGATGCAGCAGCGCGGATACCACCCCTTCGACCAGAAAAATGCCGTCGGCCCCCGCCCCGAATCGCTCGATACCCTGCATTGCCTTTCGACCGGCAGGCAGGTGGTTTACCGTACGCCTTACAGCCCGAAATACCCGGCTGCGGGCGACGCTTCGCTGACCGACGGGCTGTGCGGCGGGTGGAACTACGGCGACCGCCGCTGGCAGGGGTGGCTCGATACGGATGTCGAACTGGTCGTCGACCTCGGGGAACGCCAGCCTGTGAAACGTATCGCGGCCTGTTTCATGCAGGGTTTCTATGCCGACATCTGGATGCCCCGTGCGGTCGAAATCTCGGTTTCGGATGATGACAGGCACTATACGCCCCTTGCGGTGGTCGAAAACGACATCCCGTTCGAATACAAGCAGGATTGCTACCGCGAGTTCGGCTGGTCGGGTCAAACCGCGGCGCGTTACGTGCGGCTGAAAGCCCTGCACAACGGCCATCCCGGCGGCTGGATTTTCACCGACGAGATTATCGTGGAGTAACCCCGCCGGGGCGGATTCCCGGGATGCTTTCTCGCGATGTGCCTGCCGCTACAATGGGAAAGGGGGGGCGCCAAGTCTTTCCGGCCTCCCGGGAACCGCGTGTCCTGAAATGCCCCGGATGGCAGCAGTGCAAATAAAAAAGGGCTGTCAACGATATGCCTGACAGCCCTTTTCCATGCCGGGTCGGTTCTTTGCTATTGATCCCGCCGTCCGTTTCCCGGTTATGTTTCCCGATTGTGTTTTCCTTGTTCGTTTATCCTTGCGCCCGTCCGTGTACCCTTGCGTTCTTGTCCCGGTTTATCTTTGCGCTCGTCCGCGTATCCTTCCGTCTTTGTTCCGGCTTATTCTTGCGCTCATCCTTGTTCCTTTGCGTCCTTGTCCTCCTTTTATCTCTGCAATCCGGCCGTCGCTGCGCGCACGCAACCCCTCCGGTTACTTCTCGCGGAAAATGTTGAGGTGCGCCAGCAGCGGGTTGCGGCGGTCGAGCAGCAGGAACTCCGCCAGCAGCAGCACGAGCGCTGCGATGAGCAGGTATTGGTACTGCTCGTTGAACTCTTCGAAACGCATCATCGACAACTCGGTCTGTTCCATTTCGTTGATGCTCTTTACGATCTCGTCGAGGCCGATCGACTGCTTGGTCGAACGCACGTAGGCGCCGCCCGTGATCCCGGCCACCTCGGAGAGCATCTTCTCGTCGAGCTTCGAGACGACCATGTCGCCCTTCTCGTCCTTGATGAACTCCCCGCCGATCTGGATCGGGGCGCCTTCGGGCGTGCCGATGCCGATGGTGTAGATGCGTATGCCCATCTCCGCGGCGCGTTTGGCCACCGCCAGGGCGTCGTCCTCGTGGTTCTCGCCGTCGGTCACCAGGATGATGACCCGGCTGTGTGTCTCTTCCGTTTCGCCCGAAAACGACAGCAGCGCCTGTGACAGCGCCTTGCCGATGGCCGTGCCCTGTACCGACACCAGCGACGGGTCGATGCGCTTGGCGAAGGCCTTCGCCATACGGTAGTCCGACGTGATGGGCAGCTGTACCTTCGGTTCTCCCGCGAAGACGATCAGCCCCACGCGGTCTTGCCTGAGCCCGTCGAAAAGTTTGTTGATGGCATATTTGGTGCGCTCGAGCCGGTTGGGTTCGAAATCCTCGGCCAGCATCGAGTTCGAGACGTCGACCACGAGCATCATCTCCACGCCCTGCGCCTTCTCCTCGCGGAGCTTCGACCCGAACTGCGGGCGTGCCACAGCCAGTATGAGCAGGACGGCGGCCGTGCAGAAAAGGATGAACTTGAGCGCGGTGCGCCCGGTCGAGACCTCGGGCATCAGCTCCTCCAGCACCCCGGGGTTCCCGAAGCGTGCGAGCCTTTTGCGGCGGCGTGCCGCCGCTGCCCAGAAGATCAGTACCAGTGCCGGTATTGCCAGCAGCAGCCAGAGATATTGCGGATTTGCGAATCTGAACATAACGAATGCCTGCCCGGCGTATTGTTTCCCGTTTGCTGTCCCTGTCCGACCCGCCGGGTTTGCATTAGGGCACCTGGGGTGCCTGTCGGACAGCGACATTCCCTCCGCAATTTTCCTTCCGGCAAAGGGAGGGCTTTGCCGGCGTCCGGGGCGTGGTGCCCGTCAGGGTATCCGTTTGAGCACCAGGTTTGCGAACAGGAACTCCGCGAACAGCAGCAGCAGCCCCGCCAGCGCCCACAGGAGGTATTGTTCGTGGTAGGTGACGTGTTCCGTAACCTCCACCTTGCTCTTTTCCAGTTGGTTGATCTGGTCGTAAATGGCTTTCAGCTTGGCTTTGTCCGTGGCGCGGAAATACTCCCCGCCCGTCATCTCGGCGATCGACCGCAGGGTCTTTTCGTCGATCTCGACCTTGGCCATCACCGTGCCGCCCGTGGGCGTGCCGTAGATGTCCACGGCGGGGTAGGGCGCCATGCCCTCGGTGCCGACGCCGATCGTGTAGACGCGGATGCCCTGCGCCTTGGCGATCTCGGCCGCCGTCAGCGGGGCGATCTCGCCGTGGTTGTTCACGCCGTCGGTCAGCAGGATGATTACCTTCGACTTGGCCTCGCTCTCGCGCAGGCGGTTGATCGCCGTCGCCAGGCCGTTGCCGATCGCCGTGCCGTCCTCGATCAGGCCGCTGCGGATGCGCGACAGCAGGGTCTGCAACGTCCCCTGGTCGGTGGTCAGGGGGCTCTGCGTGAAGGCCTCGCCTGCGAATGCCACCAGTCCGATCCGGTCGCCGTAGCGGTCGGCGATGAACGATCCGGCCACCTCCTTGGCCGCCGTGATGCGGTCGGGCCGGAAGTCGCGTGCCAGCATCGAGCCCGAGACGTCGATCGCCAGCATGATGTCGATGCCCTCGGTGTTCGTGTGCGAAAGCCGCTCCACGTCCTGCGGGCGCGCCAGTGCCACGACCAGCAGCGCGAATGCCGCCGCACGCAGCACGAACGGCAGGTGCCGCAGGTAATAACGTATGGTCTTCGGGGCGCGCACGACACCGTCGACCGACGAGATCTGTATCGCCGCCCCGCCCTGCAACGTCCGCCAGACGTAGTAGCCGGCCATCGGTACGAGTGCCGTCAGCAGCCACAGATAGTATGGTGATGCGAAATGCATAGTCCTTGTGTTTTACCAGTTTTTCGTTCCCCGGACGACGACGCCCTGTTTCTCCTTCAGCTTGTCCTGCGTGCGGTCTTCCTGGGCCTGGATGGCATCGAGCATCTGTTCCTGTTCCTGCGGGGAGATACCCGCCGGAACGGGCTGCTGCTGCCCCTCCTGGTCGCCTTCGCCCTCCTTGTCCGGCTGCGAAGGATCCTGCTGCCGGTCGCCCTGCTGCTCCTGGTCATCGCCCTTTTGGCCCTTGTCGTCCTGCTGCTGGTCGCCGTCCTGTTTGTCCTGTCCGTTGCCCTGTTGCTGCTGATCCTGGTTCTGGTCTTTGTCCTGGTTCTTGTCGTCGTCGCCGCCACCGCCGCCGTCCTCGTTGTCGTCTATCAGGCGCTTGGTGTAGGCGTAGTTGTACTTGGCCTGCTGGTCGGCAGGGTTCAGCCGCAGCGACTGTTTGTAGCTTTCGAGCGCCTCCTTGTATTTCTGCTGCTTGAACTGGGCGTTGCCCAGGTTGTAGAACGCTTCGGCGCGCTCCTCGTCCGTACGCAGCGAGTCGGCCGCGGCCCTGCGCATCGTCTGCTCGGCCTTGTCGAACCGCTCGGCCTTGTAGAGGGCGTTGCCGAGGTTGTAAGTCGCCTCGAACGACTCCGGTGCGGCCTCCAGCGCCCGCTCGTAACGTTCGATGCTCTTCTCGTAGTTGCCCTTGTTGTATTGCCGGTTGCCGCGCCGCACCTCGCTGCGTTCGGGCATGTTCTGCGCCGAAGCCCCGAGTGCGGCCAGGAGGAACACCGCTGTGTATATGAGTTTATACATCTGTCACGCATTTTAGTTTTTCACCGGCTCCTGCCCTTCGGTCTCCTCCTCCGTCTCGGCGACCTTGGTCTCCTCGACGAAATAGTAGGCTTTCAGGTAGTCGGCCTCGTTTTGCTCCGCTTCGGGCGTCGCCTTGGCGAACTTCACCAGGTCGGCGTCGCGCAGGATCGCCGTCAGATCCATCCGGGCCTTGTCGGGCAGTTCCTCCGCGCGCATCGTCTCGATGATCTCGTCCGAGGTCATCTCCATGGCGCCGAAGCCCCACCGTGCCGCGACGTAGGTGCGCAGGATGTCCGTCAGTGCCGAATAATATTGCTTGTGCTTGTTGTTCTGCCACAGCTTCTGGTGGTGCAGCGCCTCCAGCGCCTTGATCGCCACGACGTGCGGCGGCTGGGGCGGTGACGGCCTGAACAGGTCGCCGAGGCGTTTGCCGCGGCTCTCCAGGTAGCGCTTCAGCGCATAGGCCGCCGCCAGCAGCAATACGAGTGCGAGCGCGCCCCATTTGGCGTAGCCGCTGACCTCCCCGAACCGGAACGGCAGGTTCCACTGGGGTTTCACGTCGTAGATCGACTGCGATGTCGAGTCGATCTGGAAGGTCGCCACCTGCAGGTAGAGCGAGTCGCGTGCCCAGAGCGTGTCGACGATGTTCTTGTCGGCATAGAGCACCGCCGGGTGGCCGAGATTCCACTTGCCCTCCTCGAACGCCGCCAGCGTGTAGCGCTTGCGGAGTTTGAGGTGGCGGCCGTCGCGTTCGAGCGTGTCGATCGGATACTCCTTGTGGAGTTCGATGGGGCTCCCCGGCTTGTCCTCGAATTCGGGGAACTGCACCACCTGCACCAGGTCTTTCTCGACGTCGACCACCAGGTCGAAACGGTCGCCGATCATGACGCTGTCGGGCTGGATGTGCGCCGTGACCTGCGGCACGTCGGACTGGGCCCGCGCCGCTGCGCCCGCGAGGAGCAGCGCTATTGCAAAAAGTCGTTTCATCGCTGTTTGAACAGTTTTATCAGTTCCGACACATAGTCGCCCTCGGTCGAGACCATCGCCGTGTCGATGCGGTTGTGCTTGAGCGTCGATTCGATCTGTGCGCTGCGCTGCCGCCATTTTTCGGCGTAATGCTCCCTCACGGCGCGCGACGAGGTGTCGACCCAGACCTTACGTCCGCTCTCGGCGTCTTTCATCTCGACGATTCCCACGTCCGGCAACTCCGTTTCGCGCGGGTCGTAGACGCGTATGCCCACCAGGTCGTGCTTGCCGCCGGCGATCTTCAGCGCGTCGTCCAGCGCCGCCCTGTCCTTCGAGGAGTCCATGAAATCCGAGAGGATGAAGGTCGTGCAGCGTTTCTTGTTGACGTTGGTCAGGAACCGCACCGGCTCCGAGAGCTTCGTCCCCGCCGATTCGGGCCGGAATCCCACCAGCTCGCGGATGATCATCAGGATGTGGCTGCGCCCCTTCTTCGGGGGGATGAACTTCTCTACCTTGTCCGAGAAGAAGATGCAGCCCACTTTGTCGTTGTTCTGTGCGGCGGAAAAAGCCAGCACGGCGGCGATCTCGGTGATGATGTTCTTCTTCAGGCGTTCGGTCGTGCCGAACATGCGTGATGCCGAGACGTCGACCAGGAGCATCATCGTCAGCTCGCGTTCCTCCTCGTAGATCTTGATGTGGGGTTTGCGCGAGCGCGCCGTCACGTTCCAGTCTATATCGCGCACGTCGTCGCCCGCACGGTACTCCCTGACTTCGGAAAACGACATGCCCCGTCCGCGGAAAGCCGTATGGTACTTTCCGGCGAAGATCTCGTTCGAAAGACCCCGGGTCTTGATCTCGATCTTCCGGACGCGTTTCAGAATATCGTTCTCGGTCTGCTGCATCGTTAGGGTACGATTACGTTGTTGAGGATGTCGGTGATGATCTCTTCCGAGGTGATGTTTTCGGCCTCGGCCTCGTACGTCAGGCCTATGCGGTGGCGCAGCACGTCGTGGCAGACGGCGCGTACGTCCTCGGGGATGACATAGCCGCGGCGGCGGATGAAGGCGTAGGCGCGTGCGGCCTTCGCCAGCGAGATCGACGCACGGGGCGAACCTCCGTATGCGATCAGATTCTGCAGTTTCTGCAGGTTGTATTCCGCCGGCTCGCGCGTGGCGAAGATGATGTCGATGATGTATTTCTCGATCTTCTCGTCCATGTAGACGTCCTCCACGACCTTGCGGGCCTTGATGATGTCCTCGGGCGAGATAACCTTGTTGACCTGAGGCATGCCAGCGCCCGAGAGGTTCATGCGCACGATGTCGCGCTCCTCCTGCTTCTTGGGGTAGGAGATCTTGGCCTTGAGCATGAATCGGTCGACCTGCGCCTCGGGCAGCGGGTAGGTACCCTCCTGCTCCAGGGGGTTCTGCGTGGCCAGCACCAGGAACGGCTGCGGCAGCGGGTAGGTCTGGTCGCCGATGGTCACCTGCCGCTCCTGCATGGCTTCGAGCAGTGCCGACTGCACCTTGG
>ENA-ORTT01002055-ORTT01002055.1-human-gut-metagenome-genome-assembly--contig:-NODE-2055-length-17109-cov-2.329307_pt1 | contig 17109 bp, 9 predicted proteins | sample MGYA00242074_ERZ509197 | MGnify/ENA primary metagenome ERZ509197 (study PRJEB26280, sample SAMEA2338789) | human gut metagenome | biome: human gut; feature: human-associated habitat; material: faeces...
CCGGAACATTTGGCGCATGTTCTCATGCAAGGTTATTAAATCAACTTTTGTATGAAAGAGGTGCTCTAATTCTTCCTTGATCGTCATATAGGCACGAAAAGTGGTTTTGCGTAGTTTTACGCAAACATCAATATCGCTGTTCTCCCGTTGTTCGCCACGGGCAGCTGAACCAACGAGAGCAAGACTCTCAATGCCGTACTTGTCAGCAGTTGTTTGCTTGAACTCGTGCAGGATGGCGAGAATTTCATTAGTTGTTTTCATTCTATTTTTCCTTTCTTGCTGTTAAAGGAGTAGCGATACAAAGATACAATTCTATATAGACAAAAACAAGTCCGCCCCACAGTTTTTGTTGTGAGGCGGGAAATGAATTATTAAAGTTTTATGCTGTCACCAATACCAACCTATGCCTATAGAAGCCGGATAGAGTTCGGGTCCTTTATTCTTTTCAAACAGAGAAGTGAGAGCGAAACGGGCATTGAATCCCAAGCAACCATAACCGGCCTGTAGCAGCAGATTCATGCCAAGCGGATGGGTATTCAGCTTGCTACTCAAAGTATGTTTCTTATCATCATATTTGGCTCTGGATTTAACCCCTACACGCCATTCCACTTCCGGACCAGCGGCAATGAAAGCACGGCGACTGCCGAATTTGGTTTGCCATTCCAGACTGACAGGCAGACGGAAAGCCCAATAGCGCAGCCAGCTCTTTTGGTAATCTACATCTTCGGCTTGCCGGCAAACGGTGATGCCGTCTACTTTCTCAAAGCCGTAATTGTCATCCAGTTTATAGACGATACGTGCTAAACCGAGGGTGGTGGTCAATCCCCAATGATTGTTACGGGTTATGGCAACTCCGGTATTAAATAGATTGATACCCCATTCCCAGGATTTCGAGCCAAGTTGAGGTACTTTGGCAGAGTACTGAAATGTATTGCTTGCCAGTTTGTTAAAGCCGAAATAGATGGCAGGGTAGTGAGGGTCAAAGCGGTAATAGCCTTTTTTCTTCTTCACGAAAGGTACGGAAACCGTTGTGGTTCGTTCAATGCTGCGGCCGTCCAGATACACACCTTCAAATACCTGGGTGTTTTCGATGGTGTCATTGTCGGCTTTCGCCTCATACATTTTCACTTTGATTTTGCCATCATGTTCTTTAATGATGATCTTCCGTCCGTTGAGATAGAGAGTTGTATCTTGCGGGATGCTTTCTTGTGCCACGACTGTCATGGAAGTCATGATAAGGAATAAAAAGAAAATTCGTTTCATAAGTTTTATTATTTGTGATTTATAAATTTCAGAATTAGTCTTTGCTGAATATCAGTGTAACAAGGTCGTCACTGTCTATTTCGCCTTCGATATAGATAAGTGTGGCTTCTCCTTTCTTGCCGAGCCGGAATAGTATGAAGCGGTTTATTTTATCTTTTACCGGAGGCAACTGGTAGTATCCCGATTGAATATGCCCGTCTGTCACCACTTCTTTTATTTTCCTGGCATGTTCCCGGTCGGATTCCAGACACCGGTAGATATCCGGTAATGCTTTTTCTGCCTTTGTCAGTTTCAGGCTTTGGTAATGGGTGATGTCCCAATTCTTGGATAACATCTTGGACAGTTCCACGTAAGTGGCCCCTTTCTCATTGCCGTATTTCTGAAATACGGATGCTATTTGCAGCCCTTTTTGGGCGTACATGCCGGTACTGAACAAGAGCAGCAGGCAGCATAGCAGGGTATGAGTGAACTTTTTCATAATTGTATCTATTGGTTCTTTTTATTATTCAAACATCAGATCAAGCACTTCATCTTCCGTAGTTCGCATATCTCGGAAAGCAGCAAGGGCTTGTTCATGCACCAGGTTTGCATCCGTGTATTGCTTGCCGTCGATGATGACGTAATTTTCCGGAGTGGGGTGAAGGTATCGCTGCGTACCGGCAATGCCGATCACTAATAAAATTCCGGCTGCTATTCCTCCCGTTGTGTAAATAAAGCGACGGCGGAAGGAAGGCTTTTTAACAGGAGCACTTTCTTGCCGGAATGCTTTTGCTTCCTGATCCAGGCAGACAAACAAGGGACGGTATACTTGTAACGATTCCGGTACATTTTCTTGCGTGAAGAAACTGCGTAATTCGCGTTCTTCCTCACATGAGGTCTGTCCTTCGAAATAGCGGTCTATTAATTCTTCTATCTTCATACTTGTTTCCTCCTTATTTTTTCTTGTACGGTTTGCAGGTAAATTTCTCTCACTTTCTTTCGCGCTCTCGACAGGTTACTTCGGATGGCTTCCGGATTACAGCCTGTGATGTCGGCGATCTCTTCCGTTTCATACTCCTCGATGTCTTTCATCCGCATGATGGTGCGCTGCAAGGTAGGCAATGAATTAATAATTTCATGCATCAGACGGATTTCGTCTTTTATCTCAAGCAACCGTTCCGGTGTCCCACCGGGAGTGGCATCCTGTACATACTCTAACGGTACGCTGGCGGTATGCCTGGTGCGCCACATATCCATGCAGAGATTATGTGTCATGGTCATGGCGAATGCTTCAATGTTACGGTACTGTTCCAGTTCAAGTCTTTTGTTCCATAGCTTGAGCAGGACTTCTTGTACGGCATCTTCTGCATCGTCCGGACTTTCGGTCAACTTCCGCGCATAATTCAATAGCTTATTGCGGAGGGGTAGAACGGATATTTTAAATTGTTTGAGTTCCATTTACATTACTAAGACGAACGTGTAAAGCGAACGTGACATCAAAAATAAAAAAAAGTGTTGCACAAAGCAATTTTTTGTTTTGCTTTGGCAACACTTACCATTTGGGGGAATATGAACTACTTGAGTGATTCCATATCACTTCATGCAATTATAAGGTCAACCGGACAGAGACTATGCTGTTACCGGACAACAGTACATATACACCCTCGCCAGATTCCAGCATCTCAGTACTGATAACTTCCATATTTTTGTTTTCATTGGTTTCAACGGCATTTGCACGCTTCATTCCTGCCAACGGTATTTCTATACACTGGGTGGCTCCGGTAAAATTCAGCAATACAACCGTTACTTCATTTCCTGTTTCATTGATGTAGGCTGTGGCACATATTCCTGTATTATTCGTGACAGCTTTAATACGGGTAGTACCTGTGGCGTACTGCGCGTAATGGGCCATGATGTAACCATTCTTAGCAATTTCACCTTCACCCACCGGGCTGCGCTTGTCATTATCGCCCATCAATCCATAGAAGCGCTTTAAATACCAGTATACGTATGCACTGCAATAGCCCTCCATACACATGTGGATTTCTTTGCCAAGGTGGTTGAGGCAGTATTGCCACTTTTGGAATTCCCATGCTGACGGATCATCTGATTTTTCTCCGTCATTAAAGAGATGTTCCGTCATCCACCAGGTCTTTCCATGGATGCGAGGGTAGAGACCGCAGATGTAATCGTGACGATTTTTGACGTATCCATTATCCAGGTCTGTAAAACCTTGATAAAGGTGTCCTGCAATAATATCGGTCTGTGCAAATGCTCCGGCATCATTGATGATCGGATCCGTGTATTCGGGTGGTGTACCACATGCTTCGGGAGACATCAGTCTGACTCCGGTTTCACGGATTTTGGCACCGTATTGTTTCACAAAATCTACCACTTCCTGAGGAGTCCAATAAGTAAAGTCCATATCCGGTTCATTCTGAACAGATATGGCATAAAGATCTACTCCATTCTGTTTCATGAAATTGATGTAACGGATAAGATGATCGGCGTATGCTCCATAGTTCTCTTTTTTGAGATGTTTTACTTCTTTGCCGTTCACCTTGATTTGTTCGGAGAGAGCATCTGTACAGTCCCACGGACATGCAAAAACTATTGCTCCATTGGCCTGTGCCGCTTTAGCCGCTTCTACATCAGCATTCCAATCAGATTCGTTGGGATAAACCATCAGGCGAAGGATGGAGTAGCCCAATCCGCCTTCACCATACATTTGGTCTAATTGTCGGGCAGAAATGAGGTTTCCGCCACACCAAATTTTAGGATTGTACATTCCACCGAATCCTGCTATCGGCTGATATTTTACTGTAGGGTCAATATTAAGTGTAACAGACTTGAACGCCGGTTCCTGTTCTATCAATAAATCGGTAGTCTGCTTGTTGGTTAGGTCAGTAATGTGAATAGTCTGTGTACGTTGTTTCATTGAAGCGTTAGCATTGCAAACCACTTGAATTTTTGTGTACTGCTTTTCTCTATCACTGCTTCCACCTGACATCGGAGTTATACTTTTTACAATATCTCCCTGTTCGAAGGTTATCTCCCAGGAGGTTTTTGCCCACTCTATAACGACCTCTGTCTGGTTTTCACCGGCACTCACTGTAATTGACTTTTTTAGGAAGAGCGCATATGCGCCCTTCCCGTTATCATCAGTCTCCGCATTATTATTATCAGAGCATGCCCAACATGACATTCCCATCAGAAAAATGCATAGATTTCTAATAAATAGTTTCATTATACTTCGGGTTATTTCAATCCTTCAACTATTCCTTCATACATTCCATTTCGATTGTATCCCGAAGTCCAGGGGCAAATCTTGTTACCGGTACTGGTTTCGGTCATACTTGAAATGGATATGCCATATTGCTTGTCCGATGCGATAGTTTTCCGATATTCTTTCATGATGAAAGCTATATAGTTGGCTGCGGCACTCCGTTCATCGGCGGTCAGTTTACTGGTCTGGATGAACTTACCCTCTGTATCTTCCACCATCATGCTGAGGTCGGATACACGTATCAGTTTACCGGTCTGTGCCAGCTTGTCGAACAATTCGGAAATCATCTCTTCATTGGCTTTCTGAGAAGTGGCGTCTTTGGAATAAACCGCATGAAGAAGGATGTTGTATCCGTCAATACGGGTTACATCATCTGCTTCCCAGGATTTTACCAACGCGATCAATTCATCGGCTTTCTGTCCCATCTCATCAGATTGATTGAAAGTATTGCTAACGAAGAGGTTGAGATCAATTTTTGCTGTGTCACGTGCTTGTTTTACGGCTGTACGTGCATATTCTACTTCGCCCAAATATTCACCCCAGTTGAAGGTGTTGGCATCCATGGTTTTGTCAAGTGGTTCGCCTACAATATTCCATACTTTTACAGATTCACCACCGGCATTTACTATACCACCGATCCATTTATTCATCTCTTCAGTGAAGATATTCTTTTTCTCTTCCGGAGTTTTCTCGATGATGGTATCATCGGCCTTCCAGTGGAGGTTGATATTATCGATGTAAGCATGCCACTCACCCGAGCCTGAACCTACGGCCAGCTCTATCTCGGTCAGATCTTTCATGGAATTGGGTATAGCGATTTTTCCCTTACCTGTTTCTTCACCTTCTTTCAGGAATGTGATATAAATCTTGTCTCGTCCCCATTTGTTAGCTTCACAACCGAAGTTGAACGGTCCTTGGCCGCAGTTGAATTCTTGTCCATTAATCACTACCCGCATGCCGTCGCCCCAGCCACCTTTACCATCTATCAGGTACATGTCGAGAGAAAGACCTATGTAGTCACCTAACGTTCTTCCGTTTTGCAATTTTACTGTGAATTTAGGATAAGATCTATTGCAAGGGGTAGCAGCTGTACCTACGTGTAATACTTTACCACTGCCTTCAGGATCATTTTCTACAACGGAAGAGTTTCCGTTAGTCATCGGATAAGACGTTCCAAGTTCATCTTTTTCAAAGTCAATTTTAGTAACACCTGTTCCGGGAAGCTCATAATTCATCACGATGTTATCGAGAAAATATTGTGCTCCTCCAGAAGCGGAACCAACGGCAAGCTCAAATTCAGTAAGTCCTTTCATTTCATCCGGCAATATGAAGCCTGGAGCTGTAGCGCTATTTAAGCTGATGACCGCTCCACGATTCCAAGTGTTGGGATTACAACCAAAAGTTTTAGCATTCATACCAACGTTGAACTCTTTTCCATTAATAAAGACTCTCATACCTGCTCCATATATACCGTCTTCGTTTACAATACGCATATCAATGGTCAGATTGACGTAATCACCCAGTTTTCGACCTTCCGGTAACTTGACGTTGAACTTAGGATGTGAATAGGCAGCTTTGTTATCGTCGGTACCTACATGCAGTGCTTTACCACTCTTCCCATCCGGGTCGTTTTCTACCACAGCCTGACTTCCTCCGGTCATACCGTAAGCTTTGCCTAGTTCATCATTCTCGAAGTCACAAATCACAGTTTTACCTTTCTCGGGTACGAAGGGAATAATGATGGGCTGTATCAGTTCATTATAATAAGCGGTGCGTTGTCCCTGATTGGAACAGAGCGTACCACCATAAAGCGTTATGTCCGTTCCTTTGACAGCATCAGCTACTAATTGCATTCCGCCAAAATCGAAGGAACCATCCTCTTTCAATGAATTGACGGGAGTGATAGAACCGCCAATATCTATGCCATCAAAATTGCTAAGTATGGTGCTGTAAGCAATGTCTTTCTTTAAAAAGTCTGTTGAAGTTTGCCGTAAACTTGAACGGAGAACTGGCATCGCGGGTAATGTACGATTTCAGCAAATCAAAGCTGGCCAGGTATTCGCTATTGGCCACTTCTTCAGGCTTTTCTACCTGAAGGTTGCAGTCATACTTATCGGTGCATGCCATAACCGTTGCACACATCATGGCAATACCGATTATCTTATGATTAAAGTATTTCATGTTTTCTTTGTTTAAACGTTTATACCAGATAATACTATCTTATTTCTATCTCGAATGACTTGCCACCTTGTACGGCACGACTGCTTAACACCAACGTATCTTTGGTGGCGTACTGCATGTTTTTGGTTTTAAAGTCAATTGTATAGTCCAGATAGATAGCATTACGATCTTTACCGCCAAGGCTGTTCTTTTCGCCCTTCTTCACAAATTTACCGGTACCGGAAATGATAAGATCATCGGAAGTACTACCTACTGTGCAATTACCATCTTCGGTAAAAGTCAAGCTGAGGTTGTAATTGAAAAGATTACCTTGTGCATCCTTGGTTGATAAGGATAGAATATTGTCTTTCAGGCTTTCAGTTGTAATATTTACTTTCTCATCCTTCTCTACATATTGTTGATGGCGTACCAATTGCGAAGAAACGCCGTTTATCACAGCTTGATCCACTCCACGACGCAGGTACTCACCATGCCAGGGATTGACATACTTTACAGCATAAAGTACAAAATTCTTGGGTTGTACACTCCAGTCGCCACTATTTGTCAACATGGGGTTTGCTACGACTGCCTTACCCTGAAGGATGGAGTCTGCACCCTGTACGCCTGTCATCTTCAGAGGAATCACGTAATAATTATCAAGAGTCTTTTTATCGGCAAAGAATGCATCGGTAAACTGTACCTCTACACCACCTATAACTTCACCCTTGGGAATATTGATCTGGTTGGCGGCCAGGGTATAGTAGGAGGTGGGCATAGGGGTAACAGGAGTGTTACTTCCTTTGAAATAGAGGTTTTCGCAAAGCGATTCATCTACCTGAGTATCAATAATTACATTCTTGCGGTTGGTATAACCACCACCCCAAGCTGCTTTAATGGATACTTTGTGCTGATTATCCAAAGAGTTATCGAGGAATTCGTCTTCTCCCAATTCAATGGTACGCAAACCATATTGATTGGCAAAATATACAGTTTGATAATCGAAGTCGGAGAATTCATTGTCAGAGCTTTCGCACGCGGTGAAAGACAAGAGTAATGAAGTCAGTCCGATATATGCTAATTTCTTTTTCATATCATGCTATTTTATTAATAGTGTTCACAATTTTGTTTATTTCCATCCTTTATTCTGGATGAGGTTGCTGTACTTCAGTATCTCAGAGTTGGGGATAGGGCAACAGTACATATAATCTTCATACGAACGTTCTTCTACGGTTATCTTCTGATAGCTGTTACCATTCCAGCTAATGCCATATACCGGTTCGTTCAGGTCGGCTTTCCAGCGACGGAGATCCCAAAAACGGAATCCTTCGAAGCAGAGTTCCAATCGACGTTCGTTGCGGATTAGTTCGCGCATTTTGTCTTTGCTGGCAGCGCATGCTTCCAGATAGGCATCATTGGTACCACCTATGCCGGCACGTTTCCGGATGGCTTTGATTACATCGTAAGCGGAGTAATCTCTGCCGTTGGCGTTTTTCGGTCCCCAAGCTTCATTGGCTGCCTCAGCATAATTCAGGTACATTTCAGTATAACGGATACGGGGTGTGTAATGCGGCTGTTTGGAAATGGATGCCGGATTACAGTTCACATCCATGCGCAAGCGTTTTCTCATGTAATAGCCTGTTCGGGTCGAGCGGTTTTCGGTCACGTTAACACCGTCTTGATTTCCCTCATTGATGTTGATTGTTATACTCTTCTCACTGATTGTACTTCCATTGTAAAAGATGTATTTGCCCAAACGGGGATCGCGTCCAGCATAAGGATTGTTGGCATCGTATCCGCTGGCTGCGTCATTGATGGGGTATCCATTGGCCATAGGGAATATATCGACCAGATTCTGCGACGGATTCATATAACCATTACCGTACAAACTCGGTGGGAAATTTTGTGATTCCTGGTCGTTATCACCACTTCCTTTGTTTCCTCTCCATAAGATTTCATTTGGATTGGCACCATCCTTAATTGTATTTATAATAGTAGGTGAGTAATATTCCACTCCGTCGGATGCTAATCCTGATAGACCTCCTTTATAGTCTATTACAGCAGCTGCGGCATTAGCGGCATCCGCCCATGTGGCAGCGTTGGAAGCATCTTCAAAGAAGGGACTGGCAGCCAGTACGGCTGTGCGTGTACGGAAGGCACGGGCTATGATTCCGTTATACAACTGACGTGCTTTGGCACCCATAACGGTGTTGTATTTACCGACGTCTTGTGTGAGACTCTGGAAATCTGCAGGAACGCTTCCTGAAACATCTTCATACTCATAAGGAAGTCTTTTCTCTGCTTCGGAAAGATCATTGTAGATTTGTTCTACACAAGCCTGAAACGAAGCACGCGGTTGATTGAAATCCGACTCTATTGTCTGAGGTTCTGTAAATATGGGTACACCGAGCAGTTCGCCATTTGCACCAAAACCGGCATGGGCACGAAGCAGATAAAAATAGAACATCCCACGGAGTCCGTAAGCTTCACCAGTGAGGCGTTGCGCAAACAATTTGTTCAGTTCTTCATCATCCGACCATTTTACGCCTCCCACATGCTCCAGGAAGAGGTTGATGTATTGAATGGCACCGTAGGAATTGGTCCACTGATTCTGTGGATTATATGAACTTGTAGTCCAGGCACCGGTGGCCATTTGCAGATACACATTACTTGGCTGGTTGGTTACGGCGTCATCCGTGCCATACTCGCTGTTATCGTAATAGCCCGGAATCAGACTATATACATTGTGCAATATTCCCCGTGCGTATTCCGCATCGTTGTACATGTTTTCCACGCCTTGGAAGTTTTCGATGGCTGGTGAAAACAAATCATCACAACCGGTGAGCATCAGGGCACCTATTATAAAAGGTATAATTTTCTTTTTCATAATCTTCTTCTTTATTAATCAATAAAATCAGAATGCAGCCTTGAAACCTGCATAGAAGTTACGGCATTGAGGGGAACCGGTACTCAGCTCCATATGCTTCCGCTCTTTAGAGATGGTAAGCAGATTGCTACCTCCGCAATAAACACTTAAACCACGAACAAACGTTCCTTTGAAAGTATTTTCAGGGAAGTCATACGTCAACTGCACTTGGTTCAGGCGGAAATAGTTACGCTTATACATCCAGAAAGTGGAATTGCGGTAGTTATTGTCACCATTGGTGGTGGTCAGGCGTGGGTAGGTGGCCACATCTTTTGTATTTTCGGTCCAACGTCCCCATACCACTTCTGAGAATTTGCTCGTACCGCGGTTCCAGTAGTAGGAACTGCTTTTAAAGTCTACAGAACCGGTCTGACCTGATCCCATGGCAAATAGCGAGAAATTTTTCCACTTCACAGTTAAGTTCAATCCGAAGGAGAAAGGAGGAGCTGACCAACCGTTCTTTCCTAATTCAATTTGGTCCTTGCTGTCGATTACACCATCCTCGTTAATATCTTTGTACTTCAGGTCACCGGGCTTTACAGTACCAAATGTTTGACGGGCATGATTGTCTATGTCAGTCTGATCCTGGAAGAAACCTTCGCATACATAACCGTAGGAAGCATCGAGTGCACGACCTTTGCGATACTGGTAATCTTCGTCGTAAAGTTCGTCACGTTTCAGAGCTTCAGAGGAGTACACCATACCATTGAAACCGAGTGTTACGTCAAAGTCGCCGAATTTCTTGTTGGCGCTCAGCGCGAAGTCAAAACCACTGCGTCTGTCCTCGTTATAATTGATCCAGGGCATGAAAGTGGAATTGCTGCTTAAAGCAAAATAGGAAGGATAGATAGAAGATGAACCTTGGGTGAGCAAGCCTTTCGTATCTTGTCTGAAGTAATTCGCGTTTATTTTCAGCAGACGGTTGAACAGTGTGGCATCAATGCCGGCACGGAACTCTTCACGTGTGATGAAACCCAGATTGGGGTTATCACCGCGTTTGGAAGCCGGAGTCCATCCGCCGGCTGTTCCATCATGCCATTGTACATAGAAGCCCTCGTTTGTTCTTTTGGAGAAAGTGCCTTTATACAGATAATAGTCGGTGATATCGAGATCCTGATGCAGGTTGGCATAAGAAGCTGTGATTTTCAGATCGTCTATAAACTTTACATTCTCCATAAACTTCTCTTTGCTGATCCTCCAGCCCAAAGTGACTGACGGAGAGAAAGCGTTACGCTTGCCTTCGGGTAATTTGGCCGAATGGATCACGGCACCACTGAAATCGGCATAATACTTATGATTGTAATTGTAGGATGCCCGTAAGCCTAAGTTCACATTACTGGTACGGTGATAATCACTGCTTTCATGATTTTCGTCAGCAGAATTCTGCGTTTGATAACCCCAACCTATGAATGTGGCTGCTACGTTGTGGTATTTTGCGAAAGTGCGGGCATAGTCAAACTGTGCACTGAACGTCATGGTCTGATCGTAAGTGGACTTGCCGACATATTCATTGGGATCTTTTTTGTCTTCATTGTGCTTCTTCAAGGCAATAATCATATCCTTGCCGTTCACCTGAGACCATGTAGGTTCATAAACGGCGTAGGTCTCGCTGAAAGCTTCCGAATAGTAAGAAGTATAGTCTACACTATAAGAAGTCTTAAACGTCAGACCTTTCAAGAATGAACCCAGATCAGCGGCAAGGCTGACATCGAACATAAACATACGTGCCTTTTCCTTAACATATCCGGCAGCCAGAAGATCAGCAAAAGGATTGGTCATGTCGGAAGAAGTTCCTCCAAGCAGATATTTGCCGTCAATCAGGTGATTACTGTTGGTAATATATTCCTGTATTTGAGCGACGCTGGTATCCATCATGTCGATGGGTAATAACGGGGCAAACCAGTTGGGACGCAAGGTGGATGCGGTTCCCCAAAAGTTTCCGCGACCTGCATACTGATTGGTAAAGACAACTGCCGCATTGGTAGTAGCCTTTAGCCATGAGGCAAGTGTCATGTCTACGTTACCGCGTACATTGAAACGCATATTGTAGGCATTCTTTGATTCACCATATTTCAGCAGGTCGTTACTATAATCCATACCGAAATTCAGGTAATAGTGTGTGCGATCATTACCTCCATATACTTCACCTGTCACATCTGCATTATAATATGCCTTTTTCAGATAGTCCGAACTATAGAAATCAATATTCGGATAACGATAAGGATTGGTTCCCATGGCAGTGTTGTAGATATCTGATGCGCTGTATTTGGGGGACAGCCCGTCATTACGGCAAGCTTCATTGTAAAGGGTCATGTAGCAGTCTGAATCCAAATATTTTGGATAAGATTTGGGAACATTAATGCCTGCATTGCCCCGTACGTCGATGCGCATCGGTTCATTTTTACCGCGTTTGGTAGTGATCAGGATAACACCCTTTGCCGCACGGCTACCATAAAGTACCACGGCAGCAGCATCTTTCATTACCGAAACACTCTCTATTTCCGAAGCGCGTACATTACTTGCACTGCGGGGCACTCCATCCACGAGGACAAGTGCTCCTTGCCCCCATACGTTGCCGGTGTATCCACCTATCAGACTTTCCAGTCCAACTAAACTACTGGAACTATTTACTTTTTTGGTCAGTTCGGACGTGTTGACCGTAGAAATGGCATGCGTCAAGTCTTCCTGGGCAACCGTACCGAAAGCCACATTCACCAGGCTATCTTTGTTTTCTTCTTGCGCCTGGATACCTCCTGCATGAAACAGAGACATGGCGAAAACAGTACAGCCAATATATATAAACTTTCTATTCATTTTTTGCGTCATTATTAGTTAATACGTCAAGATTACCATCCGGGATTCTGATAGAACCCTTCATACATGCTAACATCCTTTTTAGGGAGCGGATACCAATAGTGTCTGTCGGTATATTTACGCTCAAGCAATACTACTTCACGCAAGTTCTTGATAGCATTTTCTTCCGGTTCGTCATAATTATAGTCACTAGGATCGGCACGGTCGAACTCAATCTTGGTCTTCAGTGTGTAAGGATATTGGGTGAGAAGCATCCAGCGGCGAAGATCGATAAAACGGAAACCTTCGAAGGACAGTTCCACGGCGCGTTCGCGGCGTAATTCGCTCAGGAAGTCAGCAGTACTACCCAGAAACTTGTCGAGTACGGGAGCTACCCCGGCACGTTCGCGGATCTTGTTCAATGCCTCTTCGGCTGTAAGTGAGTAGGTAGCAGCTTTACCCTTCGGACCGTTGTAGCCTACAGCCGTAGCTTCAGCATACATTAGATATACATCTGCCAGGCGCATAAGGCTGAGGATCATGATATTATTTTCTTTATAACCGTCAACCGTATTCATCAATTGCGGACAGAGTTTGCTGTTCATATAGGCTGTGAAGCAACCTTTCTTTTCATTTGCTTCTTCACTCTCTCTACCTCCGGTGAAAAGTTCTGCCGTTCCACCTGCACCACCGGTGCTTTTCCACTTCACACCGTCGAACATGATGGTTTTATAGAAGCGTGGGTCGCGGTTTTTCCAGGGATGTGTGGGATCATAGCCTGATTCGGCATCTGCCTTTGTCATGTCATTAATAGGGTAACCGTTCTGCATGCCATAGTAGTTTACGTAGTTGGCGGTAGGATAGCATTTAATACCGGAATACTCAATGGATTGAGGTCGGAAGTCGTTAACCATATTCCAGCGCCAGCGTCCACTATAATCCTTGATATTCTCCATGAAGATGGACTCTTTTACTCCGTTCAGCTTACCGCTTGAGTTATGCAACAGGAAGATGTCGTTATATTCGGAGAAGTCGGCCAGTTCGTAACGGTTGGTCGATTCGGTGAGGGCAAGGGCTTGTCCGAGAGCATCGGCACCTCGTTTGCACAACTCTGCATTGTATTCCTTTGCACCTCCGGAAGCCCAATTCATCAACGGACTGCCTGCCCAAAGCAAGGTCTTGCCTTTATAAGCTAAAGCCATAATACGGTTGATACGCATATTGTTTTTGCCTAAGGTCACTTTACCGGCGGTGGTTGCATCCCAATCAACAGGAAGTAGACTGGCTGCATGTTCAAAGTCGGCTACGCATTTTTCCGCACATTCTTGCCATGTAAGACGGGCTAACGTGGGAGCTACATCCGAAGACAACACTGTATCAATATACGGCATGCCGCCCCACCATTCCATTAGCATAAAGTGGTACCATGCGCGGAAGAAGTAAAGTTGTCCTTCTATGAGATTGCGTTCTTCCTCGGTGGCACTTATCAGATTGCCGAGGTTGGCGATACCGATATTGGCTTTACGGATGGCATACCAAGAGTTGGCCCATAAGTGACCTTTATCAGTTCGGTTGTTTGAACCTGCCGAACCTTGATTGTTCGGGTAACCATAGTAAACAGTAGTCCAGGCCCAGAAGTCTCCGTTGTCCACACTGCGGGCTTGCATACGCATTTCCTGTGGTTCCCAGTATTCATCTTCACCATAGTTGAAGCAAGTATGTCCGGCATCTTTATTGTTTGAAACTACCGGGATACAATTATAGAGTTCTTCAGTGAAACCCTGAAAGTTCATAAAATTCTTATAAGGGTCATTATCCTGGTAGTCACTTTCCGGAGCTTTATTCAGATAGTCTGTACATGAGGTCATCCCCATTATGCCAGCCATTGCAATAGCCGACATCATAAATAGTTTATTTATATATTTATTCATAATTATCTCTTCGTTATTATAAGGTTATGTCGATACCAAAATTGAAGCGGCGTACCGTAGGGTAGGCACCGTCCGAAGAGCCTGTACCGTAGTTGGCTTCACGGTCATCCGGCATGTCGGTCCACATGTAGAGATTATCGCCATTCAAGTAGAGACGGCAGGAATTGATGCCCATTTTCTTCAGCCAATTGTTCTTGAATGTATAGGATAATTCAACATTCTTCAGACGAAGGTAAGCACCATCATACCAGTAACGTGTTCCGGTAGCAGCTGCGTCTACAGTAGTTCCCCAGCGTGGAGTGGGTAGGGTGGCATTACCTCCCGGTGTCCAGTATGAACCTTCTGCATAAGCTACGTGGGCTGTAGAACGGAATGTCGGGAAATTGACTTCACGGGTTACATTGGTTACTCCATAGAATTGGGCAAAGCAACTGAAGCCTTTCCACTCAAAACCGAGAGAGGCATTATAGGTGTTCTGCGGTGTACTGGCATACTGATAAGGAGCACGGTCGTCGTTGTCAACTATACCGTCACCGTTGAAGTCTATAATATTGTAGTCGCCCGGTAACTTCATGTCATTTCCAGTTGTCCAATTACTACTACCTATCACATCGTCCCAGGTAGCCAGATTCCCATGGTCGATATATGAATATACTTGGTTAATTGTATGTCCGGCTCCCTTCTGATAAGCAGGTAGCAAAGGAGCGTCATCTCTGAACTTGATTTCATTGATGGCGTGAGTCATACTGGTGTTCAGCCAGGCGCGTAGACCATTGTTGAATACATGGTTCAAACGTAATTCCAGTTCATAACCGTGGCTGTTGACTTTACCTAAATTGGTTCGGGGAGCCGTTGTTCCAAAATAAGACGGAATGGCACGGCTGTCACCGCTAATTATAATGTCCGTACGGGTATCGTTGAATACATCTACTGAACCTGCTATCAGTCCATTAAAGAAAGCATAATCTAAACCAATGTTGCGCTTTTCTACAGTTTCCCAAGAGACATCCGGGTTACCCAGAGAAGAGATTTTCCAGTGGGTATAAGGAGAGTTGTCCGGATTGATGCTACCCATGACAGTGTTACCACCATAACTCAACTGATCTTTGTATAAGAAACGGCCTGCTGTAAATCTCTGCCACGGAGCGACCACGGCATCATCACCTACTCGTCCCCAAGAAGCGCGAAGCTTTAACATATCGACGAACTTCAGTTTTTTCATGAAACTCTCTTCACTGATCATCCAACCCAGTGAGAGGGAGGGGAAGAAGGCGAAGCGATAATCAGGACCGAACTTTTCGGAACCATTATAAGCACCATTGGCCTCGAAGAAATAGCGCATGGCGTAGTTATAGGTAAAACGGAATACCCAGTCTTCCCGATAGATGGGGAACACACTTCCCTGTGCCTCTTTTAATCGGCTGAAAAGGCCAAGGCCGGTCACTTCATGTTTGCCGAAGGTACGGGCATAGTCGAATTGCATAGAGTAGTATAGTTTACGATAAGTGGCACCAATGTTTGCACTACCGGATTGTTGTAACCAATAGATAGGATTGGTGACTTTGTCGAGTCCGGTTCCTGTATCAGGGTCAAACTTATAAGAGATATTACCTGTATCCGGATCCACCCAGATGCGTTGTGCATCGTTGTACTGGTCACTGAGGCCACGTTTGTTCTCCGCAAAAGTATAGTCCATAGAGAAGTTCGCCTTGAATCTCAGTCCTTTGGTCAGCATAGCCAGGTCCTGCTCCAAAATGAAGTCAGTGGTCATTTTGGTGGTGGTGCGTTTCTCTTTACCGCCTACAGCCAGGAAATAGGCTGAGTTGGGCACATCGGCATCACGCGGCGCATACCATCCCCACATACCATTGGAGTAGACGGGACGCATGGCGTCGGGAGCGGATTTATAGGCTGAGTTCCAAAAACCGGTGTCATTGTCGCTCATATCCCAAGGCAGCTGACGTTGTGCATTCGAACCAAACAGGTTGGTAGAGAATTTGGTCGTTTTTGTCAAATGGAAGTCTAGGTTACTGCGTACGTTGATGCGGTTATAGCCAAAGCCGGAGTTGTAACCACGTCCGTTTTCAAAGCTCTTGAACAAGTCACCTTCGTTTACGAAATCTACAGCTGCGAAGTAATTTACAACTTTAGTACCACCTGATACGTTGACGCTGGTATTATAGGACATAGCGACTTTCTTGAAAAGTTCATCCTCCCAATCCACATTAGGATAGCGGTCCCACTCTTCGGCATTGGCCGGATGACGATACTTATCGATGATGGCTGCCGGTGTGTAGTTTGCCCATCCGGCAGGATTGAGACAAGCTTCGCGCTCAATGGAGTTATTCATCAAGTAGAATGTGTCATAAGCATCATACTTTTCAGGGAGTTTTGATACTACTTTAGCGGTCATATTGGCCTTGATCTGTACGTTGGCTTTTCCTTCCTTACCGCGTTTGGTAGTAATAAGGATTACTCCGTTGGCACCTTTCACACCATATACAGCAGTAGCGGATGCATCTTTCAATACAGAGATGTTCTCTACCGAGGAAATGTCTACTGAACTCATTTCACGTTCGATGCCGTCTACCAGTACCAGAGGTTCGCTATTATTCCACGAGCTCTGTGTGCGGATAATAATCTTCGGGTCTTCGGCACCGGGCATACCGGTAGAACTGGAAGTAATGACTCCCGGAAGGTTACCCGTTAAGGCAGCTCCTAAATTGCTTACCCCAGACCGCTCTAGTGTTTTTCCGGAAGTCTGTGTAATGGCT
>ENA-ORTT01002066-ORTT01002066.1-human-gut-metagenome-genome-assembly--contig:-NODE-2066-length-17043-cov-4.560513_pt1 | contig 17043 bp, 16 predicted proteins | sample MGYA00242074_ERZ509197 | MGnify/ENA primary metagenome ERZ509197 (study PRJEB26280, sample SAMEA2338789) | human gut metagenome | biome: human gut; feature: human-associated habitat; material: faeces...
AGACGTTTCTGTCGGGTGACGAGCGGGACGGCTCCGAGCGTCCATGCGATGTGAATTGCAAGCAGCAGATACATAACCCGTGCGTGAGGGCATACTCCGTGCCATGCAGGTTGAAAAAAGATTTGGAAATTCGGAATATACTTCCTATCTTTGCTGTATAATGAAAATCAGGGTTCTGGCCTTCACCGGTCAGGATTCTTATTTTTTTACGTTGTTTGTTTTACAGGGTTCCCCCGCTGCAAAGGGGAATACAGGAGGATTTTGGATGTGGGACGGGCATCTGCGGATGCCTAATGTGAGTTCGACGGGCCCCATGTTCGGAATCTTTCGCAGCGTTATGAAATTCAAGTGCGTCGGACTCGTTTAATATTATGGCAAAAGAGATTATTTATCTGACAGCGGAAGGTTACAAAAAACTCAAGGATGAGCTCGACCACATGCGTTCCGTCGAGCGTCCGGCGATATCGGCGGCTATTGCCGAAGCGCGCGACAAGGGTGACCTTTCGGAGAACGCGGAGTACGACGCCGCCCGTGAGGCGCAGGGTCTGCTGGAGATGCGTATCGCCAAGCTGGAGGATTCGCTCGCCAATGCCCGCGTGATCGACGAGTCGAAGATCGACAAGAGCAAGGTGCAGATACTGAGCAAGGTGTCGCTGCTGAACCACAACACCAAGAAAGAGGTGGCCTACACGATCGTCGCCGAGCACGAGGCGAACCTGCGCGAAGGCAAGCTGGCGATCGGTACGCCCATCGCCAAGGCATTGCTGGGGCACAAGAAAGGCGACTGCGTCGACGTGGTGGTGCCTGCCGGGACGATCCATTTCGAGATCCTCGACATCAGCATCTGAGGCGCCCGATCCGCAGGGTGGCGGCGCCCATCGTCCGCCTCCCGGCATCCGGGTACGTGGACACGACATATATCCCCATTTTAGGGTATTTTTGCAGGGCCGTTTTGAACGGCCCTTTTTTATTGCTATCTTTGGCTCGGAAAGATGATACGCTACGCACCCAAAAGACTCTATGCGGCTTTGCTGCTGTTGGTTCTGCTCGCGGCCTACGCGGGGCAGAAGGTGCATATCTACAACGAAGACCATGCGCATTTCTCCGCGCACTGCGGCGATCTGGTGCCCGACAACGGTGCCCATACGATCATCGTCGACAGGTGTATCATCGACGATTTCTATTTCTTCCCCTACCTCGACATCGCGCCGACCGTGCACTCGTTCTATGCAGAGATGCTGGCCGTGCTGCTGCCCGAGGCAACCCGCTGCAAACTCTATGAGCAGGCGTCGGGCATTTCGCTGCGTGCGCCCCCTGTCGCGTAACCGGCGATCCCCTCCATTTTCCTGATTCATATTCCGGGTGCATGCAGCCCGGCCCATACTATTTATTATCTGACAAGCAATGAAAAAATATATTTTGCTGGCACTCGTCATGTGCCGGTGTGTACTGGTACTTGGTGTCGAGGCGCCGAAGAAAAGTACCGACGCCAATATCTTCGGCCATGTGGTCGACCGCGACACGCATGAACATATTCCCTATGCGACCATCGCCGTGACGGGCACGGCATTCGGCACCACGACCGACGCTTCGGGGCATTATTTCCTGAAAAACCTGCCCGAGGGCGCGCTGACGCTCGAAGTCCGCGCGTTGGGTTATGCCTCGCAGACGCAGCAGGTGACACTCAGGCGCGGGCAGACGGCCGAACTGAATTTCGAGGTGGTGCAGAGCGGCATTTCGATGGACGAGGTGGTCGTATCGGCCAGCCGTTCCGCCCGGCTGCGCCGGGAGGCGCCTGCGCTGGTGAGCGTGCTGGACGCCGGGTTGTTCGAGAAGACCAATGCCTCGTGCCTGGCACAGGGGCTGTCGTTCCAGCCCGGCGTGCGTGTCGAGGACGACTGCCAGAACTGCGGCTTCACGCAGGTGCGCATCAACGGCCTCGACGGCCATTATTCGCAGATCCTGGTCGATTCGCACCCGGTATTCTCGGCCCTGACGGGCGTATACGGCCTGGAACAGATCCCGGCCAACATGATCGAGCGGGTCGAGGTGCTGCGCGGCGGCGGCTCGGCGCTGTTCGGGTCGTCGGCCATCGGCGGCACGATCAACGTCATTACGAAGGAGCCTTCGCGCAATTCGGCGCAGATGTCGCATACGCTCACTTCGATCGGCGGCAGCAATTCCTATGACAACAATACGATGCTCAATGCTTCGCTCGTCACCGAGAGCGGCCGGGCGGGGCTTTGCGTCTTCGGCCAGAGCCGCCACCGTTCGGGCTACGACCACGACGGCGACGGCTTCACCGAAGTGCCCGTCATCAACAGCCAGTCGGTGGGCATGCGTACGTTCTTCCGTACGGGCGCCTATTCGCGCATCACGGCGCAGTACCACCATATCAACGAATTCCGCCGCGGGGGCGACATGCTCGACCGGCCGCCCCACGAGGCGCTGATCGCCGAGCAGATCGACCATTCGATCGACGGGGGCAGCCTTTCGTTCGACATCTCGTCGCCCGACCGCCGCAACCGCTTCAATGCCTATGCCTCGTTTCAGAATACGGCGCGCAAGAGCTACTACGGCAGCAAACAGGATCCCGATGCCTACGGGACGACGCACGACCTGACCGTAGCGGCGGGGATGCAGTATATCCACGAGTTCAGGAAGCTGCTGTTCATGCCCTCGGAACTGACCTTCGGTACGGAGTACAGTTACGACGACCTGGGCGACCGTTCGATCGGCTATGATATCCACACCGACCAGACGGTGCATATCGTGGGTGCCTATCTGCAGAACGAGTGGAAGACCAGGAAGTGGTCGCTGCTTGTCGGCGGCCGCCTCGACAAGCACAACCTCGTAGACCATGTGATTTTCAGCCCGCGCGTCAACGTGCGTTTCAACCCGTCGGAAGCGGTGAACCTGCGCGTGAGCTACGCCGGGGGCTACCGGGCCCCGCAGGCGTTCGATGAGGATATGCACATCGCCATCGTGGGCGGTAAGCGGGTGCGCATCCGGCTGGCGGATGACCTGAGGGAGGAGCGCTCGCACAGCGTGAGCCTCTCGGCCGACCTTTACCATACGTTCGGGAAAGTGCAGACCAACCTGCTGGTCGAGGGGTTCTATACGATCCTCGACGATGTGTTCGCGCTGCGCGACATGGACGATGCGGCCGACGGCGGTAAGGTCAAGGAACGCTACAACGGTTCGGGGGCCACGGTGCGCGGCTTCAATGTCGAGGGGCGCGCGGCCTTTACCCGCTGGTTCGAGTTGCAGGCGGGCGTGACGCTTCAGCAGAGCCGTTACAAGGAGCCCGAATTCTGGAGCGAGGACGCAGAGGTGCCGCCTGTGCGCCGGATGTTCCGCACGCCCGATGCCTACGGCTATTTCACCGCGTCGTTCAAACCGGTGCGGAATTTCACGGCCGACCTGTCGGGAACCTGCACCGGGTCGATGCTGGTGCAGCACATGGCCGGGTCGGGCGTCGCGCAGGACGTGGCCGTCTCGACCCCGTCGTTCTTCGACATGAATATTCGCCTGTCGTACGACGTGCGGATTTACAAGGAGATAACCATGCAGCTTTACGGTGGCGTGCAGAACCTGTTCAACGCCTACCAGAAGGATTTCGACAAGGGCGTAGACCGCGATTCGGGCTACATCTACGGCCCGTCGCTGCCCCGCAGCTGGTTCGTCGGTGCGAAGTTCAGTTTCTGATCCGCAAAGAGGGATGCCCCAAAGGAGGCCGTCCGGCGTCCCGAAGGGAATACGAAAAAGCGCATGCAGCATAGCTGCATGCGCTTTTTTCGCGGCTCCCGATCCCGGATACGAAAAACGTCCCGAAATCCGGGACGTTTTTCTTTCGTATCTGTCGCAGCGCGGAATTAAATCGCCTTGATTTCGTGGAGCACGTTGTTGGTCTTGCGGACTGCGTCGGCCGAAGCTGCGAATTTCTCGGCCTCTTCTTTCGAAAGGTCGATCTTCACGATCTTCTCGATGCCCTTGCGGCCGATGATCGCCGGTACGCCGATGCAGATGTCCGACTGTCCGTATTCGCCTTCGAGGTAGCACGAACAAGGAACCATTTTCTTCTGGTCGTTGAGGATCGCCTCGACCATCATGGCCGAAGCGGCTCCCGGGGCATACCAGGCCGACGTGCCGATGAGTTTGGTCAGCGTCGCGCCGCCCACCATCGTGTTGGCTACGGCCTCATCGAGTTTTTTCTTCGATGCGAACTGCGAAACGGGTACGCCGTTGACGGTGGCCTTCGAGACGAGCGGAATCATCGTCGTGTCGCCGTGGCCGCCGATGACCATGCCGTCGACGTTGTTGATGTTGGCGCCCGTAGCCTTGGCCAGGTAGCACTTGAAACGCGACGAGTCGAGTGCGCCGCCCATGCCGATGATGCGGTTCTTCGGAAGGCCCGACGCCTTGAGCGCCAGATAGGTCAGCGTATCCATCGGGTTGGCGACCACGATGATGATGGCGCGGGGCGAATATTTCACCACGTTCTCGATCACGCCCTTCATGATGTTGGCGTTGGTGCCTATCAGCTCCTCGCGCGTCATGCCCGGCTTGCGGGGAATACCCGAGGTGATGACTACCACGTCCGAATTGGCGGTCTGCTTATAGTCGTTGGTGACGCCCACGAGCTTGGTGTCGAAATCCATCAGCGTCGAGCACTGGTACATGTCCAGCATCTTGCCTTCCGAAAGACCTTCCTTGATGTCGATCAGGACGACTTCGCTCGCAACTTCGCGGCAAGCCATCACATTTGCGCAGGTTGCGCCAACGGCACCTGCACCTACTACTGTAACTTTAGACATAGCTTTTTATTTTTTGTGTTTAGCCTATCAGCTTTTCGTAATCCGCGGCGCTCAGCAGTGCGTCGTACTCGGCCGGGTCGGACATCCTGACCTTGACGAGCCAGCCTTCGCCGTATGCGTCCTTGTTGACGATGGCGGGGTCGGCGTCCACGGCGTCGTTGAATTCGAGGATCTCGCCGCCGATGGGCAGGAATGCGTCGCTCACGGTTTTTACGGCTTCGATCGAGCCGAATACTTCGCCCGCGGCGAGGGTTTCGCCTACGGTCGGCACGTCTACGAAGACGATGTCGCCCAATTGGCTCTGTGCGAAGTCGGTGATGCCGATTACGGCCGTGTCGCCCTCGACGCGGCACCACTCGTGGTCGTTCGAGTATTTCAGATTTGCGGGTACGTTCATGGTGTGGTTATCGTTTAAAATTCAAATGCGGTTTTTTCATTGCAAATATAACTGTTATTTCCGTAACAGCAAGGATTTATGTTATATTTTTAACTCAATAACCGTAAGGGTATCCGAAGTTTTTGGGATGTCGTAAATATTTGTTAATTTTAAAACAACTTACGTCACGACGGAAACCCTGAAACCACAACCTGTGAAAAAACGATCCTATTTGATTGCCGCAGGATGTACTGTTGTCCTGTATGCCCTTTCGGCCTGTTCCGATCATGCGGCGAATGATACCGCGCAGGCCGGAAATCCGGAAACTATGTCCGTGGCCGAGGCACGCCGTTATTTCGAGCGTGTTGCGGCACCGACCAGAGCCGGGGGTGAAGAGGGGACGCTGACGCTCGGGACTTATATGCCCGACTGGTCGCTGGCGACGGTCTCGGCCGGGGAAGTGCTTTCCAGTACCGATGTGCCTGTCCGGGGCGAGTTCCGCTATTTTCGTTATCGGATCGACGAGTACGGCGAACCGCGTTTTACCCCGATCTACCATAAACTGGTCGTCGTAAAGGATTCCCGCAGCGGTGTCATGAGCAGCTATCTGCGTTTTTATGTTCCCGATCCGGACTATGCCGCGGGGCGCACGGCCGACGACTACGACAGGCTGCTCAACAGCGGCTCCAAGGGGGATTTCACCGGGCTGGCGGTTTACACCTCGCTCGACGGATTTCCGGTTCATGCGGTTCGTTATGCCGGAGGAGCATGCCAGGCTGAAGCGTTCCTTTACGATAAGTCGCGGACACAGGCGGAAAATACCGCCCGCCTGGGCGAAATGCTGGATGGCCTGAGTGTCGTGTGCAGCCGGGAAACAGCGGTGACACGTGCGGAGGCGGAGGCGGAGAAAAGCGAGCCGGTTGACGGCGGCGGTATAGAGGCGATTGTGGTTTCTGCCAAGCACCCTGTAAACCATATCAAATATGAGCGTCCGGATACGGATCCCGTCAAGCCTACCGAAGAGGATCGGGGCCCTTCGGGCAGCGGTGGCGGCGGTGGCGGTGCCTCCTCTAATCCGGGAAGTCCGGCCAACACCCGTTATCGGGAAAACGAAAATATAATGCTTGCTTCCGACAGCAGGGAAAAACTGGAACCGTTGCTGGATTCGTTGCGCCAGGATTGCATGGCCGGGAAGATTATCGGTTCAATCCGGGGGAATGTAACGATCCGCACCGGTTTTTTCGGAAGTTCGGTGATGATTCCGACTGCCTATACTTTCGAAGGCGGTGCCGTATGGGACGATTTCGAGATCAGGATGGGGTCTCGGCTCGACGATATCACTTTGCTCGAAGAGCTTTTCCATACGCACCAATGTTCGGGCAAAACCCCCGAAGAGTACAGGGGCATGCGGCTCAATAACGAGATCGAGGCCAAACTGTGCTGGTATATGTATCGGTTGAAAATCGGGAATACAACGGGCTTTGAGAAAAATTTAGGAGGATCGGAAGGACGGGATGCATTTAATAATTTGTATGAATGTATTTTGTCCAAAGATACTGGAACCGAACGGTTTAATGACGCTTATAGAGACGCTGCGGACGTTTTAAGGAGTATGGGCGGTTCCTATGCAAATGTTACACGTTATCCTTTTTCGGAAACGGCGATGCAAGTAGATGTTTTATTGAGTATGATAGCAGATTGCCCAGAATATAAAAACTAATAAATATAAATTATGAAAAGAATATTTAGTGTTGTCATAAGTGCTTTGTTGTTTGTGTTTTCTGTTTCCGCCCAAGATTACTATACAGGGCACGACCGGGTCTCTGCGGATGGGATTACGTTTGGAGTTGGAATGCGCCACTATACTTTTTCTTTGGATAATGTGGAAAATATTCAGATGAACCAAAGCGGAGGATATAAATACAAGGATGGCACTCCGGTCGAGGAGGAGTTTGACGGGTATGCTACGGCGGAAACTCGTCCCGGGGGCGTTGAAAAAGCGTTAATGGAAACTTTTTCTCAAGAAGAATACGAGGCGTTGCGGAGTAACCCAGATGCCAAGTTGGTAATTAGTTATGTCATATCGCCGGAAGGAAATACGACCGAGGTGGGGTTTAGCCTTGATTATGAGCCTTGCATGTTGAGTATTCCTCCGGAGAAATATGCCTTGCTGGAAAAGAATCTCAAGCGATATGTGAAATGGGACGTTAATCTTTTCGGCCGGAAATTGCAGTTTATGCATGGGATGAGTTTTGTCAACTTTTCGAAGATACGCCTTCAATATCCGTCATCGGAACCTGAAATTCCGGACTTGACGGTGCCGACAGGGCCCCGCAATCCCGGGGATGAAGAGTTGAAACCTGCTCCGTGGAATTGACGTTGCCTGCTCGAGCGTACGGCCCTCCGGGAGTTTTGCGATCGATTCTAATGATTATGGCAATTCAGCTTTTCCCGGCGATCACGAATTCGATCTCCCGGAAGAGGTATGCGTGCCGCGTGCCGTCGGCGTGGCGCAGGATCAGCTCGCCCGAGGGGCGTACGCCTTCGAGGACGGCCTCGACGAGCGTGCCGTCGGGGCGGCGGTAAGGGTGGGTTTCGCCCAGCCGGTACATGCGCTTCCGGTACTCTTCCTGCAAGGCCGCCTTTTCGCCCCGTACGAGCTGGCCGTAGCGGCCCATGCAGCAGGCATGGAAGGATTCGAGCACCTCGCGGCGGTCGAACGTGCGGCCGCTGGCGACCGCCATCGACACGGGGTTGGGTAGTGCGGGGTCGAACGCACGCTGGTTGACGTTGATGCCGATGCCCGCGATCGTCCGCGCGAGGGTCGGGCCCGAATAGCTGTGCTCGATGAGGATGCCGACCAGTTTTTTGTCGCCGACATAGATGTCGTTCGTCCATTTGATGCGGGCGTCGATGCCGAAGGCGGCGAAGGTGTCCGTAAGCGCCAGCGTGACGGCTTCGGAGAGCAGGAACTGTTCGCCGACGGGCAGGAACACGGGCTCGAGCACCAGCGTGAAGGTGAGGTTCTCGCCTTCGGGGCTCGTCCACGTATGTCCCCGCTGGCCGCGTCCGGCGGTCTGCCGTTCGGCCCAGACGATGTCGCCGTGACGGTATTCCGGCCGCTTGGCGTCGTCGTTGGTCGAGGTGGTTTCTGCGATGCGGTAAATCATGTTATTGCTTGAAAAGTTCTCCGAGGGTTTCTGCGAGCGCCTTGCCCCGCAGTTCGCGGGCGACGACTTCGCCCGTCGAACAGTCGATCAGGTAGTTGGTCGGGAATTTGGTGACGGAGTAGAGGTCGCAGACACGCCTGTCGGCGTCCGTCAGGTTAATCCACGCCATCCCGTCTTCGGCGATGGCTTTTTTCCATGCCCCGGCGTCTTTGTCCGTCGACAGCCCGACGACTTCGAATCCCTTGTCGTGATAGGCCTCGTAGGCAGTCCTGATATGCGGCATCTCGCTGCGGCAGGGCACGCAGTCGGCGAACCAGAAGTCGAGCAGGAGGTAGCGGCTGCGTTTCATGACCTGGCTTAACGTGACCGGGTTGCCTCCGGCGTCGTTCGCCGTGAAATCCACGTATCGGGCGAGTTCCCGCGACCGGAGCACGCGCTCGATATGTTCGAGGGGGCGTTTCATCAGCCGGCAGGTGCGCAGGTGAGGCGGGAAGAGGCTGACGATCGAATCGACCCGGGCCCGCGAAATGTCCTTGTCGTAATGGATAACGCCGTCGACCATCGCCACTCCGAAGATATTGTCGGTGTTGGCCGCGAGGTTGCGCGCCGAGGAGCCGATCAGGCTGTCGAGCAGCGCGGCGCGGTAGGCCTGGTCGTGGTCTTCGAAATTGTAGGCATGCAGCGCCCGGTTCACGAATCGCAGGTGCGCCCCGAAAGCGTCGTTGGCCGGGGTGCCGGAGGGATAGTACTCGATTTTGTCGTGGTTGCTGGACTCCTCGGCATTCAGGCGTCCCTCGATGCGGATATTGCCCGGCTCGATATAGAGCACCGCGGCGGTTTGTCCGTTTTTACGCACGAGGGCGGCTGCCGTCGGTTCGTCGTAGCGCCCCTTGTAACGGAACGAGCCATCGGGGGCGGGAAGCACGGCGAGCGTGTCTTTCGTGACGGATTCGACCAGTGCGACCGAGTCGTTCAGCCCCTCGATATGTCCCGTAAGGGTATAGCGGAAGCCTGTCGGGCGGCATCCGGACAGCAGTGTCGCGGCAGTCAGCAGGAGCAGTGTCTTTTTCATGGGGCGGCGGTTCGCAGACCGGGGGTTATACCGATACGCCGAAATCGCGCAGGGCGTCGTTCAGCGAGGTTTTTTTGTCGGTGGACTCCTTGCGCTGGCCGATGATCAGCGCGCAGGTGATGCTGTATTCGCCCGCGGGGAACTGTTTGCGGTAGCTGCCCGGGACGACCACCGAACGCGGCGGCACGTAACCCTTGTAGGTGACGGGCTCCGGCCCCGTGACGTCGATGATGTGCGTCGAGCCGGTGATGACGGTGTTCGAACCGAGCACCGCCTCGCGGCAGACATGCGCCCCCTCGACCACGATCGAACGCGAGCCGATGAAGCAGTTGTCCTCGATGATGACCGGGGCGGCCTGCACGGGTTCCAGTACGCCGCCGATGCCCACGCCGCCCGATAGGTGGACGTGCTTGCCGATCTGGGCGCAGGAGCCGACCGTGGCCCACGTGTCGACCATCGTGCCCGTGTCGACATAGGCGCCGATGTTGACGTACGACGGCATGAGGATCGCACCCGGGGCGATGTAGGCGCCGTAGCGCGCCACGGCGTGCGGTACGACGCGCACGCCCAGCTCCTCGTAGCCGTGCTTGACCTCCATCTTGTCGTACCACTCCAGTTCCCCGGCCTGCATCTTGCGCATGGGCTGGATCGGGAAATAGAGGATGACGGCCTTTTTGACCCACTCGTTGACTTTCCATTCGCTTTTGGCCGGGTCGACGGGCTCCGCCGTGCGCAGCTGTCCTTTGTCCACCAGTTCCACCACCTGCCGCACGGCCTGCCGTACGGGTTCTTCGCTGAGCAGTTCCCGGTTTTCCCAGGCCTGTTCGATTATCTTTTTGAGTTCGCTGTACATGATTTTCGGTTGTTTTTGCAAGCCAAAGTTACGCAAAAACTTCGATTTCCCGGCTTGTAGGGTGAAAAATAACCCTTTTGCAGGCCGGTAAGGGGAAAAATGTGTGTGGTTTCTTATTTTTTCCTAACTTTGCCACGATATTCACCCAAACTCCGGAATGCTATGATGAAATTGACACGCAAGGCCGTGGCCCTCGCGGGGGCGGCGGCGATGATGGCAAGTTGCAACCACATGAAGCAGATAAAACACATGCCCTACCCCGAGACGCAGCGCACCGACGTGGTGGACGACTATTTCGGGACGAAGGTCGCGGATCCCTACCGTTGGCTGGAAGACGACAATTCGGAGGCGACGGCGGCATGGGTCAAGGCCCAGAATGCCGTGACGCAGGATTACCTGTCGCAGATCCCGTTCCGCGACGCGATCCGCGGGCGGCTGACCCAGCTGTGGAATTACCCCAAGGAGGGCATCCCTGCCAAACACGGCGATGCGTGGTACTATTTCTACAACGACGGGCTGCAGAACCAGTCGGTGCTCTACCGTACGACGGCCCCCGGTGCGCAAGGCGAGGTGTTCCTCAATCCCAATACGCTCTCGGACGACGGGACGGTGGCGCTTTCGTCGGTGGCTTTTTCCAAGGACGGGAAATACTGCGCCTGCGCGGTGGCCGAATCCGGCTCGGACTGGGTGGAGATTCGTGTGATGAACACCGCCGACCGCACGTTCACGACCGATAAGATCAACTGGGTCAAGTTCTCCGGCGCCGAGTGGGCGCCCGATTCCAAAGGTTTCTATTACAGCGCTTACGACGCTCCTGAAAAAGGAGTGTTCTCTTCGCAGAACCAGTTTCAGAAAGTCTATTACCACCGCCTCGGCACGCCGCAGTCGGCCGACAAGCTGATTTATATGGATGCCGAACATCCGCTGCGTTACTTCTCGGCATGGCCCTCGAAGGACGGCAAATGGCTCTTCATCTCCGCTTCGGAGGGTACGTCGGGAACCGAGATACTCTATAAGAAAGTTTCCGAGCCGAAATTCCGTACGCTGCTGCCGGGCTTCGATGCCGATTACGCGCTCGTAGAGTGCCGTGACGACCGGCTCTATTACATAACGAACAAGGATGCGGCGAACAATGCGCTGATGAAGGTCGACCTGAACGACCCGTCGAGCATAACGGCGGTCATTCCGGAAAATGAAAAGAGCCTGCTCGAAAATGTGACCGCTGCCGGGGGATACTTCTTCGCCTCTTATCTGCAGGATGCGCAGAGCAAGGTCGTCCAGTACGGCTTCGACGGCAAACCGGTGCGCGACATCGAACTGCCGGGCATCTGCACCGCCGCAGGCTTCGACGGCGACGACGAGGCAGCCGAAATCTATTATTCGGTATCCGGCTACACGGCTCCCGCCACGATTTATAAGTTGGATGTCGCCTCGGGCGAATCGACGCTGTTCAAGGCTCCGGACGTGAATTTCGATCCCGCGCTGTTCACCACCGAGCAGGTGTTCTACACCTCGAAGGACGGCACGAAGGTGCCGATGTTCATCACACACCGCAAGGATCTGAAGCTCGACGGCAAGAATCCGTGCTACCTCTATGCCTACGGCGGGTTCCAGATCAACCGCACGCCCGGTTTCCGTCCCTCGGCCATCATGTTCGTCGAGCAGGGCGGCGTCTTCTGCGAAGCAAACCTGCGCGGCGGCTCGGAGTACGGCGAGGCATGGCACAAGGCCGGGATGCTGGAGAACAAACAGAACGTCTTCGACGATTTCATCGCGGCGGCCGAGTACCTGATCGCCAACAAGTATACCTCGAAGGACAAACTCGCCATCGCGGGCGGTTCGAACGGCGGACTGCTGGTCGGCGCCTGCGAGGTGCAGCGCCCCGACCTCTATGCCGTCTGCCTGCCGGCTGTCGGTGTGATGGACATGCTGCGTTACCACAAATTCACGATCGGCTGGGGTTGGGCCGTGGAGTACGGATCGAGCGAAAACGAGGAGCAGTTCGACTATATCTATAAGTATTCGCCCCTGCACAATATCCGCGAGGGTGTGCAGTACCCTGCGACGCTCGTGACGACCGCCGACCACGACGACCGCGTCGTCCCGGCGCACTCGTTCAAGTTCACCGCCCAGATGCAGCATTGCCAGGCGGGCGACGCCCCGATCCTGATCCGCATCGAGTCGAAGGCCGGGCACGGCGCAGGCAAACCCACTTCGAAGCGTATCGACGAGGAGGCGGACACCTATGCGTTCCTGTTCCAGAACATCGGGGTGCCTTATAAACCCGTTGCGAAGTAGTTTTCGGTATATTGCCGGCTGCCTTCACTGGCCATGGAAGGCACCGGCCGATTTTTAGTCAGGTTAGTAAAATAAGGTATAATGAAAGTCTATAAATTCGGAGGTGCGTCGGTGAGGAATGCCGACGGGGTGCGCAACCTGCGCAAGATTATCGACGATGAGCAAAACCTCTTCATCATCGTTTCGGCCATGGGCAAGACGACCAATGCGCTCGAAAAGGTGTTCGAGGGGGTGCAGAAGGGCGACAAGGATCTTTCGCTGGAGAATGTCGCGGCACTGCGCGAGTACCATGCCGGGATCATCAACGACCTGTGGCACGGCCCGAAGAAGCTGGAGAAGGTCGATGCCCTGTTCGACGAACTGGAGCGCGTGGCTGTCGGTACGGTCTACAAGCCCGGGGATGCCGAACTGTGGTACGATACGATCGTGGCGTTCGGCGAGCTGGTGTCGACGACCATCATTTCGGAATACCTCAATTATGCCGGGGTGGCGAACCGCTGGATCGACATGCGCCGCTGCTTCCTCACGGAACAGCGCCACAAGGATGCGGGGGTCGACCTCGAGGCTTCGGAGCCGCTGCTGAAAAACGCACTGGCCGAGTGCGTCGAGAACATCTTCATCGGGCAGGGCTTTATCGGCGGGGCACCCGACGGGACGACCACGACGCTCGGCCGCGAAGGCTCGGACTACTCGGCGGCCGTGGTGGCGAACATCCTCGACGCCGAGTCGATGTCGGTATGGAAGGATGTGGACGGCGTGCTGAATGCCGACCCCAAGATTTTCCCCGACGCCGAGCAGATCGCCGAGCTGAACTACCTTGATACCATCGAACTGGCATACAGCGGCGCGCAGATCATCCACCCCAAGACGATCAAACCGTTGCAGAACAAGAATATCCCGCTCTACGTGCGTCCCTTCGGCGACAAACGCAAGCCGGGTACCGTGATCCGCGGCATGTCGGCGCCGGTCGTCGTGCCGATCCTGATTCTCAAGAAAGACCAGGTGCTGCTCACGATCCGCTCCCGCGATTTTTCGTTCGTGCTGGAGGAGAAGTTCGCCACGATCTTCTCGCTGCTGGAGCGTTTCCGCATCAAGACCAACCTGATCCACAACTCGGCCGTGAACCTGAGCCTGTGCGTCGATAATTCGTGGCATATCGACGAGGCGATCGAGGCGCTGCGCGAGGCGGGCTTCGACGTGATGAAGGCCGAGAACATGGAGTTGCTGACCGTGCGCGGCTATACCGACGAACTGTGGCGCAAATACGCCCGCGGCCCGCAGGTCTTCGTGCGGCAGGCGACGCAGTCCACCGTGCGCGTGGTGCGCAAGCGCAGTTAGCGGCGGGATCGGACGGGGATCGGCGGATGTGCCGTGCCTGTATAAACCCGGAAGCGGCCCCGCAGGGCCGCTTCCGGTTCGCTATTTTATTTCCGAGCCTTGCCGCATGTTGCGCAGCACCGTCCAGGTCGAGTCGTCGCGGATCGCGCCGCTGCGTTTCATGTTCCAGATCGTGCGGGCGATGTATTTTTCGATGTCGCGCTGGAGGCGCTTGTAAAGCGGGCATTTGGTGTAGTTCTCGTTGTCGAGCAGTACGTCGCGGATCGAACGCAGCGAGTTGGTGTAGTTCGCCATCTCGTTCTTGAGCGCTACGCCCTGCTTCTTCGAGGCCGTGATCTTGGCGATCGACATCGCCCGCAACTTCTCGCACACGGAGTTCAGCAGGATCATCACCACGTTGTCCATCAGCGTGTGCCCGTGCATGAACAGGTAGGCGTTCTCGGGTGTCAGGCCGCGCCCCCTGAGCTGCTCCTCGAACTCCTTCATCGGCTCGATCATCTTCGGGTTGCGCCTGCGGAGCATCTCCTCGCGTTTGGCCACGTTGCGCCGGAGCCATTCGAGCGTTTTTTCGCCGTTGTCCGCTAGGTCGAGGTAGCCGATGCGCACCGCTGACTTGAAGTCGATGAGCGGAAAGACGTTCTCCGAGGAGAGCTGCGCCGAATAGGCGTACCAGAGGAACAGCGGGTAGATCGTGCAGGAATATTCATGCATGAAACGCACGAAATCGAAGATGCGGGTGTCGTTTTTGGTGGCCTTGACGCAGATGTTGTGCAGCGAGGGGGCGTAGCAGAGGAAGTTCTCGGTGGCGTAGGCGTAGGTGTGGAACATGTAGCGGGCGTTGTTGACCTCGCGCGACTGCTCCGTACGGTCGGCGAACAGGAAGTCGAAATCCGAGTCGACGCACAGGATCAGTTCGTCCGACGAGCGGGGGATCATGCCCATCAGCACCTTCTTGCCCTTGGGCAGGTCGGCGCGGTTGGGAACCGAGATTTCGAAACGCATGTAGGGGTTCTGGAAGTGGTCGAAGATGCCGCGCCAGAAAGCCACGTCCTCGTAGCCTTCGACATAAACCCTCACGAGCCGCTGGTCGGGGTTGGCCGGCAGCGGTTTGGGCAGCTCTTCGAGCGTGGCCGGGCGCGTGAACGGGTTTAATTTGCGCAGTTTTTCGCGGAACTTTTTCGCCATACGCTAACAAAGGTAATATTTTATTATTTTTGCACAAAATAAGACGTCCTAAAAGGACGTTCGATTCCTACTATTCGAACAATATGGCAGACAACGATTGGAAAGCGAGGCTCGGGATGGTCTACTCGACCAACCCCGATTTTCAATATGACACCGGCACGGCCCAAGGGCCCGTGACATTGCCCCCGGCGCAGCAGGATCTGCGCGTGTGGCTCGCGGGGGCAAGGTCGTGACGCTCGTCAGGGGTTTCGTCGGGAGCGACGCCGACCTGCACGAACTGGCACGTCTGCTCAAGACCCGATGCGGCGTCGGCGGCGCAGCCAAGGACGGGGAGATCATCATCCAGGGCGACCACCGCGACCGCGTTGTGGAGATCCTCGCCAAGGGCGGCTACCGCTGTAAAAAAGCCGGCTCCTGAGATGCGCAGGCTGCTGTATACCGTACTGTTCCTGTGCGCCCTGGGCGTCGCGCCGAAAGCCGGTGCCCAGTATTATACGTGGGGTTCCGACCCCGCGGGACTGAAGTGGAGCACGATCCGCACGCCCGACGTGCGGATGATCTATCCCGATACCGTGTCGGGCGTGGCACGCCGCACGCTGTTCTACATCCGCACCGTGCAGCCCGACATCTCGTACGGGTTCCGCCACGGCCCCATGCGCATCCCCTTCGTCATGCACCCCGAGAATTTCCAGTCGAACGGGCTGGTGATGTACCTGCCCAAGCGTGTGGAGTTCCTCACTTCGCCGGCCATCGACGGCTATTCCATGCCGTGGTACAAACAGCTCGTGGCGCACGAATACCGCCATGCGGTGCAGTATAACAACCTGAACCGCGGCGTGATACGCGCCCTGAGCTATATCCTCGGGCAGCAGGGCTCGACTATCGGCCTGTTGTGCATGCCGATATGGGCGATGGAGGGCGATGCCGTGATGTCGGAGACCGCCATGTCGTCGTTCGGCCGCGGGTTGCAGCCTTCGTTCTCGATGGGCTACCGTGCCATGGGGCGTGTGGGGCGCGATTACAAGGGGCGCCGCGACCGCCGCAACATCGACAAGTGGTTCTGCGGATCCTACCGCGACTACATCCCCGACCATTACGAACTGGGATACCAGATATGTTCTTATGCCTATGCGCGTTACGACGAGAACGTGTGGGACAGGGTGGCGTGGTTCGGTTCGCGCAACCCCTATATGCTGGCCACGACCCGCATCGCGCTCGAAAAATATTACGGCACGAATGTCCGTGAGCTTTTCCGCGAGACCTTCGACGCGTTGGAACGTCATTGGGATTCGCTGCCCCGAACCGGGGACAGCGCCGCGCCGCTCGTGGCGATGCCCGAAGGAAACTACACGACCTACCAGTGGCCGCTGCCGCTCAGCGACACGACGGTGCTGGTGCTCAAGACCGATTACGACCGTCCGTCGCGTTTCGTGCGGCTCGACACCCGTACCGGTGCCGAGGAGCCGGTGTGTTATACGGGGCTGGTCTCGACCCGCCCTGCGATGTACGGCGGGCGCGTATGGTGGACGGAGTACCGCCGTTCGAAGCTCTTCGAGCAGCGGGTCAACTCCCAGCTTTGCTACATGGATCTGGAGCGGGGGACGGCACGTACTTTCGTCGGGCGGCGCAATGCGCTCTATCCGACGCCGGCACCCGGGGAACTGGCCTGGGTCGAGTATAATCCCGACGGGACTTATACGGTCGTAGTGCAGCGCGACGGGCAGCCCGAGCGGCGTTTCGGCACGCCCCGCCATACCGAGATACACGGGCTGGCGTGGGACGACGTGACGCTGGCCTACTATGTCATCGTGACCGACGACGCGGGCATGTGGCTCGGACGCATCGACGACGAAGGGGTGTTCCCCCTCACCGAGGGGGCTTATATCACACTGAGCAACCTCAGGGCAGGCGGCGGAAAGCTCTATTACGGCTCC
>ENA-ORTT01002079-ORTT01002079.1-human-gut-metagenome-genome-assembly--contig:-NODE-2079-length-16947-cov-8.111887_pt1 | contig 16947 bp, 17 predicted proteins | sample MGYA00242074_ERZ509197 | MGnify/ENA primary metagenome ERZ509197 (study PRJEB26280, sample SAMEA2338789) | human gut metagenome | biome: human gut; feature: human-associated habitat; material: faeces...
TGGCGAAGCCATGTACACCGCACCTGATTCCGCAGGCTGCGCAGCTCTTCGAGCTGCAAACCTGCAATGTGCAGGGTCAAGGGGCAAGGCCCCTCGTCCCTTTCTCTTGGGGGGTGTAAGGGGGGATGTTCTCTTTCCGAGGAAAGAGAACATCCCCCCTTGTCGCATCCCCACACGGTATGGGGCAATCACAACTTAGTAATATGTACCCCCGCCGTTTTCAGCATCAACTTTTTGGTGCCAACGGTATCAAACGCCACCTCAAGCAGCGCATCGCCGCCCATAGGGGTGACGGAGATGACCAGTCCGTCACCGAACGTCTTGTGGTGGATCTGGTCGCCGGAGGAAAGCTGAAGCAGCGGCGCGGAGGCGGCGGGCTTCTGCGCCGCGAGTTTTTGCGACGCCTGCGATTTTGGTCTGCGCTGCATGACGCTGTCGTAGCGCGCCGCGCCCTGACCGTAGCTGCCGTAGCCGCGCGTAGAATACGAGCTTCCCTCGTCAAAGCTCGTGTCGCCAAAGCCGGACGCGCCCTGCGCCTGACGGCCGACCCAGTCGGCATTCTCCGACGGGACCTCCTCCAAAAAACGCGAGGGTTCACTGACGCTCGTGCGGCCAAACAGCATGCGCTGGCGCGTGCAGGTCATCGTCAGGCGCTCCTTTGCACGCGTCATCGCGACGTAGCAGAGTCTGCGCTCCTCCTCGACCTCCTCATCGTTGTAGCGCACGCGCTCGCCGGGGAAGATGCCCTCCTCCATGCCGACGACATACACGCAGGGGAACTCAAGGCCCTTCGCGCTGTGCATCGTCATCATCGTCACGCAGTTGTCGCTCGTCGCGCTGTCGAGGTCGGTGTAGAGTGCGATCTCGTTCAAAAAGCCCGAGAGCGTCGCATCCTCCGGATCGTTTTCAAGGAACGAAACGATGTTCGACTTGAGCTCCTGCACGTTCTCGAGCCGCCCACGGCTCTCCACGTCGCCCTTTTCCTGCAGCGTGCGTACATAGCTCGTCTGCTCGCAGACCGCGTCATAGAACTCCGCGAGCTCCATCGTGTCCGCCATCTCGCGCAGCGCGGCGATGAGCTGGGCGAAGCGCTCGAGCTTGCCCGCCGCGCTCTTGAGCACGGCGTACTCCCCTGCGTGCTGCAAAACGGCCATCATCGGCACGCCCTGCTCGCTCGCGAGATCCTGCACGCGCTCGATCGTCGTATTGCCGATACCGCGCGGCGGATTGTTGATAATGCGGCGAAGCCTCAAGTCATCGCTCGGGTTGTTGATGACCGCGAGGTACGCGAGCATGTCCTTGACCTCCGCGCGTTCGAAGAACTTTGTCCCGCCGACGACCTGATACGGCACGCCGTTGCGCTTGAACGCGTATTCGAGCGCGTTCGACTGTGCGTTCATGCGGTACAAAATGGCATTTTCCTTCCAGTTCCGCCCGCGGTTGTAGTCCATCATAATGCTGCTGACGACAAAGTTCGCCTCGTCCTGCTCGTTGAAGACGGTCTTGATGAGCACCCTATCGCCCGCACCCGCATCGGTCCAGAGGGTCTTGCCCTTGCGGCCCGTGTTATTCTTAATGACCGCATTCGCCGCGTCGAGGATGTTCTGCGTCGAGCGGTAGTTCTGCTCCAAGCGGATCGTGCGGCAGCCCTTGTACTCCTTTTCAAAATTCAGGATGTTTGTGATATCCGCACCGCGGAACTTGTAGATGCTCTGGTCATCGTCGCCGACGACGCAGATGTTTCCCTTCTCCCCCACGAGCTGCTTCATCAAAAGGTATTGCAGCCGGTTCGTGTCCTGATACTCGTCGATGAGCACATAGCGGAACTTGCGGCGGTAGTAGTCGCGCACCTCGCCCTCCTGCTGCAGCAGCGTGACCGCGTGGAGGATGATGTCGTCAAAGTCGAGCGCGTTCGCCTCGGCCAGACGGTGCACGTAGCGCGTATAGATCTTGGCGATTGCCTCTTTGCGCCAGTCGCCGCTGTCCTTCCAGCGGCGGGAGTAGTCCTGATGCGACTCCATCGCGTCCTTTGCGTTCGAGATGGCCGAAAGCACCTCGCGCGGCGTGAGCTTCTTCTCGTCGATGTTCAGCTCTTTCAAAATGTCCTTGATGACGCGCTTGGAGTCATCCGTGTCGTAGATCGTAAAGTCGCGCGAAAAGCCGAGGCGGTCGATATCGCGGCGCAGGATGCGCACGCAGGCGGAGTGGAACGTCATCGCCCAAACACTCTCCGCGCCCTGGATACCGAAGGCGGAGAGTCTCTCTCTCAGCTCGTTTGCCGCCTTGTTCGTGAATGTCACCGCCAGCACCGACCACGGCGCGGCGGGTTCAAGCGTGCAGAGGTGCACCATGCGGCTGCGCTCGTCGCTCGTCGGATGCTCGGGATAGCTCTCCAAAAATGCAAGGTCGTCCTCCGTCGCCCACGCCGGCACATCCGCGCTGTCGCTCCCCCGCCCGTAGGTCAAAAGATTTGCGACGCGGTTGATGAGAACCGTCGTCTTGCCGCTGCCCGCGCCCGCGAGCAGCAGCAGCGCGCCCTCGGTCGTCAGCACGCCGCGGCGCTGTTCAGGGTTGAGTTTTGCAAAATCCCGCGCAATGGCCGCTTTTCTCGCAGCGGCATAGCGGGCGATAAAATCGCTCATATTGTTTTCACCTTTCCTGATCTTTCCACATCTTACCCTTTTTTCGTGCTCCGGTCAACTCCGTTCGACAAAAATCAACTTTTTGTTCGATTTTTTGTTGACAAGAACGTTTGTTCGATTTATAATCATACTCGAACAAAGATTCTATTTGTCAGGAGGAATTTTCCATGGCTGCTTCCACATTTATTTTCGTTTTCATCGGCGTCAGCGTCGTCACCACCAAGGTGATGAACACGCTGCTCCTGCTCGACCAGCCCAAGCGCCGCAGAGCGAGATCCGCCCGCTGAGAACATGAACCTTCTCGACAAGCTCACGATCCTTTCCGACGCGGCAAAGTACGACGCCGCCTGCACCTCGAGCGGGGCCAAGCGCGGCTATCAGGAGGGCAAGATCGGCTGCACGTCCACGTCCGTCGCGGGCTGCTGCCACACGTTTTCGGCCGACGGCCGCTGCGTGACGCTCTTGAAGGTGCTGCTCTCGAACGACTGCTGCTACAACTGCAAATACTGCGTCAACCGCTGCACGAACGACACACCGCGCGCGACCTTTACGCCCGAAGAGCTTGCCGAGCTGACGATCGAATTCTACCGCCGCAATTATATCGAAGGGCTGTTCCTCTCCTCCGGCGTGCTGCGCTCGCCGGACTATACGACGGAGTTGATGATCCGCGCGCTGTCGATTTTGCGCAGCGAGTACCGCTTCAACGGCTACATCCACGCCAAGGCTATCCCCGGCACGTCGCCGGAGCTTGTCGAACAGCTCGGCTTTCTTTCAGACCGCCTGAGCGTGAACATCGAGCTGCCGAGCGAAGCAGGACTCAAGCTGCTCGCCCCCAATAAAACAAAGCAGGCCATCCTGCGCCCGATGACGCAGATCCGCGACCGCGCAAAGCAGAGCAAGCAGGAGCTTGTCAAATACAAGCACGCACCGCGTTTCGCCCCCGCGGGGCAGAGCACACAGCTCATCGTCGGCGCGACAAAGGAAAGCGACCTGCACATTCTGAATCTCACGCAGGCGCTTTACGATTCCTATCGGTTAAAGCGCGTGTTCTACTCAGCCTATGTGCCGGTAGTCGAGAACACGCTTTTGCCCGCGCTCGACACCAAGCCGCCGCTGCTGCGCGAGCACCGGCTCTATCAGGCCGACTGGCTGCTGCGGTTTTACGGCTTTCGCGCAAACGAGCTGCTCGACGACAACGCGCCGGACTTTGATCCTGCCCTTGACCCCAAGTGCTGCTGGGCGCTGCGCCATCCCGAGTTCTTCCCCGTCGAGGTGAACCGCGCGGACTATGAAGCGCTGCTGCGCGTGCCGGGCATCGGCGTTGTCAGCGCCAAGCGCATTCTGGTCGCGCGCCGTTCGGGCGCGCTGCGCGCGGAGGACCTCAAAAAGCTCGGCGTCGTGATGAAGCGTGCGCAATACTTTCTCATCTGCGGCGGGCGCTATGCCTCGCCGCTCAAGCTGTCGCAGGAGGGCATTTTGCAAAACCTGATGGCCGTGGAGCGCCGCGCGCTCCCACAGGCCGAGGCACAGCAGCTATCCCTTTTCGATCAGGTCGGCTAAGGAGGCCGCTATGGCATGGCGCGAGATCATCTATCAATACGACGGCAGCTTTGAAGGGCTCCTCTGCTGCGTGTTTGAAAGCTACACAAAAAAAGAACGCCCCACCGCGATTTTGCGCGATGGGGACGACGAGCCCTCCCTTTTTGAAATTTGCGCGGTCACGACGGACCGCGCCCACGCGCAGCGCATCTACCGCAGCCTCTACAAGCGAAGTCCGGAAGTCGGCTCCTTCCTGCGCCGCGCGTTTCTCACCTGCCTTCCCGACAAGGAGATGGCCATTTACCGCTTCATCGTCAAATTTTACCGCGAGGGCGCGCCGCTGCTCTCGCGCCTGAGCGACGACACCTATCTGCCGCTGCTCAAGGCCGTGCGGCAGCTTTCGGGCGAGGTCGAGCAATTCCGCGGCTTCACCCGCTTTTCCGACTTTGACGGCGTACTCGGCGCGGAAATCGAACCGAAAAACCGTGTGCTCCCTGTCCTGCGCCGCCACTTCTGCGAGCGCTATCACAACGAGACGTTTTTCCTCTACGACCGCACGCACCGCGAGGCGCTGCTCTATAGCGGCGGCGTGTCGCGCATCGTGCCGCTCAATCACTTTGAAATGGCGCAGCCGGACGAAGTCGAGGCGGGCTATCGCCGCCTCTGGCGCCGCTTTTACGACACCGTCGCCATCGAGGCGCGCAAAAATGAAAAGCTTCGCATGACGCACATGCCCAAGCGCTACTGGGGCATGATGACGGAGTTTCAGGACGAAAGCTACTTCAAAGCCCGTCCGAAAGAGACGCCCTCAGCTTCTCCAGCGCCCGGCGCTCCAGCCGCGATACCTGCACCTGCGACACGCCCAGAAGGCACGCCGCCTGCTCCTGCGTCAGCCCCTTGAAAAAGCGCAGCAGGATCGTCATTTTTTCGCGCTCAGGGAGCTCGTCGATGGCTTCGCGCAGCGCGATGCGCTCAATGAGCCCGTCCTCTGGCGACTCACCGCCCAGCATCCCTTCAAGCGTCAGGCCGTCGCCCGTTTCGCGCTGCAAGCTGTCCGGCGCAGCGACCGCCAGCTCACACTGCGCAATCTCCTCGGCATTGAATCCCGTCTCCTCCGAAAGCTCGGAGAGCGCCGGTTCGCGCCCGAGTGTATTTTTGAGCTTTTCGCGCGCGGCGAAGATCGTCGCCGCCTGCTCACGCATGCTGCGGCTCACCTTGATTGCGCCGTCATCGCGCAGAAAGCGTCGAATTTCGCCCGCGATCTTCGGCACAGCGTAGGTTGAAAACTGCGTGCCGAATGCAAAGTTAAATCCCTTTATTGCTTTGATGAATCCAAGGCATCCGAGCTGATAGAGGTCGTCCGGCTCCACGCCGCGGCCGTAATAGCGCCGCACGATGCTCCAGATGAGGCCGCTGTTCTCGCGCAGCATTTGCTCGCAGGCCTGCTCGTCGCCCTGTGCCGCCGCCTTGAGCAATTCCGGCGCGGCGTTCATCGGCGCGCCGTGCGCAGCGCGATCCTGCGCTTCATCGTCACGACCGTGCCCTTGCCGTTTTTCGAGCGCACAGCGAGCGAATCCATAAAGCTCTCCATGATCGTAAAGCCCATGCCGCTGCGCTCTTCACCGCCAGTCGTGTAGAGCGGCTCTCGCGCTTTTTCGACGTCCGCAATGCCGCACCCCCAGTCGCGCACGGTGATCTCAAGGAGATTTCCGTCGAAGATGCATGCGCGCAGCGCGATCTTGCCGATCTCCTGCGGATAGGCATGGACGATGGCGTTCGTCACCGCCTCGCTCACGGCGGTCTTGATGTCACCGAGCTCGTCGAGCGTCGGGTCGAGCTGCGCGGCAAACGCCGCGACCGCGGCGCGCGCCAGCCCTTCGTTGACGCTGCGGCTCGGAAATTCAATGGCTATGTAGTTATTCGGTTTTACTTTCATCGCTCTTTTCCCCCTCCTCAAACGGTACGATGCGGAAAATTCCCGCGGCGGTAAACACTTTTTTCGCCTGCGGCGGAACGTTTTTGATCGCAGCGCTGCCGCCCATGGCGCGCATACGCTTGAGCGCGCGCATCACGACGGCGATGCCCGACGAATCCATAAAGCTCACGCCCGAAAAATCCAGCGTCAGTTTGGTCGGCAGCGCCGCATCCAGCTCCCATTCGAGCTTCCGCATCGCCTCCTTCGCCGCGTGATGGTCGAGTTCCCCGCGCAGCGTGAGCGTCAGTTCACGCCCTTCGCCCGATGAAATGACCTCCATTGCTCTCCCTCCGTTTCCTTCAAGCGTTTTCCCTTTCGTTTCTCAAAGTATAGCCTGTCCTCCTGCCGTTTTTTTGTCGAAGACCGCCGGTATTTTGATTTTTCTTTGCCGCGCCTCCTTGACACCTGCGCTTCCGCCCTGTAAAATGAGGAAAATGATCAAAGGAGGATCTCTCATGCGAAGAAGCGACCGCGAGATCACCGATCTGGGCGAAATTCTCTCCATTATCAACGATTGTAAAGTGATCCATCTTGCCATGGTAGACGATGGAGAGCCGTATCTTCTGCCGCTGAATTTCGGCTATGCCTGTGAAGGCGGTGCGTTCTCGTTCTTCTGCCACAGCGCACGCGAAGGCCGTAAGCTCGACATTCTGCGCAAAAATCCGACCGTCGCCTTTGAAATGGACTGCCGCGGTGTGCTCGACGAGCACGATGTCGCCTGCCAGTGCGGATACTACTTCGCCTCCGTCACCGGCGTCGGCCATGTCGAATTTTTGGACGGTGAAAAAAAGCTCGTCGCGCTGACCTCCCTCATGCGCCACATGGCGGGCCGTGAAGATCAATTCACCGAGCAGCAAGCCCGCACAGTCGAGGTCTTTGCCGTTCGCGCCGACAAGCTCAGCGCCAAGGCAAAGGTGCCGCACAGTGCGCAGTAGTCATGGATAGCAAGCAAGTTTTCAAACCCAAAAGGACGTGTTGTACATGAAACGCTCTGAGCCCGTCGAACTGATGAATCTATGCATGATCCGCCGCGGCAGCAAGGTTTTGGTGCAGGACCGCACAGATCCAACTGGCCAGGCGTTGCTTTTCCTGGCGGTCATGTTGAAAAGGGTGAATCCTTTACAGATACCGTCATTCGTGAGGTTCAGGAGGAGACAGGTCTGACGATCTCCTCTCCGCGCCTGTGCGGGATCACGGACTAGTGCGAAGACGGCGTGCGTCATGTCGTGCTGCTCTATCGCGCGGAGCAGTTTACCGGAACGCTGCGCTCTTCCGACGGGGGCGAGGTCTGGTGGGCGGAGCTCGCCGGTCTCCCCTCGCTCGATCTTGCATCTTCCGACATGCTCGACCTTCTCCGCGTGTTTGAAGAAGATGATCTCAGCGAGCTGTTCTACCGCCAGAACGGTGAAGATTGGACTTACGAATTGAAATAATCTCAAAAAATGAAAAGCACCGCTGTGCAGATACCCTCTGCACAGCGGTGCTTTCTTTACTTTTACAGCGCGCGTTCCATCGGCAGATACGCCGAATCGCCGTGCGGGAATTCCTCGCCCATCAGCGCAAAGCCGTTCTTTTCCCAGAACGCTTTGCTCTGCGGATTGCCCCTGTCCACCGCAAGGCGCACCTTGCGGAACCTCTCTCTCCGCAGTTCGTCCATCAGCTCGCCGATCAGCGCCGTGCCAAGGCCGCGGCCCTGCCGCTCCTTTTTCGTCATAAAGAAGCCGATGTAGGCGGTGTCATCTTGCGGGTAGCGCTCGATCAGGTCCAGCACGGCGACGAGCGTTTCTCTGTCGAAAAAAACGAGATAATGCTTGTCCGCCGTGCATTTCCCCGGCGGCAGCGCCGTCATGTCCTCCAAAACGCTCTCCCTCGTCGCAAGCGGCGGATGGTAGCGGTAGAACTGCTCGTTCTCCGCGCAGAGCGCTAAAATCTTGTCTACATCCCCCGCCGTCAGCGGCCGGACGGCGTATTTTTGTGAAGAATCCAGCTTCATTTCTCCGCCTTGCTGGCCGCGAGCACTTCCCAGTAGTCCTTGTAGTTTGCCTGCAAAAGCTCGGGCGTGTTCAGGCCGTAGGGGCACTTCGACATGCAGTGGCCGCAGTGGCGGCAGTTTTCGATCTGGTGCATCTTCTGCTGCCATTCCTCGGTGAGCCACGCCGCTGCAGGGGCGCGGCGCAGCATGAGCGACATGCGCGCACACTGGTTGATCTCGATGCCCGCGGGGCACGGCATGCAGTAGCCGCAGCCGCGGCAGAATTCGCCGCATAGCTCCTTGCGGTCACGCTCGATAGTCGCTTTGCGCTCATCCGTCAGCTCAACGCCCTCGCGGATACACTGCAAAAACTGATCAAGCTCGCTCTCGCGCTGCACGCCCCAGATGGGCACGACGCCATCCTGCTGCGCCATCCACGCCGCCGCCGTGAAGCCGTCGCGGATCAGGCCGCCTGCCATGCCCTTCATGGCGATAAAGCCCATGTTTGTTTCGCGGCACTTTCTGACGAGCTCCATCTCCTGCTCGCCCGCGAGGTAGCTGAACGGAAACTGCAAGGTCTCGTAGAGGCCCGAGTCGATGGCCTCGTGCGCCACGGCAAGGCGGTGGTTCGTGATCGAAATGTGGCGAATTTTGCCCTGCTTTTTCGCCTCGAGCGCCGCGTCGTACAGGCCGTCTTCTCCACCCGGCTTCGGGCAGAAGGCGGGATTGTGGAACTGATAGATGTCGATGTAGTCGGTTTTCAGCGTGCGGAGACTGGTCTCCAGATCCTTCCGGAAGCCCTCCGCCGTCTGCGCGCCGGTCTTCGTCGCCAGCACGATCTTGTCGCGCATCGACGAGAACGCCGCGCCGACCTTCTGCTCGCTGTCGGAATACGCGCGCGCCGTGTCGAAAAAGTTAATGCCACCGTCATACGCCTTGTGCAGCAGGTCGACCGCATCCTGCTCTCTGATGCGCTGGATCGGCAGGCAGCCAAATCCGTTTTTCTCAATGACCAGTCCCGTCTTGCCGAGTGTGATCTTGTTCATGGAAATTCTCCCTCCTATCTTGGATACCCCAAGCATAGCAAAATCGCTCTTTTTTTGCAATATCCTGTTTCCCGCTTGACAACGCGCCGCACTCCCGCTATTATGTAGGCAATCTACTATGTAGACAATCTACTTATCAGGAGGCGTATGTATGATGGTCGACAAAAGTCTGCTCGCGGGCAGTACGACGATGCTCGTGCTCAAGCTGCTCGACGGGCAGGACATGTACGGATATCAGATGATCGAAGAGCTCTCCCGCCGCTCCGAGCGCGCGTTCGCGCTCAAGACCGGCACGCTCTATCCCCTGCTGCACTCACTTGAGGAAAAGGAGCTCATTCGCTCCTATGAAAAAGATGAGGGCGCGGCGCGCCCGCGCCGCTACTACCATTTGGAGCGCAAGGGGCAACATTTGCTGCGCGAAAAAGAAGTCGAATGGGCGACATTTACCACTGCGGTCGATCGCGTGCTGAAAGGGGGCGTCTGCCTTGGCTCTGCCTGAAACCTTTACCCAGTTTGCCCGCACCGCGGCTGAGCAGCTGCGGTGGAAAAAGGCGCGACCGCTCGTCGAAGACGAGCTTTTGACCCACCTCTGCGACCAGCGCGACGCGCTGATGGCGGGTGGCATGGACGAGACCGTCGCGACCGCAGAATCCCTTCGTCTGACGGGCGACCCGTATGAGATCGGCACGGAGCTTGACCGCGTCCACCGGCCGAAAACACCAAAGCTTCTTTTTGCGCTCGCGGCACTCATCGCGCTTGCAGGGCTTGCTTTCACCGCGCTTGTAAGCTTTCGTGACTACGAATTGTCCTATTTTGCTGTGCATCAGAGCGTGGCGCTGCTGCTCGGCACGGCGGCGATGCTCGCGGCGTATTTTCTTGATTTTACGCTGCTCGGGCGCTTCGCCCTGCCGCTTACGCTTGTGTTCCACGCCGCATTGATCCTGCTCGGTCTCCTGCCCATCGGCGGGTTCTGGCTCCGCTACATCTATGTTTCGACGCATATTCTCCTGCGCGGCCTACCGCTGCTGTTCCCGCTGATGTTCGCTGTGCTGCTCTATGCGCTGCGCGGGCGGCGCGGCTGGGGTGTCTTCGCCGCCTTTGTCTGCCTCGCGGTGCAGTGCATGTTCTGCCTGCGCGTCCCGTGCCTGCTCGATCTGGGCTTTCTGTTTCTCTGTGACAGCGCGCTGCTGATCTTCTGCGCCCACAGCGGTTGGCTTGGTCTTGGCGCAAAGCGGGAAACGCTGCTCACCGCTCTCCTGCTCGCTGCCTGCACAGCGTCGGTTCTCGTTCTCGGTGCAAGCTGGTTTGCGCGTCAGCTCGCCATTGTGCTTGATCCTCACTCCTACATTGACGGACACGGCTATCAAACCGTTGTACTGCGTGAACTGCTGCAAAATGCCAAATTTATCGGTCCGGGCGGCGTGGGACCGTACAGCGCACAGCACCTTGCCCGCTGGGAGGGCTTCGGCATGGTCGACTTACAGGCGCACGCGCTGACGCTGCTCGTCCACCGCTGCGGCTGGCTGGCACTCATCGCACTCGTCACGCTGCTGACGGCGCTGCTTGTTCTCGCCTTCCGCCGCTGCCGCAGGCAGGAGAGTATGCTCGCCCGCCTCGTTTCCTATTCCGTGCTGCTGTCGTTCACCACGCAGGCGGCCGCCTATCTTTGCTGCGACCTCACGCTGATCCCCATCAGCGGCGGTGTAGCCTTCCCGTTTTTCACCTTTGGCATCAAGACGATCCTGCTCAACATGCTACAGCTCGGTTTTCTGCTCTCCACGCTGCGCGTCGGCAGCGTCGTGCGCGATAAGGATATTGTTGCCGGGCCGGTGCGGCCCAGACGGCGCTTGCGCGTAAGCTTTACATGGGAAAACGCCTAAAGTCCGCGCCGTGCGCGGAGAAATAGCAGCGCCGCCGGCGCTGCACGAATCAAGGGGGCCATTCTCTCACGTGAGAGAATGGCCCCCTTAGACCCCCAAGAGAACGCGAGGGGAGTTCCCCTCGACCCCCGACATTGGCAGTCTCGATCTTGAAGAGCTGCTCAGCCTGCGGAATCGGGTACGGTGTACATGGCTTCGCCATGAATCTTCTGCGAGTCATTCCTGTTCGCAACCGCGCCTTACTATCGTGAGGCGCGAGTGACGGTAGTTGGGCGGCAGACTGCGTACGGAATGCGGCATTACTGCGCTCGCCGCATTGATGAGACTGGCGGTAGACGGGAATTACTGCGCACTTCTACAAGATGGGCAGAGCGGCAGCGGATAATAGAAGAAAGTCAAATCGTATAGCAACAAAAATAGCAGGCACCCGATTCGGCAAGCGCCGCAGCTCTTCAAGCTGCTCGCTTGCAATGTCAAAACCTTTCTCTTGGGGGATCAAAAGGGGGAGGTTCTCTTTTGTAAAAGAGAACCTCCCCCTTTATCCGTCCCCTGCGCGGCGCAGGGAACCAAATCCGTTTCCTAAAGGAAAGTAATTATTTTTTCATCGCCGCAGCGGAAGCATCGAGCTTCTCAATGAGCGCCTTGAGCTTCTCTGCATCGGCGCGGGCGCCGCTCACGACCGCCTCCGGCGCTTTGGCGAGGAAGCCCTCGTTTTTCAGCTTGTTCTCGATGCCGGCGAGCTGCTTTTCGGCGTTTGCCTTCTCCTTGGCAATGCGTGCGAGCTCCTTTTCAAAGTCGACGAGTTCGGCGAGCGGCATGAAGATACGCGCGGCGTGGGTGTCGACCTCGACCTTGCCGTCGGCGTCGATGGCGGCATCGGCGGGCACGATCGTCACATCGCTGGCAGAGGCCAGACGCGTGAAGAACGGGATACCGGCGCTGAACGTATCGGCGTGCGCGGTGGCGACGGTGTAGTGCACCTTCTTCGACGGCGCGACGTTCATCTCGTTGCGGCGGGCACGGATGGCGGTGATGGCCTCGATGACGGTCTGCATCGCCTCTTCCTCGGCGGGGAAGCTGAACTTTTCGTTGTACTCCGGCCACTTGGAGAGCATCAGGAACTCACCCTCGTGCGGAAGCGCCTGCCAGATCTCCTCCGTGATGAACGGCATGAACGGGTGCAGGAGCTTGAGCGTCTCGATGAGGACATAGCAGAGGACGTTCTGTGCGTTCTCGCGCGTGGCGGGATCGTCGCTGTTGAGGCGGTTCTTCGTCAGTTCGATGAACCAGTCGCAGTAGTTGTCCCAGATGAAGTCATAAATTTTTGCGGACGCGACGCCGAGCTCGAAGGCGTCCATATTGTCCGTGACCTCGCGGATGAGCGTATTGAGCTTCGAGAGAATCCACTTGTCCTCGAGCTCGAGCTTTTTGGGCAGCTCCACGTGGTCGATCGTCAGGTTCATCATCACGAAGCGGCTCGCGTTCCAGATCTTGTTGCAGAAGTTGCGCATCGCCTCGCACTTTTCGACGTAGAAGCGCATGTCGTTGCCCGGGGAGTTGCCGGTGATGAGGTTGAAGCGCAGCGCGTCCGCGCCGTACTTCTCGGCCATCTCCAGCGGGTCGATGCCGTTGCCGAGCGACTTGGACATCTTGCGGCCCTTGTCGTCGCGGACGAGGCCGTGGATGAAGACGGTCTTGAACGGCTCCTTCTTCATCTGCTCCATGCCGGAGAAGATCATGCGCGCGACCCAGAAGAAGATAATATCGTAGCCTGTGACCATGACGGACGTGGGATACCAGTACTTGAGGTCGGGAGAATCGAGGTCGGGCCAGCCCATCGTGGAGAAGGGCCAGAGCGCGGAGGAGAACCAGGTATCGAGCACATCCTCCTCGCGCGTCAGGTGCTTGCAGCCGCACTTTTCGCATTCCGTCGGGTCTTCGCGCTTGACGTTGATATGGCCGCACTCGTCGCAGTACCACGCGGGGATCTGGTGACCCCACCACAGCTGGCGGGAAATGCACCAATCATGCACGTTCTCCATCCAGTTGATATAGGTCTTGGTGAAGCGCTCAGGCACGAACTTGATCGTGCCGTCGTTCACGACGCGGATGGCCTCCTTGGCAAGCGGCTCCATCTTGACGAACCACTGCGCGGAGATGAGGGGCTCAACGTCGTTGTGGCAGCGATAGCACGTGCCGACGTTGTGGGAGTAGGGCTCGGTCTTGATGAGGTAGCCCTGCTCTTCTAAATCCTTGACGATGGCCTTGCGGCACTCATAGCGGTCCATGCCGTTGTACTTGCCGCCGTTTTCGTTGATCGTACCGTCGTCGGCGATGACGCGGATGACCTCGAGGTTGTGGCGAAGGCCGACCTCAAAGTCGTTGGGGTCGTGTGCAGGGGTCATCTTAACAGCGCCCGTGCCGAAGCCGATCTCGCAGTATTCGTCGCCCACGATGGGAATTTCGCGGTTCATAATGGGCAGGATGCAGGTCTTGCCGATCAGGTGCTTGAACTTCTCGTCCTCAGGGTTGACCGCAACGCCCGTATCGCCCATCATTGTCTCAGGACGGGTGGTGGCGACGACGATATCGCCGCTGCCGTCGGAGAGCGGGTAGCGGATATACCAGAGGTGGCCCGGCTTGTCAACATACTCGACCTCCGCGTCGGAGAGCGCCGTCAGGCAGTGCGGGCACCAGTTGATGATGCGGCTGCCCTTGTAGATCAGGCCCTTATCGTAGAGCTCGCAGAACGTCTCGCGCACGGCCTTGGAGCAGCCCTCGTCCATCGTGAAGCGGGAGCGGGACCAGTCACAGCTCGCGCCCATCTTCTTCTGCTGCTCGACGATGCGGTTGCCGTACTTTTCCTTCCACTGCCACACGCGCTGTAAAAACTTCTCGCGGCCGAGGTCGTAGCGCGTCAGGCCCTCCTTGGTGCGCAGCTCCTCTTCGACCTTGATCTGCGTGGCGATGCCCGCGTGGTCAGTGCCGGGGAGCCACAGGGCGGAGTAGCCCTGCATGCGCTTAAAGCGCGTCAGGATGTCCTGCAGCGTCGAGTCCATTGCATGGCCCATGTGCAGCTGGCCGGTGACGTTCGGCGGCGGCATGACGATGGAAAACGGCTTTTTGTCCGGGTCGGGCTCGGCCTTGAAGCAGTCGTGGTCCATCCACATCTGATAGATGCGGCCTTCGACCTGCTGCGGCTCATAGATCTTGGGTAATTCTTTCATTGGTTTTCTCCTATCTTGAATCTCTAATAATGATTTTATTGATCTTCCGTTTGGTATACGCTCAGCGCATGAGCGCTCAAAAATCCGACGAACGCTTCCGCATCGCCCGTCAGATCCTTCTTCTGCAAAAGCGTCGCCTTCCCGCCGTAGGTCAAAAGATACAGCTGCGGCGTTTCGATGAGCATTTCCATCTCTTCATACGGCACGGTGCGCGTACTGTCCTGCGTGATGACCTTCATCCCCTCGTCGTCAAAAACGACCTGCACGCTCGCTTCCGCAAGGCCGCTCGTATTTTGCAGCATTCCAGCCGCCGCTCGGCGGAACGAGCCTTTCCTCCGCGCAGGGCGCTGCCGCAGAAGGCTTGAAATGCCCAATAACATAAAGAAGGCGCCCGCAATGAGCGGTGTGCGCAGCTCCTTTGGCTCCATCACCCCAGGGATCGCCAGAAAAAGTCCCGCGAGGATCAGCACCCACGGAAGGACCTTGCGTAAAATTCCTTTCCGCCTGCTGCCCCGCGCCGCATAGCGATTGAGGGCGTCCGTTTTTTTCCACATCCCCGGGAGCGATGCGCGTGAGAATATCTCCGTCCGCTTTTCAAGCGCCGCGGCGAGTTCTTCTTCCAATCCCGCTTCGCAGGCTGTGGGTGCAAAAATGTACTGTTCCATTCTCTCCTCCCAAAAGCAAAAACGCCCTGAGCAGCTTTGACTGCTCAGGGCGATCAATGACCGTGGTACCACCTGGATTCCCGCATTGTGCGGACACTCATAGCTCTATAACGGGAGTTCCCGTCCGGCTTACTCTCTTTTCAGCGCGGCAGCTCCAAGGCGACTTCCCCACATCCTGCACAAGGGCTTACACCGGCCGCCCTCTCTCTTCGCTTTCAGATGCGGATACTGCTCCTCTTCTTCGCATTTGTCACGCTGAATCATACCGTTTTTTGCGCCGCTTGTCAACTCATTTTGAGGATTTCCTTCTTCAGCCGCACGATGATCCGCTTCTCAAGGCGCGAGATATAGCTCTGCGAAATGCCCATCAGGTCGGCAACCTCCTTCTGCGTCTTTTCCTCCCGTCCACCGAGGCCAAAGCGCAGCGTGATGATTGTTCTCTCCCTCGCAGTCAGCTTGTCGACCGCGTCCATCAGGAGTTGGCGGTCAACATCGTCCTCAATGGGCTTCAAGACAAGGTCCTCGTCGGTGCCGAGAATGTCGGAGAGCAGCAGCTCGTTTCCGTCCCAGTCGGTGTTGAGCGGCTCGTCAAAGCTGACCTCGGACTTCTGCGGCGCGCTCTTGCGCAGGTGCATGAGGATCTCATTTTCAATGCAGCGCGAGGCGTAGGTCGCGAGCTTGATGTTCTTGTCGCTGCGGTACGTGTTCACTGCCTTGATGAGCCCGATCGTACCGATGGAGATGAGGTCTTCGATGTTGATGCCGGTATTTTCAAACCGGCGCGCGATGTAGGCGACAAGCCGCAGGTTGTGCTCAATGAGCGTGCCGCGCACGCTCTCGTCGCCTTCATCCATGCGCGCGATGAGCTCAGCTTCCTTCTCCCGCTCGAGCGGCGGCGGGAGCGTATCGCTGCCGCCGATGTAGAAAATTCCCCGACGCGCGATGAGCCCCCAGTCGATGAGATAAAAGCGCAGTCTACGCCACAGCGTTTTGAGCAAGCTCTCCATGCTTCTCCCCCTTTTCGCATCCTTCGCACCACAGTCCCGCATATGCACCGCCGTCGCCGAGCGGGTGCTCCGCCAGGGCAACGGCACGCGAGCCGAGTTTGATTTCGTCAATCGTTATTGCTTCACAGCGCAGCAGCGGCAGCGTTCCATCCACATTGCCCACGCTGCAATACGCAATATGCGGCAGCGTCGCGGTCTCTTCTTCGCTGATGAGGTCTCCCAGCGCGTGACGGTCGATGACCGGCACGCCGAGGCCCGTCACAGGGTCACAGAGCGTGTTGCCCGTGTCGCGCAGCAGCCGCACGCGGGCCGTTTTTCCTCGATAGGCGATGACCACATCCGCCGTCTCGCTCCCTGTCCGCGCCGCGCCGTAGCGGAACACGACGGAAAGCAGCAAATACGACGTCCCCGCAGCGATCAGGAAGACGCCCCACGGCAGGTCTGCTGTCACCACGCCGCGCGCAAGGCGCGCCATCGACCCCAGACTCTGCCCTAAGAGCATCACCACGCCAGCGAGGCCGCACGAGGCAAGGAAAAACAGCAGCGTCAGCTTGACCGCCCGCCCACTGCCGCGATACGCCGCCGCGCCCATCAAAGCGAGCCCAAGCAGCAACAAAACGACGCTTTTCGGCAAAAAGAGCTGCACTGCCGCATAAATACCGCCGACCGCCGCGCCGAGCAAAAGTCTTCTCCGCGCGACTGTCCGCCCTGCGACTCTCGCCGCGCCGAACAACAACAGATAGTCGACGAGAACGTTAAACGCAAAGACGCTTTCTATGTAGATGACCATGGCACACCTCCCTCAATGGAAGTCCATTATAGCAATGGACAAAAAAAGAAAAGGGCGAAAGATGCCCTTTTCTTATCTTTTCCCTCGCGGGATAAAATGGCAGCGCAAAAGCGCTGCGGGGTTTTCCCCACACCGTGTGGGGGACGCGGATAAGGGGGATATTCTCTTTCTCGAAAGAGAATATCCCCCTTACACCCCCAAGAG
>ENA-ORTT01002084-ORTT01002084.1-human-gut-metagenome-genome-assembly--contig:-NODE-2084-length-16929-cov-2.916677_pt1 | contig 16929 bp, 14 predicted proteins | sample MGYA00242074_ERZ509197 | MGnify/ENA primary metagenome ERZ509197 (study PRJEB26280, sample SAMEA2338789) | human gut metagenome | biome: human gut; feature: human-associated habitat; material: faeces...
GTTTTGTCCATAGCCTTTTGTTTTTGAGCTACTATGCCAGAGGCAGAAGGCAGATACACTTATGTATCTTTGCTTTCTGCCGTTTTCTTTTGTCCAGAATATACAGGAAAGGATTGATAAACATGAGCTTATTAGAAATTGACGGACTGACACACTCTTTTGGAGAGAATGTGCTATACAAAAATGCAGGCTTTACACTCAACAAGGGGGAACATATTGGTATTGTCGGACAGAACGGAACCGGCAAAAGCACTTTAATCAAAATCTGTACGGAGCAGATCATTCCAGACAGCGGGCGTATCGTCTGGCAACCAAATACTACGGTTGGTTATTTAGACCAATATGCGGAAATTGACCATTCCCTAACGATGAAGGAATTCCTTAAATCTGCTTTCTCAAAGCTATTTGATATGGAAGCACAGGCAATGGAGCTCTATGAAAAAGCTGCTGACGGCGATATGAAAAGCCTTGAACTGGCCGCCCATTATCAGGAGCAGCTTGAAGCCCACGATTTTTACTCGATAGATACAGCCATTGAGCGTGTCGCCAATGGGTTAGGACTTCTGGCTATTGGCCTTGACCGTTCGATTGCAGAAATGAGTGGCGGACAACGAGCCAAAGTAATTTTAGCGAAGTTGCTGCTGGAAAAACCGGATGTTTTGTTGCTGGATGAGCCGACCAATTTCCTTGATAAAGACCATGTGACATGGCTGGCAGAATATTTATCTGCTTTGGAAAATGCTTTTTTAGTAGTTTCCCATGATTATGGCTTTCTGGACAAGATAGCGAACCGCATTTGTAATATTGATAACGATACTATCACGAAATACTATGGCACATATTCCGAATTTTTGCGAAAGAAAACTTTGCTGCGGGAAGATTATGTAAGACAATATGCGGCCCAGCAAAAGGAAATTAAAAAGACGGAGGAATTTATACGGAAGAACATAGCGGGAAGAAAAGCAAAGATGGCGAGAGGACGACAAAAGCAGCTTGACCGGATGGAAAAGATGGAGGCCTTAGACCAAAAGGAAATTATTCCGTACTTCCATTTTCCCGTACTTCCATTAACCAATACAGAACACTTGTTGGTGAAACATCTGGCAGTTGGCTACCATTACCCCGTTTTATCAAACGTTGAATTTAGCATTAAGGGAGGACAAAAAGTTGTTATTACTGGATTTAATGGGATTGGAAAATCGACACTGTTAAAAACCCTGATTGGGGAAATTCCATCTATGCAGGGCCATTTCAAATTTTCCGATCAGGTTACTATCGGATATTTTGAACAGGATTTAGAGTGGCAAGAACCTGAATTGACGCCCATTCAAATTGTTGCCAATGCTTATCCCAATATGGTGACAAAAGATGTCCGCAAACATTTGGCGCGATGTGGGATTTCCAGTAAACACGCTATGCAGGCCATAGGAACATTAAGCGGTGGAGAGCAGGCAAAGGTAAAAATGTGTCTGCTTACTCTGACTCCCTGCAATTTCTTAATTATGGATGAACCTACAAACCATTTAGATGTACAGGCAAAAGAGGCTTTGAAAACAGCCCTTTCAACTTTTGAGGGAACGGTACTGCTCGTATCGCATGAAGAAGCCTTTTACCGAAATTGGACACAACGAGTTATTAACATTGAGAAAAAATAGAGTTTTGTAACAGTGCATAGTAATAAAAATAGCCACTTGGAAAGTGCGCATTCGGCACTTCCCAAGCGGCTTTTGTGCATTACAAATTCTGCCGGATGATCCGCGTGCCCACGGCCACGCCCCGCTCCATATCCAGGCGGGTGACGGCAAAGGACACATCATCCTTCTTGCCGGGCATCCTGTAGTCATAGCAGGAGTGGGCTACCGCATTGACGCCATTGGCGAGCCGGACATAGACCACACCTTTATGAACATCGGTGACCTTTCCGGCGTATTTGCCCTGGATGCGGCACTTCTGCAGGTTGTCCCGGTCAGTGTTTTCCGAAGTGCTCTTGATGTCGGCCCGGATGCCCAGGTCCTCCAGGCTGTTGCGCCGTACACTGAGGATACGGATCAGCACTTCATCGCCCACAGCAAACCGCTCATGGGCGTCGCCGATCCAGTCCCAGGCAAGGTCGCGGGCCAGAATGGAGCATTCCACGCCGAACACCTCCACACGGACGACCTTTTCCGCCACAGCGATGACCCTGGCCTGGACAATGCGGCCCTCGTAGACGCGGTACATCCCATCCGGGTCCAAATCGAAATAGAAGGTCTGGCGCTTGCGCATCATGGCCTCCCGGCGGCTGGCTACCACGCTGCGGGTCTTGGAGTCAATGCCCCGCACCACAAAGTCAATGTCGGCGCCCAGCATATTCCCCAGGATCTTGTTCTGGCGCAGCATCAGGTCAGTGTATTCCTGGCCGGAAGGGCTGCGGCCCAGGTTGATCATCATTTCCTTCAGGGGGATGATGATTCTGAATCCCTTGTAGTCCACCACAGCCACCGTTTTGCGGTTGTCCAGCTGCTCAATGCCGCCCAGCTTGCCGGTGAGGATGCGGCGGGTGCGGTAGGCGTTGTGGATCTCATGCCAGATGATGTCCTCACGGTCTTCCTGCGTCTCCACATCTTCCCGACTGCGGATGGTCAGGATCGAGGGCTCGCCGCGGCGGGGAGCGGCGGTGCGCCTGGGAGTAGAAGTGGGAGCAGGGGCTGCCTCTGCCGGCGGTTCGGCCAGAGAGGCAGGAGCTTCTGCCGCAGCCGCTTCACTATCATCAGACGGCACATCTTCCTCAGCGGGAGCCATCGGCGCAGGAGGCTCTGCTTCTGCGGGAACTCCTTCCGTCGGCTCCGTACTCTCAGCCGGTGCGGTCTTTTTCCTGCGGGTGGCCCGCTTGGGCTTGGGCGGTTCCGGTTCCTCAGCCGCTCCAGAAACAGGCTCACTGGGGACATCGGCTGCACCATCATCAGCGGGAACAGCAGAGGCACCTTCGCCATCATCACTGTCAGAGCCCTCTGTCAGAGCGGCGTCATCATCGCCGGGAAGGGCGTCTGCCACCGTAGCATCGGTGTCCATCTCACCAAACATCTCGCTTTCGGTGAGTTCCGGGAGGCTGCCGTCATCCTCAATGGTGGCTGCCTCTTCATCCGGCTGGTCCATAGAGGCCAGCAGCTCATTCAAATCGCCGCCATCAGAAGGCGCCGCCATATCAGCCTGCGCTTCATCAGGGGGCGGAGTGTTCTCCACGGGAACCGTGGTCTCAGGAGCGGAATTTTCCTGCTCCAGCAATTCTTTTTTCTTGGTTGCCATAAGTAAAAACCTCCTTATGTTGTGAATTTAAGAAAGGATCGAGTCCTTGTCTGTGGTGATGATCCCGTCCGGGGCCTCGGAAGCAGGCGGTGACGGGGGCGATTTCGGGGCAGCCGGCGTACCGGAAGATTTCGGTTTTCTCTTTGCCGCCGGCTTCTTGGGGGCGCTTTCCTTCGGCTTGGGGGCCGGGGGCGGCGCGGCGGCAGGTTTCGGCTGCGCTTGTTCCTCCAACTCGCGCCATTCAGGAATGTGCGCCGAGGCTTTGCAGTCGCGGAGCTTGGAGGATTCCGGGTGCTTGGAGTAGTCCATCTTCTCTACCTTCAGGGCCTTTTGGCCGCGGATAATGACCAGCGCCTGCGTAATCGGCAGACGAAGCACTTCATCCGGGGTGAGGACGGGCCGCTTGCCGACGCCGGAGGTCTCCCGGTATTCCGGCGTATAATTGGAGATGCGCCAGGTGCCCAGCTGCTTGGATTTACTGGACACTGACACAGAGGCCAGACCAGTGCGCTCGGAGATGAATTCCGCCGTCAGGCTGTCTGTGCAGCCCAAAAACAGCTGCGCGTCGCAATTTCCCAAAATTTCCTGCCAGAGATTGAGCGGGTATCTGTTTTGGAGCCCCGCAAGATTTTGGAAGACGCAGCTCATGGATATGTTTCTGGATCGAATCACACTGAGACGGCGGGAGAGGTCCGGAATGGTCCCGCAGGCAGTGAGCTCTTCCCCCAGGATATGGACGGGAACCGGCAGCTTGCCGCCCTCGCAGTTCTTGTCTGCATACCGCACCAGCTTAATAAAGCAAAAGGACAGGAACAGGCTTGCCAGAAAATCAAAGGTGCTGTCCTGGTCGCTGGTAACGAGGAAGTAGGCGCACCGCTCCTGGCCGGGCAGTTCCAGGTCGATCTCATCCCGGGTGGTGATCTTCTTGATAAGCTCCGACTGGAACACCTGCAGCCGGGAGCCAAGGCCGATGATGACGCCGCTGCGCACCGTGTCGCTGGCCTGCTTGAACAGGCTGTAGGGCGCTTTGGCCGGATGGGTGGGCGGCAGAACATCAAACAGGTTGTCCAGGTCGGATTCCCCGTTCAGCGTCAGCAGCCGGTACACCTCGCCGATATTCCTGTTTTCTTTGGCATAGCTCTGGTCCACATAGAGGACGAGGGCTTTCAGCAGGTTCATCTCACAGGAGTCCCAGAAGTGGTCGCCCTTGCCGGTGCTGTTGGTGTTCTTGATAATGACATCCACAAAAAGCTGCGCCATCAGTTCCTGCCCTTCCACTTCGGAAAGGCAGTTCCAGCTGTCTGAGTTTTCCGGCAGCACCAAGTTGAAAACCTTGACGCAATAGCCCTGATCCCGCAGGTATTCGCTGGATTTTTCATAGAGTTCGCTTTTCGGATCTGAAATGATCAGCGATTCCCCACGGATTACCGCCTGAAGGATGCGGTTCATACAGAACGACCGGGTCTTCATGCTTCCGCTGGAGCCGTACACGGCCAGGTTGCCGTTGATACGGGGATTCTCGGGAATACAGACGGCTTTCCCGTCCAGCATCCCCAGTACAATACCTTTGTGCTTGCGCAGGTCCGGCACCAGATCCAGTACACCCTTCATTTCCTTGCGGCCCATCCAGCCGGAGGTGCCGTAGGTGCCCTTGGCCGAATAGACAAAGTTCCGGTCCGTGTCATACTCGCCGGTATCACTGTAGCCCATCCGCATGACCATGAGCAGCAGGATCGCCAGCAGGCCAATGCAGATCAGCACCCCGTACACCCCATAGGGCGGATGGAGCACAGAGGTCAGGCAGGTAATAAAATCGGGCGACGCTGCCGCCGGAGATGTGCCGTCTCCGGGGATGCCGCCGCCCTGTTTCCATGCCGCGTAGTTGCCCAATATCTGCCCCAGAAAGCCGCCTGCATAGAGAATCGCAAGGATGGCGAACGGCGCAGCGATCAGGCCTGCAATGAGTTTCTTCTTATCTATGGGAACAACCTCCCCTCGAATTTTGTGAAATCAATGGTTTGAAAGCGGACCCGGCTACCGCAGTAGCGGCGCAGCACATCTGCCTGGAAGTCGAAGCAGATCAGCGTGCCGGGGCGCTCCATCAGGTCGAGGGAGGTGCTGAAGCGTGTGATCCGGGGCAAGTCGCAGGAGTAGCCGAACAGCACCGGCGTGCCGTCCCGCTCCGCGGCATCCTGCTCTATGGCCCTTCCGGCATTTCCGGTAATCAAGCCCTGGGACAGAATGCGGTTAAGCTCTGCGGTTTTCAAGGGGTCACACAGTAAAGCAAGGATCACCTCCCCCTGGTGGTTATTTGTGAGAAAATAAAAATGGTCGTAGCTGCCGTCCAGCATGAAATAGTCGTGCTTGGCCCCGCCGGTGCTGGTGAGCATCTGGTAGGCCAGTTCCATGCTGTCGCCCAGCACCAGCCCATGCACATCTTCGGCGCGGTACTGCCCGGCCAGACGCTGCTGGCACAGGACACTCCACATCAGCGCCTTTACCCGCATCTCAGACTTGCAGCGCCATTTCATCAGGGCTGCGCTGCTGTTGTAGGTGACAAAAATGCCGGTGGGCGCCAGAAGCACCCCTGCGAACCGGGAGCTTCGCACCTGCGTGGTGTCGATCCCCATTTCCTTGACTTCACGGGAACTGTAAAAGGCGGGATACTCGATGGCTTCGCCACAATAGCCCTGCGGCGAAAAGACCTTCGGCTTTTCATCCTGAAAGAGCCCGATCCCCGCATTGTCCATCGTGACATAGGTTTCCGCGAGGCGGTGGAGCCGGAGCCGCCGGTTCACCTCGCTCTTGAGGCGGTTGGTGTCGGTGTCGCCGGTCAGGTAGGGAGAGAAACGCTCCGGCCAGCCGTCCAGCAGGGCGGCCTTGGCTTTTGCCCCCAGCCGATAGCCACGGAGCCTGTCACGGTAGTAGGTCCGTAGCAGCCCGCTCTTTTTGAGCGAGGTCACGACCGCCTCCAAATAGTAGAGGCTGGCCGGGAGACGGTTCAGCTGGCTGGTTGGGAACTCTCCAGAGATGGCGGTCAGCGATAAAAGCCGGAACGGGAGCGTATCCGGCTGTGGAAAAGTGCGGCTGCTTTTCCCAAGGGATCACCTCCTTTGTCGGTGCTGGATTTTTACCGTAATGACTGAGAACTTCGGTAAAATAAAGCTTCTCCCAAGTGGCCGCAAGCCCGAAAATCCGGGGCTTTCGGCGGCTTCGCGGGATGTCGGGCCGCAAGGGGCCCAAAATGCTCAAAAATCCGAGATGGATTTCAGGCTTGATTTATGCTCCGCAAGCCACCCGGGAAAGCGGTGCTTCTCCATGACGAAAATCATCGTGCAGTCCTGCTCGCCCAGCTCGGCGGTGTTATAGGCATCACACAGCAGGCCGGTATCATCAGCCATTACAAAAGAGGACAGCAGATCTAAAATCTGCTTTTCCTCCAAGTTGTCATAGTCGCGCACCCGCCTGGTGGGGAGCGCCTGGTCATATACCTGGGCGAAGCAGACAACACATTCCCGGTAGTGAGGCAAAGTGTTCTCTTTGGCGTACTGCTCCAGGGCAAAATAGAGGGGGTCCAGCAGAAACTCGGCGCTCTGCCGCTGCCTGCGCTTTGGCAGAAGGCTGGGCAGTGTCACCGCAAGTACCTCGTTCTCATAGGTGATGGTGATGCCGTGCATCACACTGGCGGATTTAAGGTAATCGCCCTTGCGGATGGTCGTGCTGGAATAAATCAAATGCCGCAGCCGGCAGGCAATACGCTCTGCCCGCAGCGCGGCATCGGTGGAAAGAGTCTCATAGTTATCGGGGTAACGCTGGATGTCGGTGGTGTCCATCGCATACAGCGCGTTGCTCAGCCGGGATATATCATCAAGAATACTCCCGATCCGGCGGGATATAAGTTTTCGGTCCAATCATGTGCCTCCTGCTTTCTTGAAATAGTGTGTCTGGCCGTTTTCCTCTACGGTGCAGAACCCGGAAATGCCGGGACAGTCGATTTTGGCGATCTGCGCCGGTGTATCGACCAGAATAATGCGGCGGCTGTCACCCTTGTTGCCCCGCAGGGCATGGCAGACAAGCGCCTCCTGCCCGTCCTCAACGCAGGCCACCTCGTAGAGTTCGCCATCGGCAAAGAAAACGATCTTGACAGGAAAATCAGCGGGAGCATGGTAATCGGCCCGCTGAATGAAGTCCAGCAGGACCCATACTGCCCGGACAAGCGCCCGGTCAATTTTAGCTGACTGGCCGGCCGGGAAATAGCCGCCGCTCTCTGTTTGAAAAATGCGGCCCTGCCTCTCCAGGTGGGAGAGCAGGGCCTTTGCCGTATCTTCTTTGCCAGGGTGAAAACAAAGAAGCTGCTGTTCACTGAGGCCAGGGTACATTGTGACCGTCCGCAGCAAGTCCGCAGCCTCATTTCCATAGATTTCAGCCCTGGTCTTCATGGGGGCTCACCTCCTTTATCAAATGGCGTCATTAAGGCGTCATCGGAACGCCTTATCGAATATTGGAACGCCGGAAAGACGCCATCCGGGCGTCAAACCGGCGTTTTTTTCATGGAAGGCGTCATATTGACGCACATCCAGCGCGGTACATCAAAGCAAGGGATTCACCTCGCATATATATCATTTGAACCTACGCAGATTCCTGCTCGCGGCGTTTGCGCTCCAAAATTTCACGCAGCTCGCGGCGGTCGGTGGTAATCAGGTCCTTTTCCAGCGGGCTGGCCTTAAACTCCACCATGATGTTGTTGTTATTGGTGGAAATCAAGCCGTTGCCGCGTTCAAAGTGGGTGACCTCCATCGTTTCCGCATCGGACAGGTGCAGGGTCTCTTGGACCCGTTCTGCCTCGTCATCCTCCAGATTGAGGATGATCTTGGTCTTGCTGTTGTTGATGATGCCTTTCCCAAAACGGCCCTCGTCCAGATTGAAAAAGTCGTTCAGGTCCTGGCTGGCGCAGACCGCTGAACCGCCATAGCCGCGGATGGTTTTGAAAATCTCCAGCACGAAATCACCGGCCAGCCGGGTGCCTGTGGCGCCGGCGCCGGAAAGAAGCTGCCAGCACTCGTCGATAAAAATGGCTTTTTCCTCGGTGCGGTCAGCTTTGGCGCGGTCCCACACAAAGTCGAGCACGACAAACATCCCCACAGTCAGCAAGTCGCCGGTGAGGGAGGAAATGTCCAGCACAGTGTATTTGTTGTCCAGCCGCACATTGGTCTGCTTGTTGAAGGTGCTGGCGGAGCCGTTTACCAGGCGGTTGAGAATATGGGCCATGCGGATGGTTTCCGGGGCGGCCTTCAAAATCTCATACAAGTCGCCCAGCACCGGCATCTCCCGGTAGTGGCCCGGATTGGCCGGGTCTTCCAGAGAGGCGTTGTCATGGGTAATGCCTTTGGCGTTGTAGGTGCGGATCAGGGCCTCATCCAGCAGCTGCCGTTCCTCGTGGCTCATATCGGGAATGAGCAAGCTGAAGAAAATGTGCAGCTGCTGAATCTTAGCCGCCAGTTCCGAGAGCTGGATACCGGGGCCGTCCAGCATTTCGTTGACCGACCGATCCACCTTGCGGATTTCCATAACATTGATGCAGTGCGGGCTGGCCGGGGAGATCTGGATGAACTCACCGCCCACATTGGCGCAGGCCCGGTGGAACTCATGCCCCTTCAAAGGAGCGATGATGAAAACGGGAATGTTTTTGCGCCGCATCCTGAGCGCCATCAACTGCATGGTAAAGGTCTTGCCTGCGCCGCTGGTGCCCAGGATCGCCATATTGGCGTTCTTATAAATCGCGGAATTGAAAATATCCACGATAATCAGGGAGCTGTTATATTTGTTGACTCCCAGCAAGATGCCGTTGTCATCGCACATCTCAAACGAGGTGAAGGGATAGCAGCTGGCCGCGCCGCCCGTCAGCAGGTTGCGCTTGCCGCGCTCATAGAGCCCTTTCTCCATAGAGACCAGCGGGAGGGCAGAAAGAAACGCCTGCTCTTCACGGAAGTGGCAGGCGCTGACATTCATATCCTGCGAAAGCAGGAGCTTTTTCATTTCACTGACTTTCCACTCCAAATCCTCCACAGTGGGGGCTGTCACAGTAATCAGCAGGTTCAGGTAATAAAAATCTTCGTTGTTGGCAAGACCCTCCTTTAAGAAATATCCGCTCCGGATGGCGCCGTCGATGTCGTCAAAATCGGTGTTTGTGTCGCTGGCGTCTTTGATTTTAGAGCGGTTGATACGGAGCTGCTGGCCCACCCGCTGGATGATGCGTTCTTTAGGTTGGCGGGCAAGGAACATATCCATGTCGATGCCGTCGCCGGCGTTGACGATCAGGCTCAGCCAGCCAGCGAGCACCTGCGTTTTGTACCCGTCCGAAGGAATCAGCAGATAGGCATAGTACAGTCCATCCATGCAGATATAGCGTCCATGGGAAAAATCAATGCTTCGGGGGGCGGCAAACTCCGCTGCCGGGATATGGTCTATTTCATTCTCCCGGCCTTGCTCCATATACTGCGCCACTACCTCCTGCGCCCGTACCGACAGCGGCTTGACGGCGCTCTCATTCCGGCACAGCAGGTTATAGAGGACATCAACGGTAAATTCGTCCTCGTTTTCGGGGACGATGACCTCGTTCCCACACTGGCGCAGGTAGTTGGAGGCCGTATGGACGGCGCTCTGGAGGGACTGGATTGCTTCATCTTCCTGCTCCGACCGCCGGGTATTGGCCCAGGGCTCATACTCGAAAATCAAAAAGAACCGCCGTGTAACAGCCTCACGGGAGCCGACCTGCTGCACAAAATTCAGGTAATCCTCCTGCATCAAGCGGCATTGCTCGTTTTCCTCATGGGCCATCTCCCGGCGCACCGTGTCCAGGTGGCGGTTGATGTCCGCACGGCGGGTCAGGACCTTGATTTGAAGCTTGACGGGCGAGATTTTCAAGTACGAAACGAAGGAGTAGATAATATTCCTCTGCTCCCGGGCGCTCCGCAGCATAAAGTTGATAGGGACAACCTCGACCACCTTGACAAACCGATGGTCTTTGGTGTAGATAATGCCGTTCTCCACCTTCTCAATGGGCAGATAATCCGCCACCGGATTGAGGCAGGCGGGCTTCTGCTCCTTGACATGGGCAGGGCGTTTAGGCAGGCGCTCCTTTTCAGGGCGCTTCTTTGCTTTCTTTTTCGCCTTATTGGCCTTGGCAGGACGCTCCTTTTTGGAATTTTTCTTGGGCCGCAGCTTTTCACGGATCTCATAGCTGCGCACTTCATCAAACTCGGCCGGAAAATCTGCCTCACCAGACCGCCGACGCTTCGGGGCCTTTGGCTTTTTCTCCTTGGGAGGCCGCTGCTTGAGATGCTTGCCGGCCGATTTGGAGGGCGCCGCCTTATCCTCCGGCTGCTCACCGTCACCGCCGACAACGCGGCGGTTCCGCAGGTACTTCAAAAAGATGACCAGGAATTGCGAAAGGCTCTCCCCGGATATGCCGATCAAAGCGACCAGCCCTACCGGAAGAGCGGTCAGGCACAAAATGATGATGCGGGTGGTCAGCCCAAACGGAAGGAACAGAAAAACCGGCGCCCCGATGGCAAACACCAGGATGCCGGCCTCGATTACATTCCGCGCACGGAACATACCGCCGAAAAAAGTGCCTGTTTCTATAAAATTCGGCGGTATGATATAAGTATCATGGTCGTTTTTGTTGCTCATGTATTACCTCGTTTCCGCAGCCGAGGGGCAGGTCAGCCTATGATCCAGAAAGGACCGCCTGCTCCAGCACGGCGGCTTGCTTCGTTTAGGATGATGGATAGATCCCAGAGCTGTTCGCTGCGCTTGTAGCTGGCCGGGTCCGCCACCATAATCTGACCGTCTTTCACGCCACGGAGAACGATAAAATGCCCGGATGAAGTAAAATGGCCCTCTGCCATAATCGCCACCACCAGCTTTCCTTCAGCCAGGGCGTCCAGTATCCGCTGGGGCTCGGAAGTCGTGCAGCCGGATACCGGCAGGCCCCATGCCTCAGCGGCGGCGGGTATCAAAGCGTGATAAGAGCCGCTGCTCTTGCACCAGTAGCCGTTTTCGTAAGACCACTGAGCCATCGCCACCGGGTCCACAGTTTCATCCGTGAGGGAGGATACCACAATGGACATAGCGGTAGGCCCGCACCCGTAGCCGCCGATATTGTCGGTGCCGTAGGGCTGGCTGGCATAACGCTCGTCCAGCTGGTTGAAATAGACTACCGGCGTCACGCCGTCTGTAAAGGTAACATCGCCCAGAGAGGGGATGCTGTTTCCAGTCCATTCCGTCAGGTTCTGCAGCAGGCCGTCCCCCAGGAACATGCTCAGGTTTGAGGCATAATCGGAGGCAAGCTCTTTCTGCTCGTCCGTAAGCGCAAAAATATGGTCAGCAAGATAAGACTCGCCGTTGTAGCGGATGGTGTAGACCATCCAGATCTCGGTGGTTGTGGTTTCCTCCCCGGTCTCCGGGTCTTCCGATGTGACCTCACGGCTCTCCCGCACGCTGGTATAAGAGTAGAGATGCTCTTTGTTCTCCCGCAGGACAGCGGCCAGATCATCCAGCGAAATGCTCTCAAAATCCTCATCCCGGGCAGCGCAATACTGCGAGACGATGAGATTGGCGTTATAGACGGGGCCGGCCGAATAGGGATTTTTGACCTCCATCTGGTCAGCGCCGGAAGAAGCAAAGTCTGCTTCAATGCGGGTCATCACATCGTCCAGCGCCTCGCCCAAGATAGAGTTGATGGTAAAAGTGATGTCGTTGGCGTTCTCTACGATAGCAGTTTCGCTGTTGAGGACAGGCTGTTCCGTGTCCGCCGGCGAAAAGGCATTGATCAAACCGCCGAAAATCAGCCCGGGAAGCATCAAAACAAACAGGACCGGCAACAGAAGCAAAATGACAATGACGGCAACGATCTTGCCGATATGCTTGCGTCCGGCCCAGACTGCCCCGGCCACAGCCCCATAGGGACCGCCGGCAGCAGCGCCCTTGGCCGCACCGGAAATCGCCTTGCCGGCCTTGATGGCACCCTTGACCGTGTGCGCTGCGGAGGCCGCAGTGTCTACCGTTTCAGCAAAGCTGTCCTTGCGTTCTTCAGCCATCAGATCTTATCCTTTCGTTTGGGGGTGGGCGGCAGCTTCTTCACAATGGACTCGTTGTAGGCAATCGAGCCGTCCGGAGCCATGTAGGGCGTCTTGTCCACCGCGTCCACCGCATACTGCTTATACCAGGCAGTGCCGTCTACGGCGTGAACTGTCGTGTACTGGCCCTCCGGCGCAACATACTGGTCTGCATGGTACATACCGAAGGCAATGCCCTCCGGGTGTTCCGGCGTGACCTCCGTGCCGGTGATACGGCCGCCGCCGATTTCGACATTCTGGTAGGTGGGGATATTCTCTGCCCCAGGCCCAAGTGCCGTGTGGCCCATATAGGAGTGCAGGGCTTCAACCGCCTTCTCACCGGTGATCGTGCCCATTTGGGTGATGTTCCCAGTAGCCACGGAACCGATGACATTATTTGCAAAATTGCCGCCCTTGCTCACCGAGGAAGAATAAATGTGGCCGCCAACACCGCCTGCAGCACCGCCCACAAGACCGCCGAGGCCGGAAGACTTGGCATCCGAGGGCGTTGTGGCCGTTTTGACGGCATTGTTCGTGACATTCCGCTTAATCACGCCGGCCAGACCGCCGCTGGCAAAGCCTGCGCCGAATCCGGCGGCGCCGCTTTTCCCACCTCCGCCATTGGCATTGACATGGGTAGAGTTGCTGCTGCGTCCGCCGCCAAAGTGATGGCTGGAAAAGTTCTTAAAGCCGCCGATGCCCTTGGCCGCAATCATGGCCTCGGCCAGCATACTGCCGCCGGTGTGTCCTACATTGACACCCAGGCTTGCCATGAACGAGTCGATTTTCTGCGATACCTTCAAGAAGCCTATCGCACACATGAACCAGATCAGGACATTGCCGGAAACCGTCTCCTTACCTACAGCGTCCACTTGAGCCTGCACTTCTTCCTCGGAAATGGCAAAAGCCGGCTGGCAGAACAGGCAGGAGAGAGTCGCAATCATCAGCGCGAGGAACAAAATTTTCTTAAATTTTTTCAAAGCGCCCCTCCTTACAAAGAGAGCGGATTGGCAATAAAAGAGCCAACCATGCTCGTGAACAGGCGCAGGCACCAGGCGTTCATAATCAGCAGAAAAATCTGCCCGCCCAGCATCCGGCACCACGATTTCCAAATATTCGATGTAGTCTGGCTTGCGCCCATCGAAAAAGCGACCGGCGCCGTATAGACCAGCACGCCCAGCAGAACATACCGTTCCGCCGCCTCCAGCAGTAATTTCAGATAATTCCAGGCCAAGATGATGACGAGGATCAGGGTGATCAGCGCAACAGCGCCATTGGCACAGACGCCGATGATCACCAGCATGACCGAGTTAAAATCGGCAAAGCTGAGGGGCGGCAGCTCCGAATCCATGATCCAGCGGTACGGCGTACCGCCGATGGTCAGGACAATGTTGACGATTTCATCGGAAAAGAGCGCCAGCAGGATGAAAATGACCGACCGGATGCTCAATTTGACCGGATCTTCCGCCTCAATCCCTGCGCCCAGACCGAAGTTTTTGAACAGCTGCCAGACCCAATTCAGCAGGATAATGCCGACAGCCAGCGCCACAAAGACGCTATACATCGTTTCGGCAGCGGGAAAGTACCGCAGAAAAACAGCCATGTCACAGCCCAGAGCGCCCAAAACCGAAGTGGTCACCAGGTCAAGGCCGGCCATTACCTGCTCCGCGATCCATTCAACGATGCCATCCAGGATACCCATAGCTTACGCCTCCTTCCAGTGGGTATATTGCGGCGGCAATCAGCCTGTCCACTGACCACCAGAGAACAGAGGCGTCACATAAGCCATGATGAATCCGAGACCATTGAGGACGGCCCAGGTAATGCAGATGCGCTTCAGCCACGCCCGGCTCTCATCTACTGTCCGGCCGGAGCGCGAAAAGTTCATAAGCAGAAGCGCCACCGAGGCGGTCACGATGGCCGCAATGGTGGAGATGGCGAGGATCTGCGTGTAGACATCCTGCATGATCTCCTTGGCCTTCGTCCAAACATCGGTTGCGGCAAAGGCCGGCTGGCAGAACATCATTGCCATCGTCACACAGAGGAACGCCGTATAGGCGATCCGGCCGATGGAAACTCGACGAGGCGGGCTGCTGTCATCTTCCCGCCGCTGCTGTTGAGGAATTTTCAGTTTTTTCAATTTGCGGACCTCCAATCCAAATGTGATGTTCGTCGCTCAAAGAAGCAAAGAATGAGCCCGCATCCGTCGTGCAGATGTGGACTCCTTCTCCGGCCAAAGACCATTTAGGCAGCAAAAAAGCACCTCGGAAAAGGTGCTGTTCGCTGCCTGTTCAGTTTTGGATACAAGTTTGAGCATATTCAGTCTAACACATAGGGATTTACGGCTCAAGGGCAGGAACGCGCCAATTTCAATCCCGAAGTGTGCCAATTATTTGCCCGCCTTTTTTTCGGTGGCTTTTGGCTCCGGGAAAAACTGCTCCAGCACATCCAGACTGTCCTTGGAGGTGTAGCCCCACAGCACCGAACTGAGGGCGTCAATGGCCTCCCGCCGCTTGCGGTAGTAGGTGCGGAAGGAGATGTCCCGGATGTGCGGGCGCAGGTTCTCGATGATTTCCTCCACATTCTTCAGCTGCTGGGGAGAGAGGAAGGAGTAGTACAGCAGCCAGTAATACGCCTCGCCGTTCTTATGGCGGGTGCGGAGCAATTCGACTGCCGAATCCAGGAGTTTCAGCATCTTGTGGCTGCGCTCAATGCACTTGGCATGGTGCTCAATGTCACTCCCGTTCAGGTCTGCGCCGGCCAGGTAGACGGAATCCAGAAATTCCTCGATGGAAGTGCCGTATTCGATCTCGAACTTGGCCCGCACATGCTGGACGGAAATCTCCAAGCTCCAAACCACGTCGCGATATTTTTTCAGCAGTTTCCAGGTATCATGGTACAGAGGGTTCTCTGCGACATCTTTTTCAACAAATTTCTTCATGGTAAGACCTCCTGTTCAATTCTCCACCGAGGGAGAGAGTGTAAGTTCAAAAGTGGTGACCTGCTTGTTCCCGCACAGAACAGCAAGGCCGAAACGCAGCAGGGATTGCTCTCGCGCGCGGGGAAGTAAATCTTCCCGGCAGTCGCCCGATAAGGGATATAACTTGTAGCGAGAGAGCGGGCAGCCAAAGCACGAAATCCCTTGTGCCATCAGGATTTGCGCCATTTTCTGAAGGATAATTTCAATGTGCGATTTTGAAACGCTGGCGAGTTCATCTGAAACGATGACCTCATGCTCCAAGGCAGGAGCGTCGTGGCCTGCGCTGTCCTCCTTCGGGAGTTCCAGGCGTATGTTAAGCGTCATAGCGACCTCCTCTTTATCTACCATCACATCCGAGATCTCAAACATGGTGGACAGATATTTTTGCAGATAAATCACGCTGCCATGCCGGCCCGGGAAGGACATGAGGGAGAGATAGTCCAGCGCGGCCAGCTTTTTCAGGACACGGCCGACTGTCGCCCGGGACAGCCCCCAGCGGGCAGCCAGCTCGGTGTAGGTGACAAGGGGATTTCCGGTGCCGTTGCGGAAATAGACCACTGGCCCCAGGTCTGATCCCTGCACCTGATTGTCGTTGTAGATGGCGGAGATCCACAGGTCCAGCACAATGTCCATCTCGGAGCAGCGGTCTGAACTGATAAGATCGGTAGCAACAGAAACCGGCAGGAAGAAAAAGCCGGTGTCCTTCTGGCAGGGGGCATTGTATTCCAGGACTGTATTATGCCGCGCCCAGTCGCAGATTTTATAGCGAACCACATTTCCGCGGCCCAGGGCCTGAAAGGAAATAAGGTTCTGCTTCTGCAGCCGTTCCAGTACGGCCAGCGCCTGGCACTGGAACCGGGTGCGGAACCATTGGGACAGTTCTTTGAGGGTGCAGACCCATTCGCCGGGGTAGACGGTATAGCTGATGCCGTCGATGCGGCGGTATGAGGTGCGGAAGTTTGCGTAGCTGCAAAGTACCGTAAAATAAAAAAGGCCGGAGCCTCCGCTTACGCGAATGCTCCGGTCCTCCATCAGAAAGCGGACGAACTGCCGGTAGATCCGGCAGCGTGGGTAGTCCACCACCTGTTTAATTTGTAATTGATAGGTTGGCATGGCTTTCTCCTTTTTATATATAAGGTATGAAATTGGAAGGGCCAACGAAAAAATCGTTGACTTGAACATCTCTGGGGCTTATGCTATACTTGTTTCTGTATGAATCCGCAAGATAATCCTGCGCGGGACTCATACAGGCTTTACTGCAAATGGGGTAATTTTACAATGGCGTCTTTGAAAACAATGTAGCCATTCGTTGTGCCAATTTTAAGTCGTCATTGAGCCGATTTCGTGCCAATACAACTTTCTACAACTTTTCTACAACTTTTGCCCCGAATCAGACGGAGCAGGAGGACATCCTATGGAATCCAAAAAGTTAGAAAAACCTCGTAAAAATGGCGCTTTTTCAACACGTCAGGCCGTGACGAAACCGGATGAAGAGACCGGCGGGGTGTTCCCCACCATGAAGCCCCTGGACTAAAGACGGGATGG
>ENA-ORTT01002145-ORTT01002145.1-human-gut-metagenome-genome-assembly--contig:-NODE-2145-length-16378-cov-4.231575_pt1 | contig 16378 bp, 10 predicted proteins | sample MGYA00242074_ERZ509197 | MGnify/ENA primary metagenome ERZ509197 (study PRJEB26280, sample SAMEA2338789) | human gut metagenome | biome: human gut; feature: human-associated habitat; material: faeces...
GAGCCATTGCAGACCAGGCAAGAACCATCCGTATCCCGGTTCATATGGTTGAGACGATCAACAAGCTGATCCGTGTATCCAGACAGCTTCTTCAGGAACTGGGAAGAGAACCGCTTCCGGAAGAGATTGCCAAGGAGATGGATATGCCGGTAGAACGTGTACGTGAGATCCTGAAGATTTCACAGGAACCGGTTTCTCTTGAGACACCGATCGGTGAAGAGGAAGACAGCCACCTTGGAGACTTTATCCAGGATGATAATGTACCGGTTCCGGCCGAGGCAGCTGCACAGACACTTCTGAAAGAGCAGCTGGATGAAGTGCTGGATACATTGACAGAGAGAGAGCAGAAAGTCCTCCGTCTTCGTTTCGGAATGAATGACGGAAGAGCACGTACACTTGAAGAGGTTGGACGAGAGTTTGATGTAACAAGAGAGCGTATCCGTCAGATCGAGGCGAAAGCACTCCGTAAGCTCCGTCACCCAAGCAGAAGCAGAAAACTGAGGGATTATCTGGATTAATGATGGAATTATCGAAAAGATTACAGGCGGTCGCAGATCTTGTGACCGCCCATTATAAATTAGCGGACATTGGAACGGATCATGCATATATTCCGATTTATCTGACACAGCAGAAGAAGATTACAGAAGCAGTTGCACTTGATGTCAATGAAGGACCATTGCAGCGAGCAGAGGAACATATCCGCGAGAATGGACTTGAAGCAGAGATAGAGACGAGACTTTCCAATGGATTTCAGGCATTACAGCCGGGAGAAGTCCAGTCTGCGGTCATCGCAGGAATGGGCGGCGGACTTGTGATCCGGATCCTGACAGAAGGAGCGGAAGTGGTGCGAAAGCTTGAGGAGTGTATCCTTCAGCCACAGTCAGAGATTGAGAAAGTGCGGGCATTTCTTCTTGAGAAGGGATATGAATTTCTGGAAGAAGATATGGTCTGTGAAGATGGAAAATATTATCCTATGATGAAGGTAAGACCACCGGTAGCTGATACAGCAGGCGAAGATACAGAAGTAAAGTGCTGGGATACGGTTCAGTTAAAATATGGAAAGCTTTTGCTGGAGAAACAACATCCGGTACTCAGAGAGTATCTGGAAAGAGAGATACGCATTTATCAAAGTATTTTAGAAGGATTGAAAGCGAAAGATTCTGACCGGATCCGTCAGAGAAAAGAAGAATTGGAACAGGAACTTGTAGAAGCAGAGAAAGGGATGAAATATTATGCAGTGTAAAGAGATTATACAGGTAATAGAGGCAACATTCCCGCGAACAGCAGCTTTGGGATTTGACAATGTAGGACTGCTTGCAGGACGTTCAGAGAAAGAGGTGTCCAGAATTTATCTGGCACTGGATGCAACAGATGTTGTGATCGACCGTGCGATCAAGGAAGGTGCGGACATGCTGATCACACATCACCCGCTTTTATTCTCAGCAGTAAAGAAAGTGACGGATGAAGATTTTATTACAAGAAGAATTGTGAAACTGATTCAGAATGACATTTCCTATTATGCAATGCATACGAATTATGATGTGCTTGGTATGGCAGAACTGTCCGGGAAGATCATGGATCTTCAGAATGGGGAAGTGTTAGATGTTACCTATACAGATGAAGAAGGGAATCCGGAAGGAATCGGAAGGATCGGTAATCTGGAGAAAGATATGACATTGGAAGAGTGCTGTGTCTATGTGAAACACAGACTTGAACTTGGAAGTCTGAAAGTATTTGGAGATATGCAGAAGAAAGTACACCGTCTTGCAATTTCTCCGGGATCAGGAAAGAGCTCGATTGCAGTTGCTCTCGAGAAGGGGGCAGATGTTCTTGTAACAGGAGATATCGGTCATCATGATGGAATTGATGCAGTGGAGCAGGGGCTTGCAGTGATTGATGCAGGACATTATGGTACAGAATATATTTTCATTGAAGATATGAAGCAGTTCTTTGAGAAGAAGCTTCCGGTGCTGGATGTACTTACAGATCCAATCGAGCATCCGTTCCAGATCATATAATCAGAAGTGAACGCATAATAATGTTCAGCAAGGCAGCTGTGAGCGGAAAACAGTTCACAAAGACAGTGGAGGTGGCTGAGAGTTGGAAAGTCAGAAATGTAAGGTTACGATAAGCGGAAAAGAGTATCTTTATGAGAAGGGGACGTCTTATCAGGAGATCGCGAAGGATTTTCAGAAAGAGTATAAACATCAGATCGCACTTGTGATGCTGGATGGACATCGTCTGCAAGAACTTAGAAAACAGGTTTCCGGAGACTGTACGCTGCAATTTATTACAACACAGGATACGGCGGGGTATGACACGTATCGGAGAAGTGTCTGCTTTCTTTTTATTAAGGCAGTACACGATGTGATTGGCCATGAGCGTCCGCAGCAGGTGCGTGTACGGATTCATTTTTCGTTAGGTGCAGGATTTTACTGTACGGTGGAAGGAATCGATCATGTGGGAATGGAATTCCAATGGAAAGTTGAAGAACGCATGTATGAACTTGTACAGCAGAGACTTCCGATCACAAAAGAGTTGATCCATACAGAAGAGGCAGTGGAATTATTCCATCGATATGGGATGTTTGATAAAGAACGTCTGTTCCGGTATCGGAGAAGTTCCCACGTGAACCTGTATGCCATGAATGAATTCCGTGACTATTATTATGGTTATATGATGCCGGATACAGGAGATTTGAAGTATTTTGCATTGTATCTGTATCAGGGCGGAATCGTACTTCAGATGCCGCTGAAAGACGAACCGGAGAAAGTGCCTTTATTTGTGCCAAAGGATAAGCTGTTTCGTGTACTCAGTGAGTCTGTGAGATGGGGAGACCAGCAGGGGATTGATACCGTCGGCGCGCTCAATGACATGATCACGCAGGATGATATGCGTGAGATTGTTCTTGTGCAGGAGGCATTCCAGGAGCGCAAGATCGGAGAGATCGCAAAGCAGATCGCAGATCGCCCGGGGGTAAAGTTTGTTCTGATCGCAGGACCTTCTTCTTCCGGCAAGACAACATTTTCACATCGCTTATCCATTCAGCTCAGAGTGAACGGGCTTCATCCACATCCGATTTCTGTAGATAATTATTTCGTAGATCGGGAGAAAACACCGAAAGATGAGGATGGAAATTATAACTTCGAATGCATTGAAGCAATCGATGTGGAAAAGTTCAATGAGGACATGAGCAATCTGCTGGCAGGCGAGGAAGTCTATCTTCCGGTTTTTGACTTTAAGACCGGTAAACGGAATTTTGAAACAAAGCCAAAGAAACTCGGTGAAAATGATATCCTTGTAATCGAAGGAATCCATTGCCTGAATCCGAAGCTGACAGAACAGTTATGTGATGACCGGAAATTCAGGATCTATATCAGTGCATTAACACAGCTGAATATTGATGAGCATAACCGGATTCCGTCTACAGACGGACGTTTGATCCGAAGACTTGTCAGGGATGCAAGAACAAGAGGGGCATCGGCGACGAAGACCATCTCAATGTGGCCGTCAGTGAGAAGAGGAGAAGAGAAGAATATTTTCCCATATCAGGAATATGCAGATGTGATGTTTAACTCTTCCCTGATCTATGAACTGGCAGTGTTGAAACAGTATGTGGAGCCGTTGCTTCTTGGCGTAAGCAAAGACTCTCCGGAATATGTTGAAGCAAAGCGGTTGTTGAAATTCCTGGATTATTTCGTAGGGATCGGAAATGACAATGTGCCAACGAATTCACTTTTGAGAGAATTTATTGGCGGTGGATGTTTCCATGTCTAATGCAATAGAAAGATAGAAGAAAGAGGATACATAGAAAACTTGTATGTGACAAGAATTTCTATGTATCCTCTTTGCATTAAGATACCTCTTTGTTAATCATATCCTGCAATAAGCAGAAATATACAATATCTAATCCTAAAATCGAGAGAATCAGATAGAGAATAGAAGAATTCCCCTGTATTCCTCTGATGCGGTCACAGCGTTCTCCCATCTTATAAGCCCAGTAAATACCATAGATTCCACAGGTGATCAAAGAAAATAGGAATACCATGCCTCCGCTTGTTGCCTGTGGCTCTCCGGCCAGCTGATTCACCTCATCATTCAGCTTGATCATCCAGTAGATACTGTAGATGCCGCAGGTGAGAAAAGAAAAAACAATTGCAAGTACAAGATTACGTGGCATAATGCCTGCAGTTGCCCCGTTCCGGTAATAATTGTTCTGATTATAGTTGTTCTGGTATGCATTCTGGTAATATGCATTCTGCTGGAACTGGCTTTCCTGCTGCTTTTGATTCTCCTGTGTATGAGCATTATCATTAGGAGTGGGAAGCGGAGCACCACATTCCTGACAGAAAGAAGCACTGTCTTCGCAGAGTGAATTACATTTTGGACAGATTTTCATAGAAGATTCTCCTTTGCATGAATTAGTTCGAAAAATGTCAGAAGTTGACAAGATCCTTCTGAAAAGTATCGTAGCATAAAAAGATACAAGTTACAAGAAATGTAGCCAAGTTTTAGGATATCTTAAGATATTCGATAGAAATAAACCTGGAATATGCATAATATTCTTCCTTTTTCTTTCAAAAAGTTTGTGGTAGAATAGTAATGTTTCTGAAAACAAAACATGAGGAGATGAAAGTATGCCAGTATTTGACTTTAACAGTGCACCGGAAGATAAGAAAGAAGTTCAGTGTACTTATACAACATTTTGTTCCAACGAAGACCATGCGACACCGGAGTGTCCGATTCTTGTTCTGGATAACCAGAACCGGAAGTGGAATCATCATTCCTGCGGTGTATTTACCAATCAGAATAAGCAGACCGCATTTGAGTTTGATGAAAAGGACGGAACATGCAGCGCGGATATCCTGAAAGTGGATGCACGTTTTGTCAGTCTTTTAAAATGGCTTGGAGAAAATCACATTAACGTACGTCTTTCCGGAGAAAATAAGCCGGATGGTTATGCCGTTTACAGAATCCGTGAGATCGCATTTGGAGGCGGAACAAAATTATCTGCTGAGGACGGCTTCCTTCAGTTTATGATCGAGCGGCTGTTTGCAAGCGATGCGCCAAAAGAAGAGATCAATGATGACGAGCAGGAAGAGTCCGGAGATGACATGAAGCTTACAAGTATTCAGAGTATTACAGACTTCATGACATGCGCAGGACGTACACTTCCGGATAACATTCGCCTGTGGGCAAGAAGAAATCTTGCAGTTGCACGCTCTCATGAGGTCTCTCAGGAAGAGCGCCGTCACGCACAGAGAGCACTTTCTATTATGATGAATATTCAGTGGAAGAGCAATTACTTTGAAGCAATCGATCCGGATGAAGCGAGAAGAATTCTGGATGAAGAGCTGTATGGAATGGAGAAAGTAAAGCAGAGAATCATAGAGACGATCATTCAGATCAACCGTACACACACACTTCCGGCGTACGGACTTCTGCTTGTCGGACCGGCAGGAACAGGTAAATCCCAGATTGCTTATGCAGTTGCAAGAATCCTTAAACTTCCTTGGACAACACTGGACATGAGTTCCATTAACGATCCGGAACAGCTGACAGGAAGTTCAAGAATCTATTCGAACGCAAAGCCAGGTATTATCATGGAAGCATTCTCCATGGCAGGGGAATCCAATCTGGTATTCATTATTAATGAGCTGGATAAGGCGGCATCCGGAAAGGGAAACGGAAACCCGGCAGATGTTTTACTTACACTGCTGGACAACCTTGGATTTACAGACAATTACATGGAGTGTATGATCCCTACTGTTGGTGTATATCCAATCGCTACAGCGAATGACAAGGATCAGATCAGTGCACCGCTCATGTCCCGTTTCGCTGTCATTGATATCCCGGATTATACACCGGAAGAGAAGAAAGTAATCTTCTCCAAATTCTCACTTCCGAAGGTGCTGAAACGCATGAGCCTGAAGGCAGAAGAGTGCATTATGACAGAAGAGGCACTCAATGAAGTGATTGAACTGTACTCCAATACATCAGGAATCCGAGATCTGGAACAGGCAGCAGAACACATCGCAGCGAATGCACTGTATCAGATTGAGGTGAACCATGTGGAGAAAGTTGAATTTGATGCAGAGATGGTAAGAGAACTGCTTGGATAAAGTTGGGCTTTGCCCTGAAAAAATGAGCTCTGGAAAGTTTTGGCTTTCCAAAGCTCATTTTTTGAATTCCTACTGTCTATAGTACTGCAGGAACTCCCCGATCTTACCAACCGCCTCTTTCAGCACTTCAATACGCGGCAGATAAACCACGCGGAAATGATCCGGCTGATGCCAGTTGAATCCACTTCCCTGAACGATCAGGATCTTCTTGTCACGAAGCAGATCAAGAGCAAATTTCTCATCATTCACAATATTGAACTTCTTCGTATCAATCTTCGGGAACATATAAAATGCAGCCTGCGGTTTTACTGCGCTGATTCCCGGAATATCCGTCAGAGCCTTGTAAACATATTCACGCTGCTCGTAAATACGTCCACCCGGAACAATATAATCATTTACACTCTGGTGTCCGCCGAGAGCTGTCTGCACAATGGACTGCGCCGGAACATTAGAGCAAAGACGCATGTTGGAAAGCATCTTGATTCCTTCAATATAGTCTCTTGCAATATTTTTATTTCCACTTAAGATCATCCATCCGATACGGAATCCGGCGATCATATGGGACTTGGACAGTCCGCTGAATGTCACGCAGAACAGATCCGGTGCGAGAGAAGCAATAGAAACATGCTCTTTTCCATCCATAACAAGACGGTCATAAATCTCATCAGAGAAAATGATCAGCTGGTGCTCTCTTGCGAGGTCTACAATCTGCTGCAGTACTTCCTTCGGATAAAGAGCACCGGTCGGATTGTTTGGATTGATGATAACGATCGCTTTTGTACGGTCATTGATCTTCTTACGCATATCTTCGATATCCGGATACCAGTCAGACTGCTCATCACAGATATAATGCACAGGCTTTCCACCGGCAAGTGTAGCACAAGCTGTCCAGAGCGGATAATCCGGGGACGGGATCAGAATCTCATCTCCTGTATCCAAAAGAGCAGACATCGTAAGATTGATCAGTTCACTGACACCATTTCCTGTGTAAATATCGCTCATCGTTACATTCGGCAGGTGCTTTAACTGGGCATACTGCATGATCGCTTTTCGCGCAGAGAACAGACCGGCAGAAGCAGAGTAGCCTTCGCAGTCAGAAAGCTGACGGCTCATGTCATAGATCACCTCATCCGGTGTACGGAAGCCAAACGGAGCCGGATTTCCGATATTAAGCTTCAGTACATGAGTTCCCATCTCTTCCATTTTGGCAGCCTCATCAACAACCGGACCTCTCACATCATATAATACATTATTTAACTTGGATGATTTCTTGAATTCTCTCACTTTCATACCTCCTGAATTATCTGCGGATGTCTGTATCTTATCAACATCTGACAGTGTGGAATCATTATCATTATTATTGTTTAACCAGTCAGGATCAACCTGCAGGGCATCTGCCAGAAAATGTAAGATGTCGGTACGCGGGATTGTCTTTCCACTGACATACTGGCTGACATGACTTTTCCCAAGCTTGATCCCTTTCTGCTGGGCAAGACGAACAAGATCAACCTGCTTCAGGCCTTGCTCGTTCATAGCGGCTTTTAATCTGTCTGCAAAGGTTTCCATAAAGCTCCTTTCTGGGGTCATCCTTCCGGTGGGTCAGACCCCATTAATAAAGTATTAACAAAATATAAAGTTCAATTTAAAATCTGCTTCAATACGAAAAACTCTAAAAGTTCAATTTAAAAGTTCAAAACTTTAGTCAGAGTATACCACGATAAATGAAAAAGTTCAATAAAAAAATTACTGTTATAGAAAATCCGCAAAATCACGGTATCATTAAGAAAATATGATATACTAAAAGTGTTTATTACAGCAAAATACAAAGTACACAGAACGAAGGGAAACAGGGAAATGATTCTTGAAAATGAAAAAATAAAACAGGCATTGGAATATATAAAGGAAGAAGATCCGGTAACGACTCAGGACACGCTCAATATGTGTCAGATTCCGGCACCTTCCTATAAGGAAGAGAAAAAAGCGGAGTATATCCGGGAGCGGTTCCGGGAGATCGGGCTTAGGGATGTCAGGATTGACGCTGTTGGAAATGTTCTTGGGATCTGGCCGGGAACCGGTGAAGGACCAAGTGTAATGCTTGCAGCACACACAGACACAGTATTCCCGGAAGGGACAGATCTGACGATAAGAAAAGAAGGAAATCGTTATTATTGTCCCGGCATTAACGATGACACACATGCAGTGGCGGAGATGATCGCAGTGGCGAAAGCAATGATCCATGCAGATCTTCACACAAAAGGGGACTTGATCTTCTGTGCAAATGTGTGTGAAGAAGGACTTGGAGATCTAAGGGGCGTGAAGTATCTGTTCGGATACGACAACAAAGCTTCAGAAGAATGTCCAGAGGTAGATGCATTTGTCTCGATTGATAACCAGTATACGGGCGGGGTGATCTATACGGCAACAGGAAGTCACCGTTATGAGGTGACATTTACCGGAAGAGGTGGTCACAGTTTCCAGAACTTTGGCATTCCTAATCCAATCCATGCAATGGGACGAGCCATCGCACAGATCGCAGAATTCCAGGTCCCGGATGAGCCGAAGACGACATTTAACGTAGGCGTGATCCAGGGAGGGACTTCTGTAAATACAATTTCAGGTTCTGCATCCATGCTGGTAGACCTCCGTTCGGACAGCGAAGAAGAATTGAACCGACTGGATGAAGAACTTCATAAAGTGATCGAACTGGCAGTGGAAGAAGAAAATGCAAGATGGGATGTTTCAAAGCCGCAGATCAAAGTGCAGATCGAAGGACGCGGTGTGAGACCGGCGGGGGCACAGCCAAAGGACTGTGCGATCGTGAAAGCAGCATTCCGGGCGGCAGAACTGCTGGGGATTGAACCGGAGTATCGGTATGAGAGTAGTACAGATGCGAATATCCCGATCAGTATGGGAATCCCGGCAATCACTGTTGGAAGAGGTGGAGAAGAAGACGGAATCCATACCCTTCAGGAATGGTACGAGCCAAAAGAAGCATGGCTTGGACCACAGAGAGATTTGCTTCTGATGATTCTGCTTGCCGGAGCAGAAGGAGTCTGTGAGCCGGCTATAGAAAAAAGATAAAAAATCTTAAGAAAATATCAATGTCTTTTTAGGCACATTTCCTGTATACTGATGGTATGAGAGAATATTTTGTGCAGATTGTACCGGATGTCCCGGAGATTTTATCTCAGTCGAGAAGACTCCCACTTCTTCAGGTGGTGAGTAATAGCAAATTTGTCTCAGTGGGAGTCCAATCTCCGACTGAGATAAACGCTCCGCGAGGATGCGCAGTGATTCTGATAGGAATATGTCAGCTTCGCTGACCAGAATCACGCGCCAAGTCTCACGGACGTTCGACTTGAACTTTTTGCACAAAAAGAAGTAAAAATAAAACAAAGCAGGAGGGCAAAAGATGCGGGGAATCAGAAAGCAGTCATCCGACACACAGAGCTCCAGTCAGCCGAAAGAAAAAAGAAGATTGGATACAAAACAGAAAAAAGGAATGTTGATCGGCGGAGGTATCTTCCTTGTGGCAGTGATCGCCCTGATTCTTGTGAAGAATCTGACAGGTGGAGGTGGAGCAGATGGAGAGAATGTTCTCTATGCGGATTCCGTCGGAATGATCACAGGGACAGGACTTGGGACACAGAACCGGTTTACAGGAGTGGTTGAAGCACAGGATACGTTGAAACTGACACTGGCAGACAATCAGAAGGTAAAACAGATCTTTGTTGAAAAAGGGCAGGAAGTAGAGCCTGGAACAAAGCTGTTTGAATACGATACAGAAGAGCTTGCCATGACATTAGATCAGGGAAAACTGGAGCTTGAGAAGATCACGAACAATATCAGCAGCCTGAATTCACAGATCGCGACACTTACAACGGAGAAGAAGAGTGCGCCGGCCAGCGAACAGCTGTCCTATACGACACAGATCCAGGAACTTCAGATGGAGATCAAGCAGGAAGAGTACAATTATAAAGTAAAAGAGCTGGAAGTAAACCGTACACAGAAGAGCCTGGAACAGTCTACAGTAACTTCTACAGTTGCCGGAATTGTACAGGAGATCAACGAACAGCAGGGAACAGACCCTTCTACAGGAGAGTCCAAACCGTTTATGAGTATCCTTTCTACAGGAAAATACAGAATCAAAGGAAAGATCAGCGAGCAGAACATCGGAGATCTGACACCGGGCACACAGGTGACGATCCGCTCCAGAGTGAATGAAGATGAGATCTGGACAGGTACAGTAGACAACGTAGACACAGAGAAGCCGGAGAACAGTTCCCAGGATTCTATGAGTTATGGTTCTGAGAACAGCGATAATCAGGCAACAAAGTATCCATTCTATGTCACATTGGATACAGTGGATGGATTGATGCTCGGACAGCATGTCTATATCGAGACAAGTACTTCACTGGAAGCAGACAAGATGTGGCTGATGCGTGACTACATTGTAGACGCAGATTCAGATCATCCATATGTATGGGTAGCAGGAGATAATGACAAGCTGGAGAAGCGTTCTGTTACACTCGGAGAGACGAACGAAGATATGGGAACCTGTGAGATCGTAGACGGACTGAAAGCTTCTGATTACATTGTATGGCCAAGCGAGGAGTGCAAAAAAGGTGCAGCTGTTGTGAAGAACGATTCAGGTACATCAGGCAGTACTTCAGATATGTCAGGAGCCGAGGGCGGTTACGAAGAACCTGTAGAAGAGAATGCAATGCAGGAAGGAGTTCCGGGAACGGAGGAGAGTGTGGATGAATAAAAAGAAAATAATCAAGATCGGCATTCCTGTGGCAGCAGGCTGTATCGTTCTTGCACTTGGAATCGGTTTCGCAGTGAAGAACAGCGGAAAGGCTGTTAAAGTAGCTCCTGTCAGCAGTTTGAATTCCGGCGGCTGGTACGATGATAGCGGGATTGCAAGTTACGGAACCGTCACAACGAACCAGAAGCAGGACATTTACGTGGATGATACTATGCCGATCACACAGGTTTACGTGAAAGCCGGGGATACGGTGAAAGTTGGAGACCGTCTTGTGGCATACGACACGACACTTTCTTCCCTGGAGCTTGAGATGAAAGAAATGCAGATTCAGGGGATTGACCTGAACATTCAGAACCTGCAGAAAGAGATCACCCAGCTCAAGGGGACGAAGACCGCGAAGGCAGATACAGTGGCATCCGTCGTGCAGACAAGCGCAGATGGAGAACAGCAGCCAACCGTACAGAAGATGAGTGCTGTAAAGACAACCGTTCTTAATACATCAAAAGAGGATGAGAATAAAAAACCGGATGGTGATACCTCGAAGGATGATACGACAAAAGACGACAACACAAAAGATGATACTTCAAAAGACGATGCTTCGAAAGATGATAATACAAAAGACGATACATCCAAAGACGATAACAAAAAAGACGATGTACCATCTTCCGCAGTCGAGCGTCCATTCCCTGAAGCATTAAAGGGAAAAGAGGTTTACGGTGAGATCACATTAGATTCTGTTCCTTATAATAAAGAAGATGCAGACGGAACAATGGAAAAACCGTATCGTTATCTTTGCGCACCGGGGGCAGCCGTAAATGCACCGTTTATGCTCAAAGTATTAAAAGAGGGTCAAGTGTGTGCCTTTGATGTAGTAGATAACGCAGAAGCGCCGACAAAATTCTTATCCTGTTGGATCCTCGATGGAAAAACAGGACAGGTAGTCATACCGGATCCACAACCAACTCCAGACCCGGAGCCGACTCCAAATCCAGAGCCAACTCCGGAACCAGAGCCAACTCCGGAACCAGAACCAACTCCGGAACCGGATATTTCAGAAGATCCGGTTATCCCAGACACCCCGGACCTCCCGTCAAAGGAAGAAGTGACGAAGCAAATCAAGGAGAAAGAGCAGAAGATCAAAGATTTGGATCTTTCCAGGAGATCCGCTGAACTGGAACTGAAAAAGCTGAAGAAAAAGGTCGGGGACGGCGTGATCAAAAGTACGGTAGAAGGTGTAGTCAAAGAAGCGACTGACGAAGCGTCTGCAAAGAATGAGAACAAACCAGTTGTCAGCGTTGTCGGAGAAGAAGGTTTCTATGTGACCGGAAGAGTCGGAGAGACAATGCTTGATCAGATCAAAGAAGGAATGACTGCGACTGTAATGTCCTGGCAGTCGGGAGAATCCTACGAAGCGACAGTTACAGGTGTTGGCAACTCACCGGTAAGCGATTATTCCACAGGAGAGAACCAGAATCAGTCCTTCTATCCGTTCACGCTCGTGATCCACGGAGACGCAAATCTCTCGAATGGTGAGTCTGTGAATCTGTCGATGAATGGAATTGCAGCAGGTAGTGATGGATCGATCTATCTTGAAAAAATGTTTGTCCGCGAGGAAGGAAACCGCTATTATGTCTACAAGCGGGGCGATAACGGCAGATTAACAAAACAGTATGTAGAGGTTGGCAAAAATATGTACAATTCACTGGAGATCACCTCCGGCCTCACAATGGACGACCTGATCGCGTTCCCTTACGGCAGAGATGTCAAAGAAGGCGCAAAGACACAGGAAGCAGATACCCTGTACGACTATTATTAAGAAGACTGAACAGTATCAAAATGAAAGAGAGTGAGGTGCCATTATGTTAGAAGACATCAGACTGGCGTTTCAGGGAATCTGGAATCATAAATTAAGATCTGCGCTCACAATGCTCGGAATCATCATAGGAATCGGTTCCATTATAGCAATTGTGTCCACGATCAAAGGAACGAATGAACAGATTAAGAAGAATCTGGTCGGTGCAGGAAATGACGCGGTAAATGTACAGCTCTATCAGGGTGACTGGCCGATCGATCTGCAGTATCAGTCACTCCCGGACGGAGTGCCGGAGATCTCAGACGAGACACTGCAGGAGGTCGTTGAACTCCCGGAAGTGGAGACAGCGTCTTTATATCATACAAGAAATGAATACGACGCAGTTTACCGCGGCGCAAAGTCATTAAGTAACAGCGTGATTCTTGGAATTGACAGAAATTATCTGGATGTTTACGGATATCAGGTAACCAAAGGAAGAGGATTAACAGACAAAGATTATTCCGAAGGACGAAAAGTAGCCTTGATAGACAAGACAACAGCGGCAAGTTTATTCGACAATGCAGATGTGATCGGAAGAACGATCGAGATCAAGGGAGAGCCTTTTGTTGTCGTTGGAATGGTTGCAAAGAAAGCAGAGTCCCAGCCGGTGATCAACTCAATGGAAGATTACTACCGCTACATGTCAGATGACCAGAGCGGAAAGATTATTATTCCGGATCAAGTATGGCCGGTCATTTACCAGTATGACGAACCGCAGAACCTGGTCGTGCGTGCAAAAAGTACAGATGATATGACAGCGGCAGGAGAGAAATCCGCAGATATTTTAAATGCTATGCTGACAGTTTCAGATGATACCGTGAAATACAAAGGAGAAGATCTGTTAGAACAGGCAACACAGATCCAGGAGATCAGTAACTCGACAAATCAGCAGCTGATCTGGATCGCCAGCATTTCCCTGTTAGTTGGTGGAATCGGAGTTATGAACATCATGCTCGTGTCGGTTACAGAACGTACCGGCGAGATTGGATTAAAGAAGGCACTCGGAGCGAGAAAGCGCAGAATTCTGACACAGTTCCTGACAGAGGCAGCGGTACTGACACTGCTTGGAGGAATTATAGGTGTTCTTGGAGGAATCGCACTTGCGTACATTATATCCAAAGTCTCAGCAGTTCCGGTAGCAATCAGCGGAGTTTCGATTGTGATCGCAGTGCTGTTCTCCACACTGATCGGTATTATCTTCGGATTGATCCCGTCCGTGAAAGCGGCGAACATGAATCCAATCGAGGCACTTAGACATGAATAAAAAAACAGTGGAAAAAGAAAATACTTGTTTCAATTTCCTTCCATATCTGTTATAGTATGTGTTAATTAAAAGAGTCAGGAGAATCTGAGTGATCGGATTCTCCGTCTTTCTATGCAAAGAGAAAATAGCAATTATTAAAAGGAAAAGAGAAAAGGGGCATGTAAATTTGAGCAGCAGTACATTCGAAGGAAAGAAAAAGACAGAGAACGGAACAAAGAGGCTGATCTTCACAGCAGTATCTATCTTGCTGGAGATCGTCTTCCTTCTCTTTCTGTTCACAAAGGTAAGTGAATACGCAACTATTATTGACTGGGCAACAAGAATCGTGGCAATCTTTCTTGTGCTTGGACTTTACAGCATGGATAAGACTTCATCGATGAAAATGCCATGGATCATACTGATGCTTGCATTCCCGATTCTTGGTGTGAGTCTGTATCTTCTCGTAGGTCTGAACGGAAGCACGAAAAAGATGCGGGCAAGATATGAAGAGATTGATAAAAAACTGCTCCCATATCTTCCGGATAACAGACAGATTCTCGAATGGATGAAAAAAGAGAGTCCGCAGGCGGGGGCAATCGCTTCTTATCTGACGAATTACTCTTGTTATCCGGTTTATCAGAACACAGATGTTACATATTATGATGAGGCGATCAAAGGGCTGGATGCACAGCTGGAAGATCTTTCAAAGGCAGAAAAGTTCATCTTTATGGAGTATCATGCCATCGAAGACGAAGAGGCATGGCAACGGATCCAGACGGTACTTGAAGACCGTGTGAAAGCAGGCGTAGAAGTCCGTATCTTCTATGATGATATGGGATCGATCTGGTTCGTGAACATGGATTTTGCAACAAAACTGAAATCTTTAGGAATCAAATGCCGTGTATTTAACCCGATTCTGCCGGGACTGAATATGTTCCTGAACAACCGCGATCACCGGAAGATTACTGTGATTGACGGAAAGGTTGCTTACACAGGTGGATACAATCTGGCGAATGAGTATTTCAACATCACACATCCGTATGGAATCTGGAAAGATACCGGGATCCGTATGGAAGGAGATGCAGTCAAGTCTATGACAGTAGCATTTCTGGAAATGTGGAATGCAGCCGGAAATGTAAAGTCAAAAGAACTTGTACCGGAGAAATATGTGATCCACTATGCATACCAGGCACAACAGCGTGGTTATGTCCAGCCATATGCAGACAGTCCGCTCGATGGTGAGCAGGTAGGCGAGGAAGTGTATATCAGTATGGCGAACAAAGCGGAGAAATACTGCTGGTTTATCACTCCATACCTGATTATTACAGACGAGATGACACATGCACTCACACTGGCAGCAAAGCGTGGTGTTGATGTGCGTATCATAACACCGGGTATCCCGGACAAGAAGATGGTTTACAGTGTGACCCGTTCCTTCTATCATAATCTGGTTAAGCATGGAGTCCGTATCTATGAGTGGACACCGGGATTCTGTCATGCGAAGATGAGTGTGGCAGATGATAAAATGGCGACCTGCGGAACGATCAATCTCGATTACCGCAGCCTGTACCATCACTTTGAGAATGGATGCTTCCTGGCAGATTGCGACGCAGTGCTGGAGATCCGGGATGATCTGATCCGCACGATGGGAGAAAGCAGAGAAGTGACCGAGCAGTATAAAGAAGGAAGAAGTGCGGGCTTAAGACTCGGACAGCTGATCTTACGTCTGTTTGCGGAGCTGCTCTGATAATATCGTTTGTGGGTTGAATTTGCAAGGGATTGATTGTATAATGAACTTGATTGTTGAGAAATTAACAATAGTTTTTTATGAAATGGATGGTCTGCCGGTCAGAAGATACTGAACCCGACAGCCGGATATGAACTTTATTTTATGAAGGAGGAATCAACGATGATTACCTGGAACAATTTAGATAAGCTTACTTCTTATCAGGAACTTGAGAAGACAGAAAGTGTAGACCTTGCAGCAGTGATGGCCGGAGAGAACGGAGCAGAGCGTGTGAAGAACTACAGCGTTCCGATGGCAGAAGGATTAGCATACAATTATGCAGCGAAGAAAGTGGATGACACAGTTCTCGCAGCTCTTGAGAAACTGGCAGAAGAAGCACAGCTGACAGAGAAGTTCGAAGCACTTTACAACGGAGAAGTTGTGAACACAGGAGAGAAGCGTCTCGTACTTCATCATATGACACGCGGACAGCTCGGAGATGCTGTTGAGGCTGACGGTGTTGACAAGCGTACTTTCTATGTAGAGCAGCAGAAGAAGATTGCTGAGTTTGCGAACAAAGTACATGCAGGTGAGATCACAAACGGTGCCGGAGAGAAGTTTACAACAGTTGTTCAGATCGGTATCGGCGGCAGTGATCTTGGTCCTC
>ENA-ORTT01002146-ORTT01002146.1-human-gut-metagenome-genome-assembly--contig:-NODE-2146-length-16376-cov-2.477177_pt1 | contig 16376 bp, 9 predicted proteins | sample MGYA00242074_ERZ509197 | MGnify/ENA primary metagenome ERZ509197 (study PRJEB26280, sample SAMEA2338789) | human gut metagenome | biome: human gut; feature: human-associated habitat; material: faeces...
CGGTAAGCTTCTACAATAAAATCGAGTGTCGCCTGTCCATCAGCAATCATCATCGGAGCCCCTGTAGAAAAATAAACCGAATCAATATCGTTCAGTCCAGGCTGATACATCTGATAATCAAACGAATTATCATCACATCCTTCCCATAAGAAAGAACCTAATATCAGAGAAACAAATATTATTTTTTTCATATATTTAATTTTAATATCCATAAGAAAAGCCTGTTAAAACTCGATTTGTACCCATCCCTCATTTTGTGAAATGGCATTATTCTGTTGCAGTTCGTCCAAAGGAATCGGTAAAGCGTATTGATAGGCATCGGTATCCACCGTTATATCGTAAGTCTTTTTAAAAAAAGTTAAATGCCGACTGATTGTCCCGCCATATTTTTTCAGGTCCAGCCAACGTTTATCGGTATCGGCAAAAAATTCTTTCCGGCGTTCGTTCAAAATTTCCTGTAATAAGCTTTCTCCGCTCAATCCGTTTGCAGTACCGGCATTTCGGAAAGATTTAAATTTATTCAGAGTACCCACAGCATCTCCCTGAGTATGGTACAACGCTTCTGCCAAGATCAGATAAGCTTCCTCAGGTTTAAACAGTACACAATTTCCGTTTTTGGAACCGTAAGCTCCCCCATCGGGCCAACTATTGGCTAAAATTCCCGGAGCCATAAAATAAGCATCGTATCGAATATCTTCCGGAGTGAAAAGAGCGTAAAAATCAGGATTTACCGGGACATTATTGGGATTGTAGCCCATATAGTACCAGGTGGATCCATAAATTCCGGCAGTAGCGCCATAAGTAGTCCCACACATATATAAGCCCGGATAGGAGGCGTCGTTATTGGCCATCACTGCATTAAGCCCTGCCGTAGTAACCGGTATCAGCGTCTCGACTCCCTCTGTCGCCAGAGCTGCATATTTCGCCGCATTTTCATAATCGGAAGTTTCTCTTGCTCCGGATTCAGCCTTGAACCAATATACCTGAGCTAAAATATGGTTTACCCTCAGACTTCGGAAAAACAAATTATAGGATTCTCTCGACTCTGTCGTTTTTAAAAGTTCTGAAGCATAATTCAAATCAGCCAGGATAGTCCGGTATACTTCTGCCTGTGTTTTACGGGGCATTTTTACACCAACCACTTGTTCTCCCGTATGTAAATAAACCGGGATACCCAATTCTGCATTCCGGTAAGGGGCAAAATACTGTAACAGTTTAAAATAATAATAGGCACGGTGTGTAACCAGTTCTCCCATAATCCGGTTCCACTCCTGCTGGTCGTCATAAGTGACCGCATTCATCTGATCGACCAAAGCATTCAACAATCCGATCACTTCATAATATTTCATCCAGACAGACTTCGGGGTATCGAAATTGTTCCACAAGAACTGGTTAGCATACTCTTTTTCCTGCATATGTTGGTTCATGTCAACCAAATAGCAGTCGACCATAGCTTTGTTCACATCGATATTATCGGAATAGGCTTCGAACATCTTTACCATTTCGGAGGTAAACAAAGGAGACAAACCGACGGTCGAAGTTTGACGGGGGTTAGCCTGCCCATACAAATAACCGGCCAATACCGATTTGATATCGTCGAGTGATTGTACGGCACGTTCGTTTTTGGCCGGTAAATCCAAAAATTTGGTACAACTGCACAAGCATCCTAACAGCAGGAAAACGGCAATCAATTTATATTTTTTCATAGTACAATTCATTATAATCCAATATTTAATGTCAACGTATAATTTCTGGTATTCGGATACCCGAAAGGTGTCTGGGTTTCCGGATCTGTCCCGTTATAAGGAGTAATCGTAAACAGATTACCGGCCACTAAAGTAACTTTCAAGGTAGATAAAGAGATTTTCTGTAACATTTTACGCGGAGCATGCCAGGTCAATGCCAATTCGTTGCATTTCAGATAATCTCCCTTTTCCAGATCTTTATCGAGTAAATAATAGGTATAGTTCGAAAGAGAGTTCTGGAACACCGGGATATCCGTAATATCTCCATATTGTCTCCAACGGTAGCGTACATCCCTCACGCGATTGGTACGGCTGGCAGTAATATCGTCCACTTCCCCGTCAGGCCCGTTTTTACGATCCTGAAAACCTAAGATTTTATTACCGGCAGCAAATACAAAATTAGCATACAACTCGAATTGTTTATAAACAAAACGGGTGTTAAAACCCCCGAATAATTTCGGATCTTTCTGTCCCACATAATAGGGCACATATTTTTCCTGTAAATCTTTCTGGGGAATAGTAGCCAAATCGATCACTTCTTCGGTGTAATTGTTGGTCACGAAAGTTCCTTCGACTACCGCTTCTTTACGTTGGGCTTTTACCATCATATGTCCGTTTTCAGGATTCACATGAGAAAATTTATATCCAAACCAGCTATTCGTCGGATATCCCTGAACATTACGCGTATTGGCTTCGGCGATACCAGGAATATTATTTTCATATACCTGATCGAGGTTATTTTTCACTTTGGTAATATTTCCACCGATTTCCCACAGGATATTTTTATTTTTGATTACCTCTAACCGCATGCTGTATTCAAATCCGCGATTAGACATTTTTCCTACATTCACCGTAGCTTCTTCACGTCCCACCGAAGGAGCCAGTTTCAGATTATCCAGCAGATCGGTAATTTTCTCGTCGAAATAACGTCCTTCCATATTGATACGTCCTTTAAACAAAGACAATTCCAAACCCAGATTGGTCTCTTGTTTGCGTTCCCATTTGATCGTAGGATTTCCATACCGGAATTCGGAAGAAGCCACAATTCCATCATACACCTTGGAACCCAACAGATAAGAATGGAATGGATAAACCGAACGGTTGATACTTCCCCGGTAACCATATCCGAACGATACCACCAATCGGCTCAGGATATTTTCATACGGTTTCAAAAAGCCCTCGCTATGGGCATTCCATTTTATTCCGGCAGACCATAAGGGTGAAAACTGATTATCGGACCCCAGAATATCTACACCGTCGTAGCGGATATTACCGTTCAATACGTAACGATCATCGTAAGAATAAACCAGCGAACCGATAAAGGAAGCACTCCGGTCTTCTGCAAATGTAGAACCTCCGAATTTAGATAAATCCAGTTTGTTGTAACTATCCGGACTCACCAAATCCCAGTTAGGATAACCGGAAATACGGTATTCACTCAGATAGATGGGATTAAAACTATTGTATTGGTAGTTGGTACGCCCTCCGATTTCGTTGGCAAAGAATAATTGTACAAAATGTTTGCCGGCGAATTTGTTGTTGTATTCGATAGAATTTCGCACGGTATAATCAAATACACGCCCCGTATTTTCTTTCAGGAAACCGAGGTTGTGTTCGGGTAAGATCTTACCGACCCCCGAAGCCGCATTCAACCAGTTCTGCGACCAAGAACGATAGGTTCCGGGATGTGCTTCATCAATGTCATGTACCCAGGTATAGTTGGCCACTACTGTACCATTATAACGAAAATTTTTGAATAAGGTCCATTCTACCCCGAACTGTCCCCGAATATCGGCATAATTGTTGGTCAGTGTATTCTCCCGCAGTTCCCGGAGGATATTAAAATCCATATAATTCAAATCCGAATAATAGGTTACATCATTGGTCAGATCGCGGTAACTCATATCGGACGAGTAACTGCCGTCTTCATTATAAGGACGTTCGTAAGGATTGGCAAAAGCGGCATAACGGAAAACATCCATGCCGGCTTGTCCTTCCTGATTTTTTTTGATGGTAGAATACAAATTGAATTTCAACAACAGATTATCCAAGACATAACGGGATAATTTCATATTCAATCCGCCGGATTTAAAATCATTCTCCTGCATAGTCCCCTGTGAACTCTGAAAATTCAAAGAGGTAAAATACTGTGTTTTTGTATTCCCTCCACTCAGCGTGAGATTATGAGAATGTGAAATCGCATTCCGATACAACACATCCATCCAATCGGTATTGATTTTCTGTAATTCGGCGATCTGGCGTTCAGCTTCGTCGGACGAGATAGCACCATTATCCCGGCGGTTAAGGATCTGGATCACCCGCCCACCGTAACTGGGATGAAAGTCATCGTAAAGCTCGCGTTCCAACTGAATCTTCTCTGTCGTATTCATGAAATCGAACTGATTTCTCGGAGCCATCGTCACTCCGAATTTTCCGGAATAAGAGATGTAATCCTGTCCGGCTTCTCCCATTTTGGTTTCGATGACCACTACTCCGTTCGCAGCACGTGATCCATAAATAGAAGCAGCGGTAGCATCTTTCAGGATGGAGATACTTTTAATATTTTCAGGGGGAATATTCCCGATACCGTTAGTCAGTAAGTTGTTGATACCACCGGAAACCTCACCTGTCTGTAAAGGCATTCCGTCCAATACATAAAGAGGCTCGGTACTTCCGGTCATCGTATTGATCCCCCGGATTTGAATTTTACCTGTCTCGCCGGGACGTCCCGAGGTACTCCGGATATAAACACCGGCCAATTTTCCTGCCAACGCTTTATCTACGGTAGTCACTCCAGCTGTTTCGAGATCGCGTGCAGTAGCGGTACTCACCGATCCGACCATGACCGCCTTTTCGCGTCTTTGAAAACCGGTGACAATGACTTCGCTCATCTCCGCGATCAATGGTTCCAGCATAACCACCATTTCCGTCCGTTTGCTCACATCGATCTCTACATTTTTATATCCGATAAACGACACTTCCAACAGGGAGGTACCGTCGGTTACACTCAACTTAAATTTACCGTCGATATCGGCAGCAGTTCCCACTGTCGTCCCCTTGATTTTTACTGTAGCTCCGGGTAAAGGTTCTCCTGTATTCTTATCCAAAATCTTACCAGAGACAACCCGTACTGTCTGTTGGGGTAGCTGTACCGTTTTTTTGTGAATGACAATATGATTATCCACAAAACTATATTCCACCCCTTTCCCTTTCAGACAAAAATCCAGAATCTTTCCGATCTCTTCATTCGTAAAATTCACATTCACCGTTCCCAGATGATCCACGTCACCGGCATTATAAACAAAAGCCACATCCGATTTTTTCTCGATCTCTGTAAACAGTTGTTTGATACTGGCATTTTCCAGTTTCAAACTCAAACGAGTGTGCTGGGAATAAACATTCGCCTGTATCTGCAGGCAAAACAACATTAAGACAACCGAGATTTTCATCATACGCAAAACTTTTTTTGCTTTCTCTCTCGGATAAGACCTACCCTTAAGACTTTTTTTCATACATTTGTTGTTTAAATTAGTAATTGATCTATCAATTATTATCAGGAGGAACAGCTCACAACCAATGGATGCTCCTCCTGTTTTTATTTTTCATATACAATGACCTCCTTCCCTTGTGTAGTAAAACCCAATTTTCCAGTTTCTGTCAAGATCCTGAATATCCGGTCGACACGATCGAACTTCTTCAATTTAGCTGTCAACACCAGGTCTTTCAACTCATTATTCCGGTAAGAAAAAGTGAAGTCATACCAACGGGCCAACTCGTTTAGTATGTCATCCAATTTTTTATCCTGATATACAAAGAAACCATCCTTCCAAGCCACAAAATGAATCGGTTCCACTTCCCGGACAGTAATCCCGCCTTTTTCCAACACCGCTTGTTGTCCCGGTCGTAACCGACATTCGGAAATATTCGAGTTGTCCGTTACCGACACCGATCCTTTCACCAAAGTAGTCGCGATAGCTTCATTTTCATAATTCCGAACATTGAATTCTGTTCCCAATACGGTAATTTCTGCCTGATCCAAACATACGATAAAGGGTTTGGTTACCTGTTTGGTTACCGCAAAATAAGCTTCTCCCTTCAAGTACACTTTTCGTTCTGTCCCGGAAAATTGCACCGGATACCTCAATTCCGACTCCGCATTCACCCACACCTTGGTACCGTCTGCCAGTACTACAGCATATTCTCCTCCCCGGGGGGTAATCAGCCGATTGTACTCTTCTTCCCCCTCTCCATTTTTTTGTCTATCATATACTAGTGTATTTCCTTTTTTTTTCACTGTCGTATTTCCAGCCAACAAGGTCTCTTCCGCTTCATCTCCCAATACCACTTTTTCATCGGAGCCCAACACCAGAATGGCTTTTTTCCCTCCGGGCTCGATATTTCCTTCCACAACATACGCCCGATTTTTGTCCTGATCACGACGCATAAAAACATAACCGACAGCAATCATCAATACCACCAAAGCAGCATATCCGGCTATCCGGGTCCATAAAAACAAGTGTTTGACCGGCATTCGGTGAAACAAACGACGTTCTACTTTCTTCCAAGCCTCCCCGGTCTGGTAACGCTGTACACATCCGGCTTGTATCCAATCTTGTCTGTATGCATGAAATAGAAGAAAATGCTGCTCTGATTCTTCCAGCCATTTTTGCAGGACCAACAACTCCTCTTCAGAAGCTGTACCTTCCAGAGAACTGATGATCAAGTGTTGTATATCGGTTTCGTTATCTTTAAAATTGTCCATAAATACTGAAATTTGTATCTAAGACAACTCTATTTTTAAAACTACTTACAGATTTTTGAAAAAATATGACTTTTTCAGTTAAAACAGTGACAACGGTCAGGCTTACCCCCTTCATCTCACGGCAGAGCTAACCGACAAAGAAAATACAAGTGGAAATTTGCAGCAATAGAAAGCCGGACTATCCGGATTATTTCCAGGAAGAATGATCTTTCTCAAATCAAGACTAGTCTGCAATTCAGTGATAACGTCAGTCGGAGGTGTTCGTGTTCGGGGACCATTGGAGCTCTGGCGAGTGTCGTCTTGCTTTTTCTGAACGTCCGACCGGTGGTGTCTGACGAGCTTGCGAGGAGTTCCGCCGGTCAGTGAAAGAAAAAGCAAGATGACCGGCGGAAGCGATCGGGTCACCGGAGACGAACAAGTACCAGAATAATTCTACATTTTTAGGGTAAACATATATAGAAAATCTGTAAGAAAAATAATTCCTACAAATTTTCCTATCGAAACCGGCTTATAATAAAAAACAGGTATGAACTCCATCGTAATATATAACGACCCAAACCTATTTTCCCAGCCGCTCTTCCACAAAGGCCCGCAATTTTTCCGCCCGGATGTTCTTGGCCAGAATCCGGTTATTCTCATCAAGTACCAGAATACACGGTACGGAATCTACATTGTACAACTTCACCACTTCGCTTTTCCAGCCTTTTAAGTCGGACACGTGTACCCCGGCATACCGTCCTTTTGGATCGCTTGCGTCCAGGCGGCTTTACGTTCGTCAAGCGATACACTAATCACAGCAAGGCCTTTGTCCTTAAAATCATCGTACAGTTTCACCATATTGGGATTCTCCATCCGGCAAGGTCCGCACCACGAAGCCCAGAAATCGATGATTTTCAATTTTCCTTTTACACTGTACAGCGATACCTGTCCGCTATCGGGTGTCGGCAAAGTGAAATCCGGAGCCTGGGCAGCTATATATTACAAGTAAATGTAGGAGAAAGGAAAAAGGAGAAGGGAGGTTTCCTTTCTCCATTCCCCGTTCCCCCTTCACCGTCTACTCTGAAAAAAACGGCACCATTGCCGGATTCCACATTCTTCACACTTCGGTTTCCGGGCCAGACAAACATAACGTCCGTGCAAAATCAGCCAATGATGAGCCGTCGACAAGATCTCCGCCGGAATATTTTTTACCAACTGTTTCTCAGTTTCCAAAGGCGTTTTTGTGTTATTCACCAACCCGATCCGGTTAGATACCCGGAAAACATGCGTATCCACAGGCATGGCCGGTTTGTGGAATGCCACTGCCATCACAACATTGGCCGTCTTACGCCCCACACCGGGAAGCGTTTGTAATAACTCCATATCCTCAGGCACTTTTCCCTGAAAATCCCTTTCCAGTTTTTGGGCCATTTCATGCAGATGCTTAGCTTTGTTATTCGGATAGGAGATTGATTTGATCAAATGATAGATCTCCTCCACTGTCCCGGCAGCCATGGCCTTTGCATCGGGAAAGCGTTCGAATAAAGCCGGAGTCGTCATGTTCACCCGTTTGTCGGTACACTGGGCGGACAGAATCACCGCCACGATCAATTCGAAAGGGTCGTTATACTTCAATTCACTCTCGGCTACCGGCATTTTCCCGGCAAACCACCCCAATACGCCTTCATATCTCTCTATTGTTGTCATATTTTATATTTTTATCCTTTCCAAAAAGTTGTATACGGTTCAAAATAATCCCACGTTTGATCGTCGTAAATATACATAAAAAATTGATTTCAAGCATATCCTCGTAATTTTAAACCGGCCTTCCCTGTTTATACTTCAACGTATTATTTTCCAAGCGGCCCGATAAAGATTTTCCGGATTTTCCGGGATAACAGCATGGTAGCAGATTACAGCAGTTCATTTCTGATTTCATATTTCTGTACACTTATTCTTTACACACACTTTTCAACAAACTTTTACACAAAAATAGAATTGCCGGATCGATAATCTTCAAAAGAATCGCTATTTTTACAAACAGAAAAAAGCGACACCTTCTAACAAGATTCACTTATGAACGCAATGACAGAACAAACCTATCGTCCGATCATATTGAGTAAATATACGGCTGTGTTAAAATCCTGCCGGAACCTGATTTCGAGCGAAGACATCCGGTTGATCCGTAAAGCCTTTAAGATAGCCATCCAAAACGAAACCGAAGCTTCGGAATTAAACTATCAGGAGATCGTCCGTATTTTGGATATTACGCTGATCATTACCCAGGAAATCGGCTTAGGCCGGACTTCTATCATTTGTGCCATGCTCCACAAAACAGTGGAAAAAGAAATGATCACCCTGGAGCAAATCCGGGAGATGTTCGGGGAAAAAGTAGAGCAAATCATCAAAGGACTAAAGGATATCAGCCACATTTATGCCACCCAGCGGATTGTAAACTCGGAGAATTTCAGAAAATTATTGCTCAGTTTTGCCGAAGATATCCGCGTACAGCTAATCTTCCTGGCCGAAAAACTCTATGCTTTACGGCAGGCTGCACAGCTTTCGGAGGCCGGACAAAAACAGCTGGCCATGGAAACCAGCTATATTTACATCCCTTTTGCCCATCGATTGGGATTGTACAATATCAAATCGGAGATGGAAGACACAGCTCTCCGCTATGCCAATCCCCAAATCTACCGGGAGATCGAACAAAAATTAAAGGAATCGAAAACCGCCCGGGAGGCTTACATTGCCGAATTTATCGCTCCGATTGCCGAAGAAATGAACCGGAGAGGTATCAAATTTAAAATGAAATACCGCACGAAGACGATTGCCTCGATCTTAAATAAGATGCGGAAAAGCCAGGTTGAATTTGAAGAGATTTTCGACATTTTTGCTGTACGTTTCATTATCGACAGTGTCGGCGAAAATGAGAAGCCCGACTGTTGGCGGGTATATTCTATCGTAACCGATAAGTATACGCCTAATCCCCAGCGTCTCCGGGACTGGATTTCTGTACCCAAATCCAACGGATACGAATCGTTGCAGACCACCGTGCTGGGGCCTGGCAAACGCTGGGTAGAAGTACAGATCCGGACGGAACGTATGGATGAGATTGCCGAGAAAGGATTCGCTGCCCACTGGAAATACAAAGGGGGATCTTCGGATTCGATTATCGAAAACTGGCTGAACGAATTGCGCGAAATCCTGGAAAGCAATAATGAGAATGCGCTGGAATTACTGGATGATATGAAAATCAACCTCCAGGATAAAGAGGTACATGTATTTACTCCCAAAGGAGATTTAATAACGTTACAGGCAGGAGCCACCTTACTGGATTTTGCGTACGCTATTCACACCAATATCGGGAGCAAGTGTGTTGGAGGTATTGTCAATCACCGGAATGAAACCCTGAAATATGTTTTGAAAAACGGAGATCAGGTTTCTATTATCACTGCCGCCAACCAGCAACCGAAAGCCGACTGGCTGAGTTTTACAGTCACTTCGAAAGCCCGGAATAAAATCCGTCAATACCTGAATGAAGAAATCAACCACCAGGCCGATATCGGCAAGGAAACACTGATGCGCCGTCTGAAAAACTGGAAAATCGAATTCAACGACGAAGTGATCCGCAAACTGATGCAGCACTACAAATACAAGTTCGCTCTCGACCTTTACCACGGCATCGCTATCGGCAAGCACGATCCTTCCGAAATCAAAGAGATATTGACGCAGGTGGAAGAAAAGCCGGCCCCTGTCGTCCCGCCTAAAGATATCAAAGTGGTACGTCCAAAAAAAATCGATGAAGATGTACTGCTGATCGATAAAAATGTGGATAATGTAGAGTATAAGTTCGCCCGTTGCTGTAATCCGGTATACGGAGACGATATCATCGGTTTCGTATCCATCGGCGAAGGAATTAAAGTACACCGCCGCCAGTGTAAAAATGCCCTGGAGCTGGTTCGCCGTTATCCTTACCGGATCGTCAAGACCCGCTGGACCAACGATGGAGCCACTTCTTATCAAACCGTCCTGAATCTGACAGGCAAAGAGGACGGTAATATCATCAACAAAATTACCGAATTGATCGCCAAAGATCCGCATGCTACTTTGCGGGCCATTTCGATCAATGCCGCCGAGGGGGTATTCGATGGTAATATCACTGTCCTGATCGATAATACCGAACACCTGTCCCAATTGATTTCCAGACTAAAACATCTGGAAGGAGTGGTGAGAGTCAACCGCCACGATTCGATGCTCGAAGACTAGTCCTCTTTGACCTCCAGGAGCCATGCATCCCGAAACTGCGGATATTGTCTACGGATACGGATAAGCTCCCGGGCAGCATCGGCGTGAGTATCGTCACAAACCGCACTAACGCGGTACATCCCTTCACTATTCTGCATAATCGAACAACCCAAAAATCCGCGGCGCATCAGGTCCGACCGCAAGTTGATCGCATTCTGCCGGTAAATAAAACTCCCGACAATAATACAATACCGCATCAAATCGGCACCGTCCGTCAAACCGACTTTCTCCTTTTTCACCGTCACCGGTTCTTCTTCCACGATCAAGGTATCCTGTACTTTCTCCTGTACAGCAACTTCTACCGGTTGGGTAGATACATACCCTACCTCCGATCGTATCATTCTTTTATTCGACTTACAACAGGTCAGGGTCACCGCTAAGGCAAACAGACAAATCAATATTCGCATAACTTAAAGTTTTCTGACTTGTACGGTAAAAGAACGATTAAGTTACTCCGGGTTTAACTAGACATTAACTTTCTTTTCAATCAAAAAGCGATACCTTCGCAGAAAGAAAAAATGTTAAAAAGCTAAAACCTGATAAACCTTATCATCGATGAAAAACAAAGGATTTTTACTCTCATTATTCATTGCAGGGTCCTTGACTGCCAACGCACAGGATATCAAGGAGTGGCTGAGCCTGACACCTATAAAAATGGAGAAGCCGGCCTTGAGCCATGTAAAAAATGTCAAAGACCAGGTATTTACAGATGCCATGCTCACCGATTACTCCGGAGTAAATATCGGCAGCCTGGTTCCCGATGCCGATTCAAAGGAGAATCATTTTCACCGGCTCCGGTGGACGGTGGCCCCGATGAACCGGGATACCGTAACAGCCGGTGAAAAAACAGATCAACCGACGCTAAATTATTACGCGGTCTATTTCAGCAATTCCGAATGGATGAGCGGAAGTTTTCATTTCCGGCTATTCGGTCAGGCCGAAGTCTATATCGATGGAGTAAAAAAAGCCGGTTCTGCGGATAATAAACCCGTAGAAAAAATCGTTCACGGCGATTGGATTCCAGGAAAACACACGATTATCGTAAAAACGGCCACTCAGGGAGGCAATGTATTGTATGCTAATTTTAAAGCCGACAAAGCCTACGAACAGCTCCCTTTCGGTTTCTCTCTGTCCCCGCAACGAGGCAAGAATATTTACGATGTGCTCAACGGTAAACAAGTATCCCATCTGTCTGTCTCCCCCACCGGAAAATATGCCCTTGTCGGGATCACCAATACCGTAGATGGCCGAAGCAGTAACAATACCTACGTATACCGGATCGCCGACAAAGAAATCGTCTATACCTTTTATGGCAATAACGTACGTAATCTGCAATGGATTCCCGATCAGGACAAACTTTCTTTCCTGCAAGCAGAAGGCAACGGACAATCTTTATATAGTTACGACCTGGAAAAACAACTACAAACCCGTCTGATCAAAGAAGACCGGCAAATTCAGAGCTGCATCTGGTCACCCGATCGTTCTTATCTGATCTATTATGCCAATGAAAACTACAGCGATCCCAAATGGGAATTGCGTAAACTGGACGGCATACAAGATCGGCAGGACTATTTCCGTAACCGGAGTTATCTGTGTAAGTACGATTTCGCTACCGGCCTCCATTCCCGGCTCACCTGGGGAAATCTGAGCACTTCGCTTATGGATATCAGTGCAGACGGTAAAAAATTACTGATCTCCACTTCACGCCCGGCTTATACGGAATATCCCTATAACAAACAAGATATTTATCTGATGGATATCACCACCCAACAACTGGATACCCTTTGGAAGGACCGGCTTTATTCCATATCCTGTACTTTCTCTCCCGATGGCAAAAAACTGCTGATCAGCGGCGGCCCTTCGGCCTTCGGTAAACTGGGAGAAAACATCGGGAAAAATCAGATTGCCAACCAATACGATACCCAATTGTATATTTATGACCTGGCCACTAAAAAAGTGGACGCGATCACCCGCGATTTCAATCCTTCGGTGGAAGAAATGACCTGGCATAAAAACGGTAATATCTATATAAAAACGACCGATGCCGATTTCGTACGTCTGTATTGCTATGCCGACGGTAAATTCACCCGGATCGAATGCCCGGGAGACATGATTCTCCGGACCAGTTTTGCCAGCCATGCCGACCGAATGATGTATACCGCTTCGAACACCGATTATCCTCCCCGGATCTATACCTTGAACCTAACCGATAATCAAGCGGCTCTCTGGGCGGATCCCAACGAAGAGCAATACCGGAATATTGTTTTCGGAGAGATGAAAGACTGGGACTATGAGTATAAGAAAGGTACGGTGATCGACGGACGTTATTATCTGCCTGCCGATTTCGATCCGGCCAAAAAATATCCGCTGATCGTTTATTACTACGGCGGAACGACCCCCGTCTCCCGTAGTTTCGGCGGACGCTGGCCTTTCAACCTCTATACGGCCAACGGTTATGTCGTATATGTGCTTCAACCTTCCGGAACCATCGGATACGGACAGGAATTTTCTGCCCGCCACCAAAACAATTGGGGTAAAATCACAGCCGACGAAATTATCGCCTCGACCAAAGCATTTGCCAAAGCCCATCCGTTTATCGATGCTTCTAAGATTGGTTGTATGGGAGCTTCTTACGGAGGTTTTACCACCGAATACCTTACCACCCGAACCGATATTTTCGCCTGTGCTATCTCACATGCCGGCATTTCCTCTATCTCTAGCTATTGGGGAGGCGGATATTGGGGTTACGGCTACAGTACCAACGCTTCGGCACACGCTTTCCCCTGGAACCGTAAGGATATCTATGTCGACCAAAGTCCCCTTTTCAATGCCGATCAGGTGAAAGTGCCTATCCTGTTAATCCACGGTACAAAAGATGTCAATGTACCGACAAACGAAAGTATACAATTTTATACTGCTCTGAAATTATTGGGTAAAGATGTCGAATTAGTATTGGTTAAAGATGCCGATCATGCCGTGGTCGATTACAATCAGCGTATCCTGTGGAACAATACGATTCTCTCCTACTTCGCCAAATATCTGAAAGATCAACCGGCTTGGTGGGAACACCAGTTTAAAGAGCTGAATCTCTAAACGGAAGAAGAAAAGTAAGATTAAGTGTAATTCTTACTTTTCTTTTTTTGAAAGATTATTTATAAATTTGCAAAAAACCAAAAATCTATTTTAAATTTATATCATGAATACAACTACCAACAGAGCGGCGGACAACATCCGAATTCTGGCAGCCTCAATGGTTGAAAAAGCAAAATCAGGTCACCCCGGAGGAGCGATGGGTGGTGCCGATTACATCAACGTGCTATATTCTGAATTTCTGAATTTCGATCCGGACGATGCCGAGTGGGTAAACCGGGATCGGTTTTTCCTGGACCCGGGTCATATGTCACCGATGCTTTATGCAACGTTGAGCCTGATTGGTAAATATAGCATGGAAGATCTGAAAAACTTCCGTCAATGGGGCAGCATCACTCCCGGTCATCCCGAAGTAGACGTAAAACGGGGTGTAGAGAATACTTCAGGTCCTCTGGGTCAGGGACATGCCATGGCCGTCGGAGCAGCTATCGCCGAACGTTTTCTGGTAGCCCGTTTCGGTGAATGGATGGCCCACAAGACCTATGCTTTCATCTCGGACGGTGGCATTCAGGAAGAGATCTCCCAAGGTGCAGGACGTATTGCCGGTACACTCGGACTCGCTAACCTGATCATGTTCTATGACTCGAATAATATCCAGCTTTCTACCAAAGTGGATGAAGTAACCCACGAAGATACAGCCAAAAAATATGAAGCCTGGGGATGGCAGGTCATCACCATCGACGGCAACGATGCAGCAGAAATCCGTCAGGCCCTGAAAGTGGCACAGGAAGAAAAAGAACGCCCTACACTCATCATCGGACACACCCTGATGGGGAAAGGAGCTGTCGGTGCCAACGAAGAAGATTTCTCCAACAAAGTATCAACTCACGGACAACCGCTGAGCGCTGCCGGAGCTTCTTTTGAAAATACGGTGGCTAACCTGGGCGGAGATCCTCAGAATCCATTCGTTATCTTCCCGGATGTACAGGAATATTATGCGCAGGTACTGGAAGAGAAACGGGCTCAGGCCAAACAGAAAAAAGCCGAACAAGCTGCCTGGGAAAAAGCCAACCCGGAATTAGCAGCCAAATTCCATCGGTTTATGTCGGGAGAAGCGCCTGCTATCGATTATAAAGCTATTGCACACAAAGCCAATATAGCAACCCGTCAGGCTTCAGCCGATGTATTGGTTACACTGGCACAGGAAGTTGAAAATATGATCGTCAGCTCTGCCGACCTTTCCAATTCAGATAAGACAGACGGTTTTATCAAAGGAGGAGCCCGCAACCTAGTGAAAGGAGATTTCAGCGGTAAATTCCTGCAAGCCGGAGTTGCCGAGTTGACTATGGCTGCAATCTGTAACGGTATCGCCCTTCATGGCGGTATTCATGTTGCCTGTGCAACCTTCTTTGTATTCTCCGATTATATGAAGCCGGCTTTCCGTTTATCGGCTCTGATGCAGATGCCGGTTAAATACATCTGGACCCACGATGCCTTCCGGGTCGGTGAAGACGGTCCTACCCACCAGCCGATCGAGCACGAAGCCCAGTTGCGTCTGCTGGAAAAAATGCAGAACCACGCCGGAAAAATGAGCATGCTGGCTTTACGTCCGGCCGATGCAGCCGAAACTTCGGTGGCCTGGAAAATGGCGATGGAAAATACCGAAACTCCGACGGCTCTCGTATTGTCCCGTCAGAATATCAACGATCTGCCGGCCGCAACCGACCGTTATACCGAAGCTTTAAAAGCAGAAAAAGGAGCTTACATCGTACAGAAAAACGGTGAAAATCCCAAAGTGATCCTAATCGCATCCGGATCGGAAGTGGCCACCCTGATCGATGCCGCCAAGTTGTTACTCGAAAGAAAAGGTATCGCTTCACAGGTTGTATCGGCTATTTCGGAAGGTTTATTCCGTCAGCAGCCGACCGCTTACCAGGAAGAAGTCATTCCGGCCTCTACGCCTCATTTCGGCCTGACCGCCGGTTTATCGGTAACTCTGGAAGGATTGGTCGGATGTAACGGCAAAATCCACGGCGTAAATCACTTCGGATATTCTGCCCCGGCCAAAGTACTGGACGAAAAGTTCGGCTTTACCGGAGAGTTTGTATACAACGAAATTTGCGAAATGCTCGGAAAATAATTCCTTGACAACACCAAAAGAAATAGTTTTATAAAACATAATTTCTTAAAATGGTGAAAATAGTTAAAACGGTGTAATGTTTAGTTTTAAAACATTGCACCGTTTTTAGTTACAGGGAAATAAAAGTTTGCCAAACAATAGAGAAAAGTAAAGTAAACTCTAATTCTCCGTCACTCCAAATTTATGGTAGAATTAATTTTTTCTTTCTATTCCGATTTCGGGTTCTGTGTCGTCAGACCCGGTCGCCCGGACCGGTCCGGTAAGGCTTTCCTTCACTGACCGGCGGAACTCCTCACTACACAAAAAACTTTACGTTACGTTTCCATCAGACACCACCGGTCGGGCGTTCGGA
>ENA-ORTT01002159-ORTT01002159.1-human-gut-metagenome-genome-assembly--contig:-NODE-2159-length-16298-cov-2.144431_pt1 | contig 16298 bp, 13 predicted proteins | sample MGYA00242074_ERZ509197 | MGnify/ENA primary metagenome ERZ509197 (study PRJEB26280, sample SAMEA2338789) | human gut metagenome | biome: human gut; feature: human-associated habitat; material: faeces...
AATATATCATTCAACGAGATAAGAAATAAACGAGATAAGAAATATAAGGTATGAGTAAAAAGAAAATTATCAGCTTAGCGGTCGGAGTCATTATTGTAGCCGGCATAGCTATTTGGGCATTTGGCGGACAAGCCAAAAAGCGGAAAGTGGTATATGAGACGGCCACCGTAGACCGCGCCAACATTTCCAATTCCGTGACGGCCACAGGCACTATCGAACCGGTGACCGAAGTGGAAGTAGGTACACAGGTCAGCGGTATCATCGATAGATTGTACGCAGACTATAACTCAGTAGTAACCAAGGGGCAGCTCATTGCCAAAATGGACAAAGTAACCCTGCAAAGCGAATTAGCATCGCAAAAGGCTACTTACGACGGTGCCAAAGCCGAATATGAATATCAACAGAAAAATTACGAGCGTAACAAAGGATTGCATGAGAAACAACTCATCAGTGATACGGATTACGAGCAAAGTCTTTATAACTACCAGAAAGCAAAGAGCGCCTTCGACAGCAGTAAAGCCTCTCTGGCCAAAGCAGAGCGCAATCTGTCCTATGCAACCATCACCTCTCCTATCGACGGCGTTGTCATCAGCCGCGACGTGGAAGAAGGACAGACAGTAGCTTCCGGTTTTGAAACCCCGACCCTCTTCACCATCGCTGCCGACCTGACACAGATGCAGGTAGTAGCTGACGTGGATGAAGCCGATATAGGCGATGTGGAAGAAGGACAGCGTGTAAGTTTCACGGTAGACGCTTATCCGAATGATGTGTTCGAAGGAAAAGTGACACAGATTCGCCTGGGAGCCACAAGCAGTTCAAGCAGCACCACTACCACCACTACGGTAGTTACGTATGAAGTAGTCATTTCCGCCCACAATCCGGACTTGAAACTGAAACCGAGGCTGACGGCAAACATCACTATCTACACTCTGGATAAACAAGGAGTACTGAGCGTCCCCGCAAAAGCGTTGCGCTTTACGCCTGCCGTTCCACTGGTAGGATCGAATGCAGTGGTTAAAGATTGCGAAGGTGAACATAAAGTCTGGACTCGTGAAGGTGACACATTCACTGCACATCCGGTCAGCATAGGTATCTCTAACGGAATTGTCACCGAAATTACAGGCGGTATCAACGAAGGCACACAAATAGTATCCGATGCGGTGATTAGCACAGGTGCCGAAACCGCTGTAGCCGAAGGCCAGGGAGACGGCGAAAGAAGTCCTTTCATGCCGGGCCCTCCGGGAAACAATAAGAAAAAGAATAGTAAATAACCAGCGTAGCGCTGGAGCAAGGTTTCCTTTCGGCATGCAAGTAATTTTTCATTTATTCAACGAAACAATTCCGAAACAATGAGCAAAACAGTTATAGAATTACAAAATATTCGGCGCGACTTTCAGGTGGGCGATGAAACGGTCCATGCCCTGCGTGGCGTCTCCTTCTCCATCACCGAAGGGGAGTTCGTGACCATCATGGGTACGTCCGGCTCCGGTAAGTCAACGCTGTTGAATACCCTGGGCTGCCTAGATACTCCCACCAGCGGCGAATACCTGCTGGATGGCATATCCGTACGCACCATGAGCAAACCTCAACGAGCCATCCTGCGGAACCGGAAGATCGGCTTTGTTTTTCAGAATTACAACCTGTTGGCAAAGACCACTGCCGTAGAGAATGTAGAGCTACCTTTGATGTACAACGCTTCCGTCTCAGCAGCCGAACGTAAGCAACGCGCCATCCAAGCCCTGCAAGCAGTGGGACTGGGTAATCGTCTGGAACATAAATCAAACCAGATGTCCGGCGGACAGATGCAGCGTGTAGCCATCGCCCGAGCCCTGGTGAACAACCCTGCGGTAATCCTTGCCGATGAAGCAACAGGTAATCTGGATACACGTACTTCTTTTGAGATATTGGTTCTCTTCCAGAAACTGCATGCCGAAGGACGTACGATTATATTTGTCACCCACAACCCCGAAATAGCTCAGTACAGTAGCCGGAATATCCGTCTACGCGACGGGCATGTGACGGAAGATACGGTGAACCCGAAAATCCTCTCAGCGGCAGAAGCTCTGGCAGCGCTGCCAAAGAGTGATGAAGACTAATAAATATAAATTATGAACGGAACAAACCTTTTCAAAATAGCCCTCCGCGCCCTTGCCAACAATAAGCTTCGCGCCTTCCTCACCATGTTGGGTATCATCATCGGTGTGGCATCCGTCATCACCATGCTCGCCATCGGGCAAGGCTCGAAGAAAAGTATTCAGGCACAGATCGCGGAAATGGGTTCGAATATGATTATGATTCATCCGGGCGGTGATATGCGTGGCGGTGTCCGTCAGGATGCCTCGTCCATGCAGACTCTGAAGCTGACCGATTATGAAGCCCTGCGGGATGAAACCAACTTCCTGGCAGCCGTCAGCCCCAATGTATCGTCCAGCGGACAGCTCATCGCAGGAAACAACAACTATCCTGCCTCTGTAAATGGTGTAGGTACCGAATATCTCGAAATCCGCCAGTTAAGCGTAGAGAGTGGCGAGATGTTTACCGAAGCGGACATTCAGAGTGCCGCCAAAGTCTGCATCATCGGTAAGACCATTGTGGACAATCTTTTCCCGGACGGACAGGACCCTATCGGACATATCATCCGTTTCAACCAGGTACCCCTGCGTGTAGTGGGTGTACTTAAAGCCAAAGGCTACAACTCCATGGGTATGGACCAGGACGAAATCGTACTAGCACCTTATACCACGGTAATGAAACGTATGCTTGCCGTCACATACCTGCAAGGTGTCTTCGCCTCTGCCCTCTCTGAGGATATGACGGATTATGCAACGGATGAAATCACCACCATCCTGCGCCGCAACCATAAGCTGAAAGAGAGTGATGACGACGACTTCACCATTCGCAGCCAACAGGAACTCAGCACCATGCTGAACTCCACTACCGACCTGATGACAACACTCCTGGCATGTATCGCCGGCATCTCGCTGGTAGTAGGTGGTATCGGTATCATGAATATCATGTACGTCAGCGTGACGGAGCGTACCCGTGAAATCGGTCTGCGTATGTCTGTCGGTGCCCGTGGGGTGGATATTCTCTCACAATTCCTAATCGAGGCCATCCTTATCAGTATTACAGGTGGTATCATCGGAGTTGTCATTGGCTGCGGAGCCTCATTCATCGTAAAGAACGTAGCCCACTGGCCTATCTACATCCAGGCATGGAGTGTATTCCTCTCCTTCGCCGTTTGTACGGTCACCGGTGTGTTCTTCGGCTGGTATCCGGCTAAGAAGGCGGCGGATCTGGACCCGATAGAGGCAATAAGATACGAATAAAAGAGCGGTTAGTGATTAGTGGTTAGTTGGGAATTCCAATACGCTACACAGCAATTAATCACTAATCACTAAACGTTAATCACTAAAATTAATTATTTTTGTAACATGATTATGCAAGACTCCCAAACTCGCCGGATTGTAGAAATTCTCATCCATATCATCGGATGGGGAATCGTTTTCGCTTTCCCGTTTCTGCTGATGAATCGTAGCGGATTTACGGTAAGCTGGGTAGACTATTTACGTCATGGCAGTGCGGTTCCGGTATCATTCCTGATCGTGTTCTACCTAAACTACTGTTTCTTCATCCCCCGTTTCTTATTTGAGGGACACATCAAGCAATATGTATTACTGAATCTCCTGCTCATACTTTGCACAGCTGTCGGCGTACACTTTTGGCAAGATTTCATCTTCCATACGTATGTGAAACCCGAAGCTCACAAACGTCCCGGACCTCCCAGTTGGATCTTCATCCTGCGAGATGTCTTCTCAATGGTTCTCACCGTAGGACTGGCCGCTGCCATCCGTATGAGTGGCCGTTGGGTAAAAGTAGAAGCCGCACGCCGGGAAGCCGAGAAAAGCCGCACGGAAGCGGAACTGAAAAACCTGCGTAATCAACTGAACCCGCACTTCCTGCTCAACACCCTGAACAACATCTATGCTCTTATCGCCTTCGACAGCGATAAAGCACAAGCCGCCGTTCAGGAATTAAGTCGCCTGCTGCGTCACGTTCTCTACGACAATCAACAGAATTTTGTCTCTCTTGGCAAAGAGATGGATTTCATCCGCAACTACATTGAACTGATGCGCATCCGCCTCTCCGCAAACGTAACTGTAGAGACACAAATAGATGTTCGTGCCGATAGTCGTACGGAAATAGCCCCGCTCATTTTCATCTCCCTCATAGAGAATGCCTTCAAACATGGCATCTCTCCCACTGAGCCCAGTTTTATCCATATCCATTTCAGTGAAAGCCCCGGTCGGGTATGCTGCGAAATAACCAACAGCTACCACCCCAAAAGCCAGACTGATAAAAGTGGAAGTGGCATAGGACTGGAGCAAGTGCGGAAACGCCTGGAATTAACTTATCCCGGCCAATATGAATGGACCCAAGGAGTAAGCGACGATGGGAAAGAATATAAATCAATCTTATCACTCTTTAACATTCAACATTATGAATCTAACTTGTGCCATAGTAGATGACGAACCTTTAGCTTTAGATTTACTGGAAAGCTACGTCAACAAAACTCCGTTCCTGACATTGAAGGGAAAGTATTCCAGTGCTGTACAGGCTATGAAGGAACTGCCGGATAAGCAAGTGGATTTGCTTTTCCTTGATATACAGATGCCCGAACTTAACGGTTTGGAATTCTCCAAAATGGTAGATACACATACCCGCATTGTCTTTAGTACCGCTTTTGAACAATACGCCATTGATGGTTATAAAGTAAATGCTTTGGATTATCTGCTAAAACCTATTTCTTACGTGGATTTTTTGCAGGCAGCTAATAAAGCCGTACAATGGTTTGAACTCTTACAACAGCCTAAAGAAAAAATAGAAAGTATATTTGTAAAAAGTGACTATAAGCTGGTACAAATAGAACTTAAAAAGATACTTTATGTAGAAGGTTTGAAGGATTATGTTAAAATTTATACAGAAGATACCGCCCGGCCTATTTTATCGCTTATGAGTATGAAATCAATGGAGGAATTATTACCAACATCCCGTTTCATGCGGGTTCACAGATCTTATATTGTACAGAAAGAAAAAATAAGAGTTATTGATCGGGGACGGATTGTGTTTGATAAAACGTATATCCCTGTCAGCGATAGTTATAAACAGGTATTTCAAACCTTCCTGGATAAAAGGAGCTAGGAAATAACATTCATTTGTCGATAAAATATCCGAATCTGTCGACAAAACATAATTTCCTATTGCATATTAAAAAATGTTTTTTTACCTTTGCATCGAACAGATAAAGGAAGTTGTGAAACTTCCCCCAATAGAATAGTTTAGTTAAGTCTAGTTTAGTTTTTGTGTGAAGCACTTCCTCCGTAAGCGAACGATAGGAAGTGCTTTTTGTTTTATTGATTTTCAAGTATTTAAAGATCAGCACTAAACTTTTTGGGAACTAATTAGTAACATGATTTGGAGCAAACAACGTCATTTTTGACACTATTTCATTCCACTTTATATCTACATGACACTTCTAAAAAATGAATCTCGTTGATATGCTCGCGCATGATTTCCGGAAAATGAAATAAACTATGTCCGAAAAAAGACTAAAAACACCAAAGAAGGGGAATTTCAAATAACATTTGCAGTTCCTGATGAAGCAAAACCTCTCATAGAAAAATATATGGATAAGACTACCGGCAAAATCGTGTTTGGCAAGAGATGTGGATGCGTGCTGATGAGCTTGGTATTCAAAAGGCAGTCTTACGGCTGTCTTCTTTATTAAAAAAATTAGGCATTTCTGCCTTCACTCCGTAAAAAGACACATAAACAAGGATGAAATATTAACTCCTGATATTCAATCTTATAACACTTTATTTAATAAACACAAGGACTTTTATTAATAACAATTTTGCCATTTTATAACAGTTACGTTTTATTTGTTTTTTATTTTGCTCCCTTAATAAAAAAGGACATCTAATACAGTTTGTCAGCCTTGCCCACACATGGTTTAGGATACATCGTTATACTTGTCTTTATTTAACAACATTTGAAAGGCTTTATGGCAAACCAACGTAAAGCCTATAAAAAACAATATGGACAAATCAGTTATTATCAAAAAATTGCTTGTACTCTTCATCCCCGTACCTGCCTGCCATTATCCGCACAGGAACAGACGGACACCGTTTACATGTTCCGCTTTGTATCCACAAAGGATATGTTCTATATACCTTTCAGGGACAATCAAGATGAGTTACTCCGCCTGTCAGAGTGTGTGAAACAGTACAAACAACAGATTCTGGAAGGAAAAATACCCTTATATGTAGACGGCTATTGCAATTCCTTAGACAGCCAGACTGAAAACATGAGGGTAGCCAAAAACCGTTCCAACCGGGTGAAGTCCGAGTTAATCATACGGCAGGGACTACATGAAAGCAGCTTTATCACCCGTAACCATGCCGATAACGGTGATTATGTCACCGTAAGGATAGCGGTTCCCCTACACCGGGAAACTGAAACCGGACAGGATGAAGACACCACTACTGAACAACCCGTGCAAAGCCGGTCTATAAAGGAAGAATACCAGAAACAGACGGAAACAGTCACTACATCCGATATCCGTGAAGAAACCACCGAACCCGCACAAACGGTTCCTGCTACGGAGGCAAAGGCAGGGGATTACGGTTTCACCCTGCGGCTGAACCTGCTACGCTGGGCAACACTCACACCGGACCTGGGCATCGAATGGCGTATAAACAGGAACTGGGGCATACAGGTGAATGGTTCATGGACTTCCTGGAGCTGGGACAACAAAGAAAGAAGATACGCCCTGCTGGAAATATCACCGGAGCTACGCCATTATATCGGTAAAGAGAAGCGGGGCTATCTGGGAGCGATGTACCACATGGGCAGCTTCAACTATAAATTAGGCGACACCGGTAAGCAGGGAGACCTGAAGGGAGGAGGACTGACCGGCGGGTACCAGATGCGGTTGAACAACTCCATATCACTGGATTTATCCATCGGTGCGGGCTGCACCCATGCCGAGTATGAAAAATACACGGTTACCGATGGTGTGCGTATCAAACAGGGGAAAGCGAATAAAAACTACTGGGGGATAAACCATGCCGGAATCACCCTTGTATGGCAATTCAAATAAGAAAAAGGACAATGAAAGACAGAATCAAAAAACAGCATACCGGCAATCTTCGGAAAGAATACTCCAGAACCCGGAAAACAGGCTTTCTCCTGATGGGCACCATCCTTCTTCTGGCAGGGTGCGTGAAAGATGATCTAATACGCAACACCCCGACAAGGGAGCACTTGTGGTGATCGCGGACTGGGCGGGAGCCTCTTCCGAAGCGGTATTACCGGATACCTATATCCTGCATGTAGACAACCAAGAGCATGAGGCAGGAAGTACGCCCTGCATCTTCCCTTCCCTGCTCTCACCGGGACAGCACAAGCTGCTGGCCTGTAGCAAGGCCGAAGGAATCACCACCGATGAAGCCACCGCCACGGTGAACACCCTGGAAGACGGAACTCTGGAACCCCTGCCCGGCTATCTCTTTTCCGCAGTAAAAGAGGTGGAGATAACGGCTGACGATACATTGAGGACAAGCATGTCCATGCGCCAACACAACCGGCTCCTCTCTCTGGTGATGAAGATGGAAGAGGGTGAAAAGGAACGGTTATCCTCTGTTTCTGCAACCTTGGAAGGCATTGCCTCTTCCGTGGATCTGGGCACCGGAACACTCACGGACTCCCGGGGAAAGGCGGTGATACCTCTCTTCAGGGATGGAACGGAGGAAGGCGCACCCGTACTCAAGGCGGACCTACGCCTGCTGGGAGTGATACCCGCAGAAAGACAGGTACTGACACTCATACTGGAATTGAAAAGCGGGGACAGGCAGACCATCACAAACGACCTGACCGAGTATCTGGAAGGTTTTTCCGAGGGTGAAAAAGAGCCCCTGTTGTTATACACCTCCCTGGAGCTTCCCGCAGAGGCAGGAGTCGGGGCGGTCATTAAAGGCTGGGAAGTGGTGGACGGCGGAGACATAGACATCCATTAAAGTATGCCCCCAACAAAGAGAATATGCGTAGCAAAGGGATATAATGTAAAACAAAAAAAAGAAGAAAAATGAAGAGAAAGAACTTCATCCGGCACAGGCCGGGAGGCAGAATGATCCTCCCCTTTTGTGTCGCCGCCCTGGTTCTGGCAGGATGCGGCAGTGAAAACGACGTAAATGGGAACGGCACTACGGCCGGACGCACTCCATTGCAGGTTACCAGTGGAATACAGACCCGCGCCCATGACGATGTATGGGAGGCGGGCGACGCCATCGGGATTTTCTCAATGCATGGAAGCGGTGAAAGCCTGAGCGTGGAAGATTCAAACCGCAAGTACACCACAACCTCCGATGCAACAAAGGGGACATTCTCACCGGCCGATGCCGCGCAGACCATCTATTTCCCCACAAACGGGGACACACGCGATTTCATAGCTTACTATCCCTGGCAGAAAACGCTGGGAACGGACGGCAGAACCTATACCGTGGACGTGACCGACCAGAAGGTGCAGAACCTCATTGACCTGCTGGGAGCCGGCAAGGTGACGGGAAAGGACAAGGACCATCCGCAGGTGGCACTAACCTTTACACACAAGCTGGTGAAAATAGCCCTCGATATCCAGGCGGGAAACGGCTTGGACAACACGGCACTCGCGGGTACGGGAATAACCCTGACCGGACAGCGGACAAATGCCCTATATGACGTTGTGGCGGGCGGAGAGGTGGTGATCCCGGAGGAAGGGGAGGAAACCGGAATAGAACTGCTGACGGCTGCCGACGGGACAGCGGCGGAAGCTATCGTATTGCCTGTAGGAGATACGGAAGGGATGTACCTTGTTTTCGACATACCGGATGTGGGAACCTTCAATTGGAGAGTCAAGGATGCACCCAAATCGCAATCCTTCGAGGCTGGAAAGAAATATATATATACCATTACGGTCAACAGGATGTCAGTCGAAGTGGAATCCTCCGTCACTGACTGGCAGCCCGGGAACGGTGAGGGAGAAACGGGAAGTGCCGAATAACAGGGAAATTGAAAATTCTGAATATTAACATAAAAACGAAAAAAACAGTATGAAAACAAGATTTTTAATGGCTACGGCCGCGGCAGCAATCGTTATGGTTGCCTGCAACAATGAAGAAACGGACAATTGGGCGGGAGAAATACGCCTGAGTAGCGGACTAGCGGTACAACAGGTTAATAGCACACGTGCTGCAAACAACATTCAAAGCGAACAATTTGCAAAAAATGCAGAAATAGACGTGTTTATCAATGAAGCTGTAAATGCAGGCGAAACCGCAACTACCAGCTATACCCAGCCATTGGTTTACACGGCAGGCGGAGACGGCTCAATGAACACAAGCGACCAGCCCTATTATCCTACCAGTGGAAAGGATGTGAATATCTATGCCTATTATCCGTCAGGAACAGTGACATCCATTGATGCAAATGCAGCGTCAGTTGAATTCACTGTTAAAGAAAACCAAAGCAGCGATACCGATTATAAAGCAAGTGACCTCATGTATGGAACACCCGACAAAAACCCGGTAGGTCGCACCAAAAATGATGTAAATATCACTTTCAAGCACTTACTTTCAAAAGTGACCGTCACACTAAAACAAGGTGCGGGTATCAAAGATTTAGATTTAACAAATGCTAAGGTGGAACTGTTGAACGTACTGCCTACTACCAAGCTCAACCCAAGTGCGGGTACAATATCTGGAGCTCAAGGTGACGAGACAGATATCACAGTAATGGATAAAGGCGCTAACCTCAGCGGTAGTGCAGTAGTCGTACCGCAAACGCTAAACCAAGAAGTGGAGGGGAAACGACGTTTCATCAAGGTAACATTGAGTACAGGCGGTGTACTCTACTCCCAAAACTTGACAGATGCTGAGGGTCAGACTATAGAAGATATTAAAATGGAAGCTGGTAATGAATACAAATACGAGATCACAGTTAACCTGACCAGCCTTGATATTAAGTCTTCAATTACGGAATGGGTCACAGGAGAGACTGTCAGAGGTGACGCCGAAATGGAAGAATAACAAAAGCCATCCCGGACGGTAGCGTAAAGTCCGGAGATACACGTATGAAAAGGTGTAACGGCTCCTTTCGCAGGGAGCGGTGGCACACGAACAAGAAATTGGCAGGAAATATAAAAAAACAGATAACGATATGAAACAGCAAATCAAACAGTGTACGTCGTGCCTCGTAACGGCTATAGGCTTCATTGCCGGCCTCGCCTTGAGCGGTTGCAGTAAAGAGGGTGACATGGCCGACAACAACCCCGGCAGCGAAATCCGCCTCACCAGCAGCGTGCAGGTGCAGAGCCGTGCCGGTACGGCCCCCGACACGCAGATAGCCAATGGCGAAAAGGTGGCGGTCTATGTGGACGAGGCGGCAAGCTCGGCCACGCAGCTTTATGGCAATAATGTACTGACTGCTGACGGCAACGGCGGCTTTTCGGGCGGCACAGCCATGTATTTCCCTGCCAGCGGCAATAAGGTGAACATCTACGCCTTCCACACCAACGCTACGCTGGAGAAGGATTTCCCCACGGTGAGCATTGAACACAGCGTGGCAGCAGACCAAACGGGCGGTTATGTATCTTCCGACCTGCTCTATGCCGTCCGGGAGGGCGTGAGTCGCAGCACAGCCGCAGTCGATTTGACCTTTTACCACCTGCTCGCCAAAGTAGCCGTGGTGCTGAAGCCGGGTGCGGGGATGACCGCCAACCACCTCGACGGAGCGGTGGTTACCATCGAAAGCACATACCTCAAAGCTGGCTTCAAGCCCAAAAAGGTGGACCTGACCAACGATCAGGTACGTTCGGACATGGTCGCGCGGATAGAAACCACTCCGGCTGCCATCACCATCCCTACCGCCACAACTGCTGACTTTTCGTCTGTCGCCCGCTATGGCGAGGGCATCATCGTGCCGCAGCCGATAAAGGCAGGCCAGCCGTTCATCCGGGTGAAGCTGGCGAACGGCGCCATATTAACCTATAAATTAGATACTTACACCGAATTTGAGACCGGCAAGAAGTACACTTTCCAAATCACCGTGAACCTCACGGGGCTGACTGCCACCGCCACGATTGGTGACTGGGATAAGGTGGAGGTGAATGGCGATGCAACGATACCCGACCCTATCGGCAACAAGACCCCTGCGCGGGCCGCCGCTGGTGACTTCTATATGAACGACGGCACGCTGGTGGACAAAGATGCCGCCCTGACCAATACGCAGAAATCTGCCTGCCTCGGTATTGTCTATTGGGTGGGGGATATTACCGGAGAAGACCCGTTGCTAAAGAGAGAAAAACCCGGTTGCACTCACGGACTGGTTATGGCATTGCAGGATGCGGGAGAAAATTCCCTTTGGAGTTCCAACAACGAATACATCACCAGTAATTGGCTGAATGGGCAAGGCGACACTTACGGCATTACTACTCTGAGAGCAGCGAATGAGATGCAGGGTTATGCCAATACCGCAGCACTCAATGGCTATAATGAAAGTGACAATGTAAGCAATGATCCCAATTTAAAAGTCTTACCAGTCGGGATTATTGCGGAGTATGCTAAATCCCATCCCACTCCTGAGAGTAGTAGTGGTTGGTATTGGCCTTCTTTGAAAGAGTTGAATTATATGCGCACGGGACAAAATTATGAAAGTGGAGTTGCAGGCAGAGAAATGTTGGATAGACAATTAGGCATATTGGGGATCGAGCCCTTACAGTCAGGCGACTACTGGTCGAGTACGGAGGCCGGCAGCGATTGGGCGTGGAGCGTGAACTTCTGCAAGGATTACATGAGCAGCAGCGATAAGCACAAAAGCAGCTTTGGAGTCCGTGCCGTTCTTGCTTTTTGATTCTATTTATCCATTTATAAATTTAAAATAGAATACCTGCGAAGCGGGTTGGAAAAACAAAATAACCATGAAACGATTCATCCCCCATAACTGAATCTATGCAGCTCCAGCTACCGCCGGACGTCCAAGCGTTAAGTCCGGAGTGCACACCCTATAAAGGTGGCGACTGCTTCCTTCGCCGGAAGCGGTGGCACGAATGAATGACAAAAAAAGACATAAAAAGAATATGAACAGATTATCAGAACTAAGAAATAGGATAACTAAGCTCTGCACCGCCTGCTGTGTACTCGCTCTTACCGCCTGCTCGGACGATACGACCGGTGATAACAGCCGCCTGCCCGACGGCGAATACCCGATGACGTTTACCGCCGTCGTGGATGGACTGACCGTAACACGTGCGGGCACTGCCGACGGAGAATGGGCTACTACCGACCGGATAGCCGTACAGGTAAGTAATGCCGAATCCGGCAATGAAATAAAGATATATGCTCCGTCAAAGATTGATGGCAAAAGTGCCACCCTGACCTCCGACGATCCGTTCTACTGGCAGAGAAACAACGAGACGAAGACCGTGAGTGCCTGGTATTGCGGCGACGGTTCCACAGCTTCGGAAGGGGAAAATGCAGAGAAAGTACCTACTAAATGGAGCGTGCAACCGGATCAAAATAAAGACGAAGGCAAAGGCTATCAGGAGAGCGACTTCCTTTATGCCGCTCCAAAAGACATCTCGTTCGGTAGCACGGATAAATCCCTTGACTTCATCCACCAGACCGCCCGTGTGGTGATAAACATCAAGAAAGCGGAAGCAGCAACGGAAACAAGTTCTATAACAAAAGTCACTATCGGTTACGGTAACAACCTCGCCCTTTCGGGCACTTACACCGCGCCCACTGAGGGAAACGCCACCGACACATGGAATACTTCAGACGGCACTATGGGTACTATCACTCCGAAAGACATCACTGCCGGAGACGGCGGTGATATACTGAAAACCTATGCTGCTCTCGTCATTCCGCAGAACATGTCTGGCAAGAAATTCATCGCTGTTTCCCTGAGGGATGGTAATACCTATTATTATACCCCACAGGGCGAAGAGGCCAATCTTAAAAGCGGCACGCAATATACCTACAACATCACCGTGAAGCATGGCTATCTGGAAGTGGTGACAGTGAAAACGGACAGTGAATGGGGCGACGGCGGAACCACCGATCCCGTTGAAAGTAAAATACCTGTAAAACCCTTCACCGCAGACGACCTGAAAATCGGTGATTACTATTATAGTGACGGAACAACCTCCGATGGCGGATACCGCAAATATCCAGACGACAACACTGCCATACTGAATATTGAGCCCGTATTGACTAATCCGGCTACGGGAGAGAAACGTACATGCATCGGCATTGTCTATTGGGTGGGCGACCCCACTAAGCCATTGCGGAATCTTCTGGGGGACGAAACATTAGCCAAAGATCATCCCGATTGTACGAACGGTCTGGTTGTTTCTTTGGGCGAAGAAAGTTGTACCTGGCAGGCAAATTATACCTCCGTGCAGGATTGGTTGAACTCAAATCATTCGGGCGAGTTTCTTTCAGTTCAGAGTGGAACCGATGCGAGTGATCCCTTAAATAATATTCAGGGTTATAATAATACGAAAGCTATCGAAGCGTTTAATAAATCACCCGACAACTCCGGCAGTCAAGTTTATGTGGTGCAAAAGGTCGTTGAGTATCGTAAAGAAGTTCCTGCACCTGAAGCCAGCAGTGGTTGGTATGTTCCCTCGGAGAAAGAGTTGACATTGTTGTGTGGGGAGGATGTGGATGATATTTATGCTAAGAACTCCGGTGGAACTGCTAACCGTGACCTTATTAATAGTAAGTTGGGATTAATAAGTGCTACTGCATTGTCGTCTTCGTCCCTCTATTGGTCGAGTACGGAGTACAGCCTCGGCAACGCGTTCAACGTGGGCTTCGACTATGGCCTCGTGAACGGCGGCGATAAGGGCTTCGGCTCTTATAGGGTACGGTTCTCTTTAGCTTTCTGATCTTATTTATCTATTAAAGAATTTATCTATTTAAAACGATTTACCCGCTTGCGGGTCGAAAAACAAAAATACTGACAATGAAACGAATCATTCCCCATATCCCGAATATCACAACGGCGGCTTTCGTGCAGCTTGCTGTGGTCGTTGTGTTTGTCTCAGCCTTTCTGCTGACAGGATGCAGTGAAAACGAACTGCCCGGTAATGAGAATACCGACACCAACCGCACCACCTTTACCATCGAGGTGTCCGATGGCGGCTATGCTCCCGCCGAAGGCGAGAAACCCGGCACCCGTGCCGCAGAGAACGGCTATGCCACCCGATTCACCGCAGGCGACAAGATAGGCGTCTTTGCCGTGAAGAATAACGAAATAGTTGGAGTAAACAATCTTTGCCTCGTGGCCACTGCCGAAACGGATGCCGGTGACGGCAGCCTCGTATGGAAAACAGAGGATGGCGATACACCGATAATTCCTGCCGGTGCTGCCTATTATGCTTATTACCCTTGGCAATCCAACGATAAGATAGCAGACAAGGTTAATGCTTCTGTCACTGATGTTGATGATTTCTTTGCTGACTTAGTCAAGAACTGGGCTCCCTCTACCAATCAAGGAACATATACAGACTACACCGGCTCCGACCTGATGATAGCCTCCGGTACTCCCTCCGGCAAAAGCCTCTCTTTCTCCATGCAGCACAAAATGGCGCTGGTGGTGATAGACCTGCCAAAGACAAAGTACACGCTGACGGATGCCAACGGCGCCACGCTTTCCAATGGTTACATTGCCGACGGTGTCCCCGATACGAAATTCAATGGTTTTACTCCCTGCCGAATGAGCGACGGCACGTATCGTTATCTGATAAATCCTGCTGCAACCGAGAATCTTTCCGGAAGCTATAGTAATGCCACCTCTGCCACCGCCGAATGGGAATTTAAAGCTCCCACCACTGCCGGTCAGTACAAAAAGTATGTAGTAGATGGTGGCAGCTCAAAAACTATAGAGAAAACACATAAACTGCAAGCGGGAGATTTCTTTATGAAAGACGGTACACTGTTGGGAAAGGATGCAACACCTACCGATGCACAGCAAGCCGCCTGTATCGGCATCGTCTATTGGGTTGGTGATATTAAGGGCGATAATTACACCCTATTGGACAGTAAATTCCCCGGCGGTACGCACGGCTTGGTCGTTTCTTTGTGGGATATGCCAGACCCGGATAACACCGGTAGTGTTACTATGACATGGACGTATGGCGGTTATGAGTTTGTGGATAATTGGCTGGCTAACGCTCAGTGGTCGGATGGTAATCCCCGCCCCGACGGTTTCACCAGTATTCAGGTAACGGATAAAATGCAGGGTTACGCCAATACCATTGCCTTGAAGGAATACAATACATACGTAGAGGATAAGTCAGAAGAAGGTTACGGTCCGGAGAGTAATAAGCGTGTGAAACCCGTCAAGGGCTTGGATGATTTTGAAGAAAAACATCCGGCTCCCTCGAACAGTAGCGGTTGGTACTGGCCTTCTGTGTATGAGTTGCAATATGTGTGTTGGGGGCAAGGTGCTACTGGACAAGGTACAACTGGAAAGAACATGTTGAATACTCAAATCCAAAAGGTTAGTGGATCAAATGTTTTCGATAGCGACGGTTACTGGCCGAGTACGGAGGGCAGCTACTACAGCTACGGCGCGTGGTACGTGGGCTTCGGCTATGGCAACGTGGACTACTACGGCGATAAGGGCGACGGTGCCTGTCGAGTCCGTCCCCTTCTTGCTTTTTAACTATTTTTCTATTTATATTATTTATCTATTAATATTTAATCCCGCGAAGCGGGTCGAAAAAATCAAATACAGCTCTATCCAAAGTATATCTATGAAAATAGCATCCAATTTTTGAATATGCTTTTAGCTCTGATACAAAAGTTACTCTAATTCTCTCAATATAACTTTTTAATCCCGAATCTCCCTTGAATAAAAGACAGATTCGGGATTTATCATATTCATAAATAAAGTAGTATTATTTTTGCAGATAACAGTAAGGAAAAGGCAAAAAAGGCAGCTTATTCGGCTACCTTATATCAAACAGAATTGCTCTAACACTAAAAATTCAACTGCATCAAATTTTCTATTTCTTCATTGAAATAGTTTTCTAATTTCATTTTTATCTCGTCCTCTTTTAAATTACCTTCTTTATCAAATATATGGAAATGTCGTCCATTCCAATTCTTTCCAGCATCAAGAAATAATAGTATTTCGGCACCATTAGCTATTCCACTCAAATCAACTTTAGGAGCATAAACCGCAAATTTTTT
>ENA-ORTT01002179-ORTT01002179.1-human-gut-metagenome-genome-assembly--contig:-NODE-2179-length-16150-cov-2.721901_pt1 | contig 16150 bp, 10 predicted proteins | sample MGYA00242074_ERZ509197 | MGnify/ENA primary metagenome ERZ509197 (study PRJEB26280, sample SAMEA2338789) | human gut metagenome | biome: human gut; feature: human-associated habitat; material: faeces...
GAGCGGACGCAGTGCCGCACGGTGGATAGAGGAATACATCGTGCTCGAAGCACAGATTCTGTTGCGTAATTCACCAATGGCCATTAAGGAAATAGCCTACGAATTAGGGTTTAATGAACAATCACTTTTCTCCAAATATTTCAGTCGTGTTTCGGGTAGTTCCCCCGAAAGCTACCGTCGTTCTTCTACAGCATAGAGCATCCGGTTAGACCGGACGGTTTTAGTTTACTTCCTGGATTTTCAATAAAACCATTATCCGGAGCCGGTTGGATAAGTAATGTTTTTCTATCCGGAGTGATTTCCCCGGGTTGGCGGCTCCTTTCGTCGGTCGGTGGAGATACGAAGCGAATCAGCTGTATTATGAGATGGAGGTGACTGCCGGAATTTATAACCTGTGTTTTTATTCCGTGAAAGATACGCTTGGAAATGAGTTGTGGTATGGAGTTACACGTTTCCGGATGAAAAAAGAAGGCGATAAGCTGATTTGCGAAGAGTTGGATACCCGGCAAAATGAATTGGGGATCGGGGAATGGCAATCGGTAGATCCAAATGAATTGCGGATAAAGATATGGGATAACGGTAATCCGGAAGAAGCCGGAACCGTACGTATTTATCGGCGCCTGAATGAGGAAGGATAAAAGTGACGGGGGTACAAACGTTCTAAATACGGAAAAAAGGCACTAAATAATTTTTTTAATCCTTTGAAAGGGTTAAATTTGTTCGTTTTTTCAAACAAACAGTTACAGTTAAATATATAAATTATGGCAGAAAAAGAAAATTGTAAGCTTTTCAGTGAGTTTGCGCCGAACACAATGCAAGAGTGGATCGACAAAGTCACTGTCGACCTGAAAGGGGCCGATTTCAATAAAAAGCTTGTATGGAGAACCAATGAGGGTTTTAATGTTCAGCCGATGTACCGGTTGGAGAATATGCAGGATCTGAAAAATCTGGATTGTCTACCCGGCGAATTCCCGTTTGTGAGAGGTAACAAAAAAGATAACAACGATTGGTATGTACGTCAGGATATCGTTGTGGAAGATCTGGCTGAAGCAAATAAAAAAGCATTGGATGTATTGAATCGCGGTGTCAACTCACTGGGTTTTGTACTGAATGGATGCCAGGAATTTACCAAAGCAGATATGGAAGTCCTCCTGAAAGACATCTGCCTGGAATGTGTGGAAATCAACTTTGTCGCCGGATGTAAAAAAGGAAGTATCCTGGATGCATTTAAGGCTGTTGTGGAAGAAAGAGGTATTGCACCTGAAAAAATACAGGGGGGAATCAATGTCGATCCGTTGACCGCTCTCACCCGGAAAGGAAAGAACTGTTGCGACAAACCTTTCGAAAACGTAAAAGTAAATCTTGAAAAAATGGCTGCCTACAAAAACTTCAAGACCATTGAAGTAGGTGGATATGTTTTCAATAACTCAGGATCTTCTATCGTTCAGGAGTTGGGATTCTCACTGGCTGCCGGTGTTGAATATCTGGACAAACTGACGGATGCAGGAATGAAGATCGATGAAGTGGCTCCGAAAATCCGTTTCCACTTCGCTACCGGTTCCAAGTATTTCATGGAGATCGCTAAATTGCGGGCTGCCCGTTACTTGTGGGCTCACATCGTGAAAGCCTACAATCCGTCTTGCGATTGCAAATGTAAGATGAATATCCATGCAGAAACTTCTGAGTGGAATAAAACCGTATACGATCCGAACGTAAATATGCTGCGTACTCAGACCGAAACGATGTCGGCCGTATTGGGCGGTGTCGATTCGTTCACCGTTCATCCGTTCGACGATACCTTCGAATGTCATCCCTCCGACGTGGCGGAACGTGTTGCCCGCAACCAGCAGTTGTTGCTGAAAGAAGAGTCGCACTTTGCCAAGATCGTCGATGTTGCCGGCGGTTCATATTATATCGAGGAACTGACCCAGAATATTGCTGAAGCTGCCTGGAAATTATTCCTGGAAACTCAGGAACAGGGAGGATATATCGAAGCATTGAAGAAAGGGTTTGTTCAGGCTGCTGTGAAAGCTACCGCCCAGGCTCGTGACCTGGCTATCGCTCAGCGTAAAGAAAACTTTGTGGGTGTTAACCAGTTCCCTAACTTCAACGAAAAGATCGATCGTCAGCTGTGTGCCTGCATCTTCGAACCCGAAGACGAAACTGCCGAAGGCGCTGAAATCGAAACCCTGAAACCTTACCGCGGACCGGCTGCATTCGAGGCGATGCGCCTGAAAACCGATGCTTTCTCGGCTAAAAACGGTCGTCCGGTTGTCTATATGTTTCCGATGGGTAATCTGGCTATGCGTAAAGCACGGGCTCAGTTTGCATGTAACTTCTTCGCTTGTGCCGGATTTGAAGTAAAAGATAACAATGGCTTCAAGACGGTCGATGAAGGGGTTCAGGCGTGTCTGGACAATAAAGCCGCTATCGTTGTGCTGTGTAGCTCCGACGATGAATATGCCGGATTTGCACCCGAAGCTTTCGAAAAACTGAAAGACAAGGCTATTGTTGTGGTTGCCGGTAATCCTGAAAGCCGTCCGGAACTGGAAGCCAAAGGATTGATGAACTATATCCACGTGAAGAACAATGTACTGGAAGAACTGAAAGGCTACCAGGTAAAATTAGGTATTAAATAAAGTAACGGGTAACTCTGTAACTTTTTAACTATTGAAACATGAAACCGAATTTTAAAGATATAAATATTAAAGCGTCTGAAAAGGCTTCCATGAGCGCCGCTGAATGGGAAAAAGCCAACCACATCGCTAAAAACTGGACGACCCCTGAGTTGATTCCGGTGAAACCGGTATATACTGCCGATGATTTGAAAGGTATGGAACATCTGGATTATGTTGCCGGTATTCCTCCTTATTTGCGTGGACCGTATTCTGCCATGTATCCTTTGCGTCCCTGGACGATCCGTCAGTATGCCGGATTCTCTACCGCTGAAGAATCGAATGCTTTCTATCGCCGCAATCTGGCTGCCGGACAGAAAGGTTTGTCTGTAGCGTTCGACCTGGCTACTCACCGTGGATACGACTCCGACCACCCGCGTGTGATCGGTGATGTCGGGAAAGCCGGTGTGGCTGTCGATTCTATCCTGGATATGAAGATTCTGTTCGACCAGATTCCTTTGGATAAGATGTCCGTATCTATGACCATGAACGGGGCCGTGCTTCCGGTGCTGGCTTTCTATATTGTTGCCGGATTGGAACAAGGAGCTACCCTGGAGCAGCTGTCCGGAACCATTCAGAACGATATCCTGAAAGAATTTATGGTGCGTAATACCTATATTTACCCGCCGAAATTCTCGATGAAGATCATCGCCGATATCTTCGAATATACGTCCAAGAATATGCCGAAGTTCAACTCTATCTCTATTTCCGGTTATCACATGCAGGAAGCAGGTGCTACCGCCGATATCGAGTTGGCATATACCCTGGCCGACGGTTTGGAATATCTGCGTGCCGGAGTAAACGCCGGAATGGATATCGATGCTTTCGCTCCGCGTCTGTCCTTCTTCTGGGCTATCGGTACCAACCATTTTATGGAAATTGCTAAAATGCGTGCCGGTCGTCTGTTGTGGGCTAAGATTGTTAAACAATTCAATCCGAAAAATCCGAAATCCCTAGCTTTGCGTACACACTCCCAGACTTCCGGTTGGTCACTGACCGAACAGGATCCGTTCAATAACGTAGGACGTACCTGTATTGAGGCTATGGCTGCAGCTTTGGGGCATACTCAATCTTTGCATACCAATGCATTGGATGAGGCTATTGCTCTTCCAACAGATTTTTCTGCACGTATTGCACGTAATACACAGATTTACATTCAGGAAGAAACTTACATCTGCAAGAACGTTGACCCATGGGGTGGTTCTTACTATGTAGAATCTCTGACGAACGAACTGGCACACAAGGCTTGGGAGCATATTCAGGAAATTGAAAAACTGGGTGGTATGGCGAAAGCTATCGAAACAGGTATTCCAAAGATGCGTATCGAAGAAGCTGCTGCACGTACACAGGCTCGTATCGACAGTGGTCAGCAGACAATTGTCGGTGTGAACAAGTATCGTCTGGAAAAAGAAGCTCCGATTGATATTCTAGAAATTGATAATACAGCCGTTCGTCTTGAACAGATTGAAAACCTGAAACGTTTGAAAGATGGACGTAATCAGGCTGAAGTGGACAAAGCATTGGCAGCAATTACCGAATGTGTGAAGACTGGCAAGGGTAACTTGTTGGAATTGGCTGTGGAAGCAGCTCGTGTTCGCGCAACATTGGGTGAAATTTCTTATGCTTGCGAACAGATAGTAGGACGTTATAAAGCAATAATTAGAACGATATCAGGCGTGTATTCATCAGAAAGTAAAAACGATAGCGACTTCAAACGTGCTTGTGAACTGGCCGAGAAGTTCGCGAAGAAAGAGGGGCGTCAACCTCGTATCATGGTTGCAAAGATGGGACAGGACGGTCACGACCGTGGTGCTAAAGTCGTAGCAACCGGTTATGCTGACTGTGGCTTCGATGTGGATATGGGACCGTTGTTCCAGACTCCGGCGGAAGCTGCTCGCGAGGCTGTTGAAAACGACGTTCATGTAGTAGGTGTTTCTTCACTGGCTGCCGGACATAAGACATTGGTTCCGCAAATTATTGAAGAACTGAAGAAACTGGGTCGCGAAGACATTGTAGTGATTGCCGGTGGTGTTATTCCTGCACAAGATTACGATTTCTTGTATAAGGCAGGTGTAGCTGCTATCTTCGGTCCGGGTACTCCGGTAGCGAAAGCTGCTTGTCAGATTCTGGAAATCCTAATGGATGAAGAATAACTTCTGAAATTATTTGAATCATATTTATACTCCCACCTTTTAGACCTGTTTGGGGTTAGAAGGTGGGATGTTTTTTTATTTATATTCTTTGTCTTCTCCTAATTTTGTCTATATTTGTCCAGCTTTCATTGTAAAAAGACTTAATGAATGAATGGAAAGAGAGATGACATGGATGCCCGTTTTGAGCAATTTTATGCCGCTAATTTCCCCCGAGTCAAGAATTTTGCGCGGTTGTTGACCAAGTCGGAGGAGGATGCAGAAGATATTGCCCAAAATATATTTCTTAAGTTATGGACCCGTCCTGAATTGTGGGAGGGGCAGGAAACCATGACTAGTTATCTTTATACCGTGACCCGGAATGAAATATTCAATCTGTTCAAGCATCAGAAGGTAGAACAGGAATATGAAGATAAAGTTTTGAAAGCACAGTTGTTGGGTGAACTTTGTGATGAAGATTCCTCCCTGTTAGAAAATCTATATTATAAAGAAGTGCTGCTGCTTATCAAAATGACGCTTAGTCAGTTGCCTGACCGCCGTAGACAGGTTTTTGAGATGAGTCGTTTTGAGGGGCTTTCTCATAAAGAAATAGCAGATAAATTACAAATCCCCTTACGTACAGTAGAAGATCATATCTATAAAACATTGACTGAACTTCGTAAAATGTTAATGTTTGTTATTCTATTCCGAATCTTCCCGTAGTTTTTCTTTCTGGATAGTGATATTTATGTAAGCGTTTTAAAATACAATAATAAATATCACTTTATGAAGAATTATATTCGAGACGTAATCGACCGCTATATTAAACATGACTATCCGGAGGAAGTCAATCAGGATTTTCGTACATGGTTGACTGACGAAGAGCGTGCCGACGAAAAAGAACATGAACTAAATAAACTTTGGGAGGCGACCGAAGCTGTCACAACTCCCGGTTATCGTGATTCTCTGGAACGGATGCATGAACTTACGGGAATCGGATCAAGACGACGGATTTATTCTTTACGTACCCGTTTAGTGGTTTGGCGGGTAGCGGCAGCTTTATTGATAACTGTTTCTTCTATTTCTATCTATCTGGCATTGCAGAACCGCCAGGCTCCGGACCTGTTGCAAGCATATATTCCTACAGCCGAGACACGAAATATAACTTTGCCGGACGGTACACAAGTGTTGATAAATTCTCAAAGTACTTTACTTTATCCACAGCAATTCACGGGTGATACACGATGTGTTTATCTGGTAGGAGAAGCCAATTTTAAAGTGAAGCGTGACGAAGAGCATCCTTTTATTGTGAAGTCCTCCGATTTTCAGGTGACCGCATTGGGAACAGAGTTCAATGTGACCGCTTATCCGGATGAAGACGAAGTGACGGCAACGTTGATTTCGGGAAAAGTGCTGGTAGAGTATAACGGACAGAAGAATCAGGAAGTTTTAAATCCGAACGAACAGCTGGCATATAATAAGCGCACTCGTTCCGGAAACGTAGTTCGTCCTGATATGCAGGATATCACAGCCTGGCAACGTGGTGAAATCGTATTTCGCAGCATGACGCTAGAGGAAATATTCACCCGTCTTGAACGTAAATACCCCTACACATTTGTTTACAGTTTCCGTAGTCTGAAAGGTGACCGTTTCAATCTTACTTTCGGGCAAAATGCTTCTATAGAAGAAATAATGGATATCGTTGCTCGTGTAACGGGGAATCTGAATTATCAGATTGTGGGAGACAAATGCTATGTTTCCGCTATCGCTGAAGGTACGTTACATTATCGGAGAACGAAATAAAAAATAAGATATACTGATATTAACCTTAAAACACATTGAGCCTATGCGGAAAAAATATCCGGGGGAAGCTGCAACCTTCCCCCGGATGTGAAATCGGAATTCTTACTATTAGCGTTAACCAGACGCTACTAAATTCGAGAATCTAACTTTATCTGTATAAACTAATACTAAGAAGATGCAGCAAATTTATGAATTTATAGCCAATAAGCAGACATTCAGCCGAGTATTTATGCTTTTTTTGTGCTGTCTGCTCCTTTCTACATCCACTTTTGCTCAAAATAGCAGTGCCCGGATTACGATCCATAAGAAAAATATATCGGTTATCGAGGCATTGAAAGAAGTGGAAAAACAAACGAAACTGTCCGTTGGCTACAACGAATCGCAGTTGAAAAACAAACCCTCCATCAATTTGGCGTTGGAAAAGGCTACGTTGGAGAGTTCTTTCAAAGAAATCCTTAAAAATACAGGATATACCTATCAGTTAAAAGGAAAATACGTAATCATCGTTCCGCAAGAAAAACAGGAAGTGGAAATCGCGTCTGCCAAACGTATCACCGGACGTGTGCTGGATGATAACGGAGAACCTCTAATTGGGGTTAATGTACATGTTGAAGGAACGAGTGTCGGGGCTATCACGGACATGGACGGTAATTTTATACTCGAAGCTCCTGTAGGAAGCGTGTTGAGTATCAGTTATGTAGGTTATACTCCACAGACGGTAAAAGTGACCGGCCAGAATACGTATAGTGTGCGGCTGGTTTCAGATACAAAACTGTTGAGTGAAGTCGTTGTAACCGCACTTGGTATTAAACGCGAACAGAAAGCGTTGAGCTATAACGTACAACAAGTAAAGTCCGACGAACTGACTCAGATTAAGGATGCTAATTTTGTGAACAGCCTGAATGGTAAAGTAGCGGGAGTTACTATCAATACGAGTTCTTCCGGTGTCGGTGGGGCAAGTAGAGTGGTCATGCGTGGTACGAAGTCCATTGAACAGAGTAGCAATGCTTTGTACGTGATTGACGGTATTCCTATGTATAATTTCGGTGGCGGAGGTGACACGGAATTTGGCTCAAAAGGGGCCACCGAGGCAATTGCTGATATTAATCCGGAAGACATAGAAAGTATTTCCGTATTGACCGGAGCAGCGGCGGCCGCCCTTTATGGTAGTAATGCGGCGAATGGCGCGATTGTGATTACTACGAAAAAAGGACAGGTAGGCAAACTGCAAGTCGGTGTATCAAGTGGCATTGAATGGTTGAATGCTTTTAAGATGCCCGATTTCCAAGGACGTTATGGTACAGGAAGTAATGGTAAAACAGGAAATTCCAATATTTATAGCTGGGGACCGAAGCTGACCCCGGCTGCTCAAACAGGATATGAACCGGATGATTTTTTTGATACGGGTGCGGTATATACAAATTCCATTACGCTGTCTACCGGAACAGATAAAAATCAGACTTTCTTTTCTGCAGCTGCCGTCAATTCGGCAGGGATGGTTCCCAACAATAGGTATAACAGATATAATTTTACTTTCCGTAATACGACCAGTTTCTTGAATGATAAGATGAAACTGGATGTAAGTGCAAGCTATATTCTCCAGAACGACCGTAATATGACCAATCAGGGGCAGTACTCCAATCCATTGGTTTCTGCTTATCTTTTCCCTCGTGGAGACGATTTCTCTATCGTGAAGAATTTCGAGCGTTGGGATGAAGCGCGAAAGATCAGTGTACAGTTCTGGCCACAGGGCGAAGGTGACCTCCGTATGCAGAATCCTTACTGGATTGCTTACCGTAATCTCCGTCTGAACAACAAGAAACGTTATATGGCTTCGGCAGGTTTGAGTTACCAGATTCTTGACTGGCTGAACGTGGCAGGGCGTGTCCGCATCGACAATACTCATAGCGAATATGAAGGTAAACTCTATGCAAGCAGTAGTAATACGCTGACTGACGGTAGTACGCAGGGACATTATACGGTAAACAACGGACAATATTCACAGACGTATGCCGATGTGTTGGTGAACATCAACAAACGTATTCAGGATTTTACGATAGTTGCCAATATTGGTGCCAGTTATAGTGGAGTGACTAGTAAAGAATTGGGCTACGCCGGACCGATACGCGAAACGGGTATTCCTAATTTGTTCAATGTCTACGATCTTGACAACGCAAAGAAACGTGCTACGCAGGTAGGGTGGCGTGAAGCGACCGAGTCAGTTTTTGCCAGTGCCGAAGTAGGGTGGAAAAGTATGCTCTACCTCACCGTGACAGGACGTAACGACTGGGCTTCCCAGTTGACGCATTCTCCGCAGGCTTCTTTCTTCTATCCTTCCGTAGGACTTTCGGCAGTCATCACTGAAATGTTGAAACTGCCCGATTGGGTGGATTATCTTAAAGTACGCGGATCGTTTAGTTCTGTCGGTAATCCTTATCCGCGTTTTCTTACTTATCCTACTTACTCGTATGATGCCAATAAGCAAGACTGGAAATCGCAGACGAATTATCCCATTGGTAAATTATATCCCGAACGTACCGACTCGTGGGAGATAGGGTTGGATGCAACCTTATTTAAAGATTTCAAGTTGAGCGGATCATTCTATTACGCTAATACTTACAATCAGACATTCGACCCGCGGCTTCCCGTATCGTCGGGATACGATAAACTGTATGTGCAGACAGGATATGTACGTAACTACGGTTTCGAGGCTATGTTGTCTTATGGACATCGTTGGGGAGATTTCAGTTGGGACAGCAGTTTTACATTCTCGGCCAACAAGAATGAAATCGTAGAATTGGTAAAAGATTACGTTCATCCGGAAACGGGCAAGACATACAATGTGGATAAACTGGAACTCAAAACCGATGAAGGACGCGGATTCGGAAAGGCGAAATTTATCCTGAAAGAGGGTGGTACTTTGGGTGATCTTTATACACATGCCGATTTGAAACGTGATATTAACGGTAATATACTGATCGACGATAGCGGCAATGTGACAGCCATCGACAATGCAGGTGATATCAAGTTGGGAAGCGTACTTCCTAAGGCAAATCTGGCTTGGAATAATAGCTTTTCTTATAAAGGTATCAATGCCGGTTTCCTGTTGACAGCCCGTCTGGGAGGAATCGTTTATTCGGCAACACAGGCCTATCTTGATCTCTATGGAGTATCTGAAACCTCTGCTGCCGCGCGTGATGCCGGAGGGGTGTGGGTGAATGGGCGCAGCCGGGTGAATCCACAGAGTTTCTATGAGGTAGTAGCTTCGCAGAGCGGATTGCCTACTTACTATACTTATAGTGCTACCAACTTGCGACTGCAGGAGGCACATATCGGTTATACTATTCCGCGTCGCTGGCTAGGCAATGTTTGTGATATCAATGTATCCCTTGTGGGAAGAAATCTCTGGATGATCTACTGTAAAGCCCCTTTCGATCCTGAAGCAGTAGCTACTACGAACAACTATTATCAGGGAATCGACTACTTCATGATGCCGAGTACCCGGAATATAGGTTTCAATATAAAGATTAACTTCTAAATACTATGATGGACATGAAACGAATATATAACATTCTTCTGATAATGATCCTTTCATTATTTCTGCTCCCGTTGGGCGGTTGTTTCGACAGTGATATCAACCGGAGTATGTATGAAGCGGACGGAGAAGAAATGCAGCGTGAGAATCATATTGTCGGTGCTACGCTCAAAGGAATGCAGGGGTTGGTTATCCCTACACGTGAGCACCTTTACCAGTTTATGGATGCCATGGCAGGAGGAGCTTATGGTGGCTATCTGGAAGGAATCGTAGACACTTGGGTGATGAAATTCTCCACTTTCAATCCCGAACAGGGATGGCTGAAATCTCCATTTGCCGATCCGATCAAAGATATGTATCCGCAGTATCGTGATATGCTGAACAAGACGGATGATTCTGTGGCTTTAGCTTTCGGTAAAATCCTCCGTGTCTGTATCATGCATCGTGTGACGGATATTTATGGTCCGATTCCTTACTCGAAGATGATGGATAATGATAATTCGGGTGAAGATTTGGCTGTCCCTTATGATTCGCAGGAACAAGTATATACACAGATGCTGAAGGAACTGGAAGAAGCGGATAAAGTACTGGAAGAAAATAAAGACTTGTCGTCCGAGGCTTTCCGCAAATTGGAAGATCTGTATTACGGAAATATTTCCAAATGGCGTAAGTTTGTACATTCCATGCAACTTCGTATTGCCATGCGTATGAGCTATGTCAATCCTACTGAAGCACAACGTATTGCGCAGGAGGCTGTGGAAGCCGGAGTGATTGAATCGAATGAGGATAACGCCATGCTTCATGTGGCGGAGAACCGTTCGGAATTGTTATTTAATAATTGGAATGACTACCGTATCAGTGCCGATTTGGTTTCTATTATGAAAGGTTATGAAGATCCGCGTTTGGATAAGATGTTTGTCAAAGGGGTGCAGACAGTCGATCAGGATGGCGAGAAAGTCGATGTATACGACTATTATGGTGTACGTATCGGCATATTCACCCAGAAGAAAGACGACATGATTAATCTTTACTCGAAGCAGGTGATTTCCAGCACCGACCCGTATCTCTGGATGAATGCGGCGGAGGTGACTTTCCTTCGTGCCGAAGGCGCGTTGCGTGGTTGGGATATGGGAGGTGATGCGCAGGCATTGTATGAAAAGGCGATTGCCCTTTCATTCGAAGAGCGCGGCGGAACCACCGGAGCGGACCGATATGTGAAGGATACAGAGAAAAAGCCTATAGACTATGTGAACCCGATGGACGGGGCTGATATAAAGTATAGTCATTCGGCTGTAAGCACCATTACGATTGCTTGGGAACCTGGAGCGGAGAATTTTGAACGGAACCTGGAGCGTATCATTACTCAAAAATGGATTGCAATATTCCCGCTGGGACTGGAAGCATGGGCGGAACATCGTCGTACGGGCTACCCGAAGTTGTTGCCTGCCGTGGAGAATAAAGACCCCAACAATAGTGTGAATGTAACGATCGGTCCCCGTCGTCTGCCTTTCCCTGCCGATGAATATACGGGGAATCCGAAATACATAGATCAAGCTGTACAAATGCTGAATGGTCCCGATGCCGCAGGAACTAAACTTTGGTGGGATAAGAAAGACCATTCCATTGAGAATAGTCAATCTTCAAACTAGAACGAACCTTTAAATCAATGAGATTATGAAATATAAATCAATCTTTAAGTTATGCCTACTGACTACTTTCCTGTCGGTTGCCACCATCAGTTGCGACGACTGGACGGAAATGGAAATACACGATAGTCAGGTGAATGGGTTTAAGGAACAGAATCCGCAAGAATATGCGGCATATACGCAGAATCTACGTGCGTATAAGGCAACGAAACACGCTGTCGTTTATGCCCGGTTGGATAATGCTCCAGAAGTATCTATCGGTGAGAAGGATTTTCTTCGTGCGTTGCCGGATAGTATCGATATAGTAACGATGCGTAATGCAGACCGTCTTTCCGAATATGACCGGGAGGATATGAAGTTGGTACGTGAGGATTATGGAACGAAGGTGCTTTACTATATAGATTGCACGGCTAAAGATAAACAGAATACCTCTATTACCTCTGCTGTTGAGGCAGTGCGTACAGGGACATTTGACGGGATTGCCCTCGGTTCGGAAGGCTCTGCGGTAGATGTTTCGGTGTTAAAGCCACTGGTAGATGCTTTGGGACAGACACCGTGTCTGTTAGTTTTTGAAGGTACCCCTTCATTGTTGCCGGAAGCGCAGCGCAGCCTTTTCAACTATTTCGTACTTGATATTTCCGCTGCATCCGATGAATATGATATAGAAACCTCCGTGCTCTATGCCACCGGATATGGCAAGGCCGCACCGGATCGTCTGCTGTTGGCCGTCACTCCTGACGGTACATTAACCGACAATAACGGAGTGACGCGCAATGCCATCGCCGGAGCTGCTTACGGTGCTCTCAATATGGAAACGCCATTGGGAGGTATTGCTATTTACAATATCTCTGCCGATTACTACGATACTGATATTATTTATAAACAGACCCGTGGAGGTATTCAATTCCTGAATCCTGCTTCGGTTCATTAAACGATGTAAGCTATGAGAATACATAAACTTTATCAGTGCTTTGCAGCTGCAGTTTTGTTATTTCTGCTGGTTGCCTGTGATAATACGGATTACAGCGAAAAGTCACCGTTCGATAATTCGGCATACCTGAATGTGGCTGCTAGTAAGAATACGGAAACTTTTACTTTTAATCGTAAAGTAACGAGCCAGACGAAAACGTTTACAGTGAAATTGTCATATCCTGCAGGGGATGATTCCAAGGTAAGTTTAAAGGTAGATCCTTCATTAGTCGGTGTATATAATGCGAAGAATGACACTCATTATGAGATGTTGCCTGCCGAACATTATCAATTATCGCAGGAGTCCGTTACAATTCCTGCCGGAAAAACGACTTCGGAAGACATCAGTATTCGATTCTTGAAACTCGACGAACTGGAGATTGACGCCACTTACCTCTGTCCGCTTTCTATTGGCGGGGCTGAAGGAGTGGGAGTAATGGACGGCTCACGCACAATGTATTATCTGGTGCGTCGCTCTAGTGCTATAACAACGGCAATGAATCTCAAGAATGTCTATGTTACCGTTCCAGGATTTGATAAGGGAAGTGCGACGGCGGATGTTGTGAATAATCTAAGCGCTGTGACGATGGAGGCGATTATACGGGTGAATACGTTTGACGAAGGCACCGAAATCTCTTCCATTATGGGCATTGAAATGTATCTTCAAATGCGTTTGGGAGACGCCAACTTCCCTCGCCAGCAGTTGCAGGTACAGACAACTTTTGGTAAATTTCCCGAAGCGAGCAAGACCAAACAACTGCAAGCCGGTGAATGGTATCATGTGGCGTTGACATGGGATTTGGCTACTAAGACTATCGCTTATTATGTAAACGGGCAGTTGCAGAGCATTAGTACCAATCATGGTAAAAGTGACCTGACTAGCATCAGTTTGGGTGATAAAGTGCCTGATGATGAATTTGGAAATGGTGGAGATCACAATTTCTACTTCGGTCGTTCTTATACAGAGTCACACGACTTGAGTCGTCAATTTAACGGTGAAATCTGTGAAGCCCGTATCTGGAGCATAGCTCGTACACAAGAGCAGATTTGTCAGAATATGTATGATATTCCTAACCCGACCGAAGAACCTACTTTGTGTGCCTATTGGAAGTTCGATGAGGGAACAGGGCTGGAAGTGGAAGACCGGACTGGACATGGGAACAATGCGAAAGTGGTTCCTTATTGGAAAGCAAGCGACCACGTGGAAGCTTATAGTAAAACAGATGCCGAATTATGGCCTAGCGGAATAGAGGTTCCGAAGATTAACAATGAACAATAAGCTAAAAAGGAGATAAGTGATGAAAAAGATAATACAATATATGTGTGCTGTAGCGGGGTTGCTGTTAATGCTCTTGTCTTGTCAGGACGATGCTATGATAATCAATCCCGATGTTACACATGGACAGTCAACTGAAGGTGTAGAAACTGCCAATGGTAAGGGTACTTTGAATAGTACGCTTTGCCCGGAGAGTAAGATTGTATTGCTCAGTATCGGAGATCCAACTTTGGAAGGACGTGATGAAACTGATTTAGGAAGGAAAGATGAACTTTGCCTTATCCTTCCAAAGCCACTTGAAAAGGATATTACTTTGAAGATTGCTATGGAGGATGCTTATGCAAATAATGAAACGATGAAAAATGGTGGCAGTTATACAAGCTTTGTAGTAGAGACATTCCGTAGAGAGTATAAAATAAAGACTCAAGGTTCTGATTTTAATATTCCAGGGAATAACGGATTAGGAAATACCTTATCGCTAAACGGAGGAAAAGAAGCCATTGTAACTATACGGGCGGGAGAACGGAAGTCAGAGAAGGTCAAATTGCTTTTTGAAAGAGAATATCTAAGTAGCAACTATACTTATCTTTTCCCGATTCAGGCTGTTGAGGTGGAAACAGGGGAACTTATTGATCAGATATATTACATCATTAGTCCTGTTGAAGATCAAAAGGAGATAGGAGAAAAGCCGGGCACTGTAATAGCTTACATAGACACGGAAGTCATGAATCCTTTGATTGCAGCTCAGTTTTCGCTTAGTGTCGATTTTTTTGATATGAGTGAAGGATTTGAGGAAACGAACATTTATAAAGGTCCTTTATTGGATATTTTGAATGTACGTACGGCTTTTTTGAAAGAAGTACAAGGACACGCGACACTGACCTATACGACTGATATGGAGTATGTACTGAAAAATCATAGTCACTATCTGCGGCCTATGCAAGAGAATGGGTTGAAAGTCTGTCTTGCCATTATGGGTGGCGGAACCGGATTGGGATTCGCAAACTTGACAGATGCACAAATTAGTGACTTTGCGGCACAAGTACAAACAGCTGTCAGCCTTTATGATTTAGATGGTATTAATCTTTGGGACAAAGGAGCAGGTTATGGCAAAGAGGGAATGGCACCCATAAATGACACTTCATATGCCAAATTGATAAAAGCATTGAAAAATGCGATGCCGGGTAAATTGCTTACGTTAGTTGATACCCGTGAAACTACCGAAGCACTTTGTGATGAGCAAGCGGGCATCAGTGTAGGTAACTATCTGGATTACGCTTGGAGTTCGTTGGAAGACTTTTTAGCACCTTACGAACCTGATGCTACCATACGTCCTTTAGCTGGAATTCCGGAAAAGAAATATGGGACTATATTTCTCAGGGATATAGCCGCCATGTCTCAAGAGGAACAGGTGGACTTGATGGAAAATTCCATAATAGGCGAATATATGAACATGATGCGGTTTACTCCACTTAGTGGAACAGATGTGGTGGTGGGAGCAGATATCCCTTATATGGATTATGGAAAAGAGAGCGTATGGAATGATCCTTGGGCGACATGGATTTTATGTAAATATCCTGCGCCAGAAGATTTTTCAAGCTCCACAATGGCGCAAACAGAAGTACCATACTCGGTAAGAGATTATTATATGTTTCAGAAAGATTGGTAAATAAGTACATGGATTGAACATAAAGAAAAGGCTACATTATTTTAATTGCATCTTGTGTATGGAAAATAATGTAGCTTTGCAAGCAGTAACGAATTGTAATGCCTTTTGAAATGATGGATAATTTATTTAGATATTCTTCATAAAATCTGGTTAGCTGACAACAAAGACGATAAGAGCGGTCGCCTCGAATCGCTATCGCTACTTTCTACGCCGGCACGAAACCTGATGTAGAAGGCGGTTCCGACTCCGGCGACAGAGGGGGAAGAGGCTCCCGCCCCTGTGACATAAATGTTTCTTAGACGATGGAGCATTGCTCTGTCAGCTTATGCAGAAAGGCTGTATAGCTCTATACATGCATCATGTATAGAGTTGTGCAGCCTTCGTGTATAGAGGGTTGTGCATGATAAGTGCATAACTCTGATATTTTTTCTTGTTTTGCTCTCTTTTT
>ENA-ORTT01002184-ORTT01002184.1-human-gut-metagenome-genome-assembly--contig:-NODE-2184-length-16110-cov-3.006229_pt1 | contig 16110 bp, 7 predicted proteins | sample MGYA00242074_ERZ509197 | MGnify/ENA primary metagenome ERZ509197 (study PRJEB26280, sample SAMEA2338789) | human gut metagenome | biome: human gut; feature: human-associated habitat; material: faeces...
TCAGATATTTTCCAGTATAAGATTTTTCTACCGCAGCAACTTCTTCCGGTGTTCCGCAAGTCACCATCGTGCCGCCGCCTTCGCCACCTTCTGGTCCCATATCAATGATATAATCGGCTGTTTTGATGACTTCAAGGTTATGCTCAATGACTACAACTGTATTGCCACCTTCCGTTAACCGCTGCAAAATATCAACTAGTTTATGAACGTCTGCGAAGTGCAGTCCCGTTGTTGGCTCGTCTAAAACATATATTGTCTTTCCGGTACTCTGGCGGCTTAATTCTGTGGCAAGTTTTACTCGCTGTGCCTCTCCACCGGAAAGAGTTGTCGATGGCTGTCCTAACTTGATATAGGAAAGTCCCACATCTCGAAGTGTCTCTATCTTTCTTCGGATCGATGGCACGCTCTCAAAGAATTCACATGCTTCATCGACATTCATATCTAACACTTCAAATATGTTTTTGCCTTTGTATTTTACTTCCAATGTCTCTCTGTTGTAACGCTTTCCATGACAGACTTCACATGGTACATATACATCAGGAAGAAACTGCATTTCTATCTTTAAAATACCATCACCGGCACAGGCTTCACAGCGGCCGCCCTTTTTATTGAAACTGAAACGTCCTTTGTCATATCCTCTTGCTTTGGCATCTTTTGTCATAGCGAACAATTCGCGGATATGGTCAAATACTCCTGTATAAGTGGCTGGATTAGAACGCGGGGTACGTCCAATCGGAGACTGGTCAATGTTGATTATCTTATCTAACTGTTCTGTTCCTTCAATATCTTTATGTTTTCCTGGTTTAATTCTTGCACGGTTTAATACGCAGGCAAGCTTCTTATAAAGTATCTCATTGACAAGGGAGCTTTTCCCTGAACCAGAAACTCCTGTTACACAGGTAAATACGCCGATTGGAAACTTCACGCTGATATTCTTTAAGTTATTCTCCGAGGCTCCTTTTACTGTCAGATAACCCTGCGGCTTTCTCCGAACTTCTGGAACAGGGATTTTCATTTTCCCGCTAAGGTATGCTCCTGTAATGGAATCTGGATTCACCATCAATTCTTCTGCTGTTCCAACTGCGACAACTTCCCCACCATTTTCGCCTGCCATTGGTCCAATATCCACAATGCAGTCTGCCTCTCGCATCGTATCTTCATCATGCTCAACGACAATAAGTGAATTGCCCAAATCTCTCAGACGTTTTAAGGCAGAAATGAGTTTATCATTATCTCTCTGATGCAGACCGATACTTGGTTCATCAAGAATGTATGCCACTCCAACAAGTCCAGAACCAATCTGCGTTGCAAGACGAATTCGCTGTGCTTCTCCACCAGAAAGCGTTCCTGTTGGCTGTGAAAGACTTAAATAGTCAAGGCCAACATCATTTAAAAAGCCGATTCTTCCACGAATTTCTCTTAACACCTGCTTACCGATAAGCTGCTGTCTTTCTGTAAGTTCAATGTCATTAAAATAGGAAATTAATCGCTTTACGGAGAGGCGTGTCAATTCGGAAATATTGTACTGACCTACTGTTACTGCCAGAGATTCAGGCTTTAATCGCTGACCGTGACAGCTATCACATGGAGTTACTGTCATAAAGTTTTCATATTCTGCTCTCTGACGTTCAGAATGATTCTCGCGATAACGACGCTGTACATTACGAATCAGGCCTTCAAAAGCAACGTCATAGACACCCTCTCCACGCTTTCCTTTATAGTATACTTTTACCTCATGTCCATTCGTTCCATGAATAATAATATCCTGGACTTCCGGACTTAAATCACAAAATGGCGTACTCAAATCAAAATCATACTCTCTTGCCAATGCATCAAGAACTGCTCTCGTATAACTCTTTGGATCTGTGCAAGACTGCCACCCCAATACAGTAATCGCCCCATCTGCAATACTCATTTTTTTATCTGGAATCATCAGGTCAACATCAAACTCCATCTTAAATCCAAGTCCGTGACAGACTGGACAGGCTCCAAACGGATTATTGAAAGAAAAGCTTCGTGGCTCAATCTCATCAATGCTGATACCACAATCCGGGCAGGAAAAACTCTGGCTAAAATTCATCGGTTTCCCACCAACAACATCTACTAACAAAAGTCCCCCTGTAAGCTTCATTACGGTCTCAATCGAATCTGTAAGACGGTTTTCAATACCTTCCTTTATCATCAGACGGTCTACAATAATCTCAATATTGTGCTTTTTATTTTTTTCTAACTTAATCTCTTCTGCAAGGTCATATAGATTCCCGTCAATGCGAACACGGACATATCCACTCTTTTTTGCATCTTTTAATATTTTTACATGTTCTCCCTTTCTTCCTCTTACAATCGGTGCAAGAAGCTGAATTTTCGTCCGTTCTGGAAGCTTCATTAAAATATCTACAATCTGGTCTACTGTCTGCTTGGAAATTACTTTTCCACACTTTGGACAGTGAGGAATGCCAACTCTCGCATAAAGAAGCCGCAGATAATCATAGATTTCCGTTACTGTACCAACTGTAGAACGTGGATTGCGGTTCGTGGACTTCTGATCAATCGAAATGGCAGGAGAAAGACCCTGAATATCGTCAACGTCCGGCTTTTCCATCTGTCCTAAGAACTGTCTTGCATACGAAGACAGGGACTCCATATATCTTCTCTGTCCTTCCGCATAAATCGTATCAAATGCCAGTGAGGACTTACCAGAACCTGAAAGTCCTGTCAGTACTACAAATTCATTTCTCGGTATATCTATATTAATATTTTTAAGGTTATGCTCACGCGCCCCTCGAATGCGAATGTATTCTTTCTTTTCGCTCATTATATTGTATCCTTTCTAATCGTCATAATCCCTCAAAGCAATCTTATACTTTTTCAGTTCATCTCTTAATTCTGCCGCTTCTTCAAAGTTCAGTTCTGCCGCTGCCTTATTCATCTTCTTTGTTAACTTAGCTATCATTTCCGTAAGTTCCTTACGATTCATAGATTCCGTATCTTTCTTTAAGGAACCTCGGCTCTTCTCTGGTGCTTCTTCATTGGTAATAGAAATGACATCCCGAATTGCCTTTTGAATAGTCTTTGGCGTAATGCCATGTTCTTCATTATATGCCATCTGAATTTCACGACGCCGCTTTGTTTCTGTGATGGCGGCACGCATGGAGTCTGTAATCGTATCTCCGTACATAATAACGTGTCCTTCTGCATTTCGTGCGGCACGTCCGATCGTCTGTACAAGAGAAGTTTCTGAACGTAAAAATCCTTCCTTATCCGCATCAAGAATAGCAATCAGCGTAACCTCTGGAATATCTAATCCCTCTCTTAAAAGGTTAATTCCAACAAGAACATCAAATACACCCATTCGCAAATCTCTTACAATTTCAATTCTTTCTAAGGTATCAATATCGGAATGAAGATATTTCACACGAATATCCAATTCTTTCATATAAGCAGTCAAATCTTCTGCCATCCGCTTCGTCAGGGTAGTTACCAGAACTTTATTCTTCTTCGCTACCTCTTTATTAATCTCACTAATCAAATCATCAATCTGTCCCTCTACTGGCCGGACATCAATCGGTGGGTCAAGAAGTCCTGTCGGACGGATAATCTGTTCTGCCCGGAGCATCTCATGCTCTCCCTCATACACATTCGGAGTCGCAGATACAAAAAGCATCTGATCAATTCGCTCCTCAAATTCATCAAAATTAAGAGGACGGTTATCTAAAGCTGAAGGCAGTCGGAATCCGAAATCAACTAATGTCTGCTTTCTTGAACGGTCTCCTGCATACATCCCCCGCACCTGCGGAATCGTAATATGCGACTCATCGACAATCATAAGAAAATCATCCCCAAAGAAATCAATCAGCGTATACGGAGCCTTCCCCGGCTCTAATCCCGTAAGATGTCTCGAATAATTCTCAATTCCAGAACAAAATCCTGTCTCTTTTAACATCTCTATATCAAAATTCGTTCGTTCTGAAATTCTCTGTGCCTCTAAAAGCTGATCGTTTTCCTTAAAATATTCCACTCTCTCGTCAAGTTCTTCCTTAATCGTCTTCACCGCACGCTCAATCTGTTCCTGCGGCACAACATAATGCGAAGCCGGAAAAACAATCGCAAAATTAAGACTTGCCTTAATCTCTCCCGTCAGCACATCGACCTGCATAATCCGATCAATCTCATCACCAAAAAATTCAATGTGAATCGCATCTTCAAAAGAAGAAACCGGCACAACTTCCAGCACATCTCCACGTACACGGAAACTGCCTCTCTTAAAATCAAGCTCATTACGCACATACTGGATATCAATCAGACGGCGCACAACCTCATCCCTGTCAATCTCCATTCCAGGGCGCAGCGAAATCATCATCTTCGCATAATCGTTCTTGCTACCAATGCCGTAAATACACGAAACCGATGACACAACAATGACATCCTTCCTCTCAATCAGCGCTGCTGTCGCACTGTGGCGCAGCTTATCTATCTCATCATTAATCGAAGAATCCTTCTCTATATAAGTATCCGTAGAAGGAACATATGCTTCCGGCTGATAATAATCATAATAAGACACAAAATATTCTACCGCATTATGTGGAAAAAATGCCTTAAACTCACTGTAAAGCTGCGCTGCCAGAGTCTTATTATGTGCCAGAATCAGCGTCGGCTTATTCAACTGTGCAATGACATTCGCCATCGTAAATGTCTTACCGGAACCAGTAACTCCAAGCAAAGTCTCAAACTGATTTCCTTCTTTAAATCCCTTTACCAGCTCCTCAATCGCCTGTGGCTGGGCTCCAGTCGGTGCGAAGTCCGACACTAATTCGAAATGGTCCATGAAGCAAATCCTCCCTCTTATCGTAGTATGTTTCCGATTATATCAAATATACGAACAAATGTACAGACAAAATCCAAATATTTGTTCTGATTTAATTCATATAAGAAATAGACGCACCCGAAGAGAGAAGCCGCCCTATATCTGTGACTTTATCACTGTGGGCTGAATGTTCGTTTGACGGCTCACATTCAGTCCTCGTTCTAAGACCACAGATATAGGGCGGCTTCTCTCTTCGGGTACTGTCTTTGGCTTGATTTTGTTTGAATCAAATTGCCTGGTGTAGGAATTTAAGAATATAAGTGGAGGTTTTCTACTTGCTTTAAAATTATTAATACTCAGTATAACTATATATTATTATCAGTGATATCCATAAAATGTAGTTAAAAAATGGTAACCAATTCACTCATATACGGAAAGTATCTGCATACTGAAAACGCTATATCACGCTTTATTCACTTTTTCGTCTTCTTACTACAAGGAAGATAATCACAACGGCTGCAGCCACTCCAATGATAATCCATGTCAGGATTGGTGTAGTATCGCCAGTCTTACCACTCTTAGACTTCTTATTCTTCTTATTATTAGGTGGTGTCTTTTCATTTTCTGTTGAAGTAGTCTCCTCTTCACTAGAAGTTGTCTCTTCCTCCTCGTCACCTTTTTCTCTATTTGTAAGAGTGATCGTACCAGTTTGCTGTTCCATAGATAATTCTACATTGCCCCCACTGATACTGATTTGTTGCTCACCACCTACAGGTGGGAGTCATCTCACATCTGATATATCTGAAGGAAAAATAACACTACTTCTTCTCAATTTATTAAAAGCAAAAAATAAAAAAGTACCGCATCAAAGATGTGAGACGATACTTTTTTATTACTTTTAATAAAATGTACTCTCGGAGTCTTTCTTGCACTTGCTTTTGTGGCTGATTTTCCGCCAGTCGCACCCGAATTTCATCAACGTACGTACCGCGTACGCTTCAGAAATTTGGACACAACTGACAAAAAATCTTCTCACAAAATCAAGCACAAAAAGATTCCGAGAGTACATTAAATTGTTTTAACGAATATATTTTTCTGCTATTTTCTTAAGTTTTTCTGGATTTTGGGTATACCAGCTTTCATAGGTTAAATGCTCTGCCGAAATCATCTGACCAAGTTCTACAAAGAAATCTGGGATTTCTTCTGCAAGCATTGTTCCCCATTCTTCTCCAAAATGCTCTGCTCCCTGTGCATCTGTTCCATTTACATGAAAAGCAAATGCCGGCTGCATTTTTCCATCCACACGTTTAGATGCCCCGTGGAAACCAAGCTTTCCAATCTGATGTGTTCCGCAAGAAGAAGTACATCCAGATATATGAATTCTTGGAAGTACCCCATCTGCAAAATGATAAGGCTCTACTGTCTCCACAATACTTGCAAGCAATCCCTGAGAATCTCTAAGTCCAATCTGGCATACGGTACTTCCAATACATGATACAGATGTTTCAAACAAGTTTTTTGCCCCGTCTTCTGTAATTGCAGCAATCTCCTTTGCCTGTGACGCATTCAGATTAATAATATACAATGTTTCATCTGGAGCAATGCGAACTTCTGCGTCTCCAATATCTTTTATTATATTATAAATTTCTCCAAACTTCTTCACTGGGACAATTCCACCTATTGGGTGATATGCCACTGCATATAGTCCCTGTTGTTTCTGTGGAAGAATACGTTCTGATGCTGCTTCTTTTTGTGGATAACTTTCTGCTGTTTCTAACACAACATTTTCATCCGTTTTTACTATGTTGTCTGCTACATTCTTGGTTATGCTCTCTGTTATATTTTCTGACATATCAGCAGTGTTTTTTCCTTCAACATCATCCGCACTATTATTTTCCATATTATTTATTGCATTTTCGGCTACTTTTCCTTCTAACTTTATAAGAAGAGAATCTTTATATTCTGCCTTTACTTCTGCTAACTTTTCCTGATATGCTTTGCGGTAGCCATCTACCCCTAATGTCTCCTGCATGTATCTTGTTCTTGATTTAGCACGACTCTCATAATTACCATAAGTAGTAAATGTCCGAACCATTGCTTCTACATAATAAAGTACCTCTTCAGGCTTTACATTTTCCGCAACCTTTACTCCCATTCGGTAATTATTTCCCAGTCCACCTGCACTGTATACATCAAAAGTTCCTTCTTCTTTTGCTACAAATCCAAGATCTCTAAATGTTGCATGTGTTACATTCGCCGGAGAATTAGAAAATCCTACTTTTAACTTTCTTGGAAGCTTCACCGTCTTGATGATTCCCATCAGATAATCTCCCGCTTCTTCCGCATAAGGAAGTACATCGAAATATTCCCCCTGTTCCACCCCAGAGAGAGGAGAGACCATAGTATTTCTTGGGAAATCTCCACCGCCTCCTCGAGTAACAATGCCAGCATCCATTGCCTGCTCCATAATATCGCAAACCGCCTTTGCATCTAAATCATGAAACTGCACTGTCTGGCAAGTTGTGATATGTGCTCTTTTCACATCATACCTTTCAATAGAATCTACGAGGAACTTTAACTTTTCCTTCGTCACTCTGCCGCCTGGCATACGCAGGCGGAGCATGCTCGCTTCTCCACCTTTTTGTGCATAACTTCCAAAGCCGCCAGAGAACCCTTTATAATCTTTCACACTGACTTCTTTTGCATAAAATTTCTCTGTCATCTCTCGAAATTCTTTTAAATCTGCTTTAAATTCCTTCATTAATTCCTGATTCATATTTCCTCGACCTTACTTTCTATGTATTCTCTATAACGAATTATGATTTTCTCGCAATAATAACGAATTAAATTATATCATACTTATCCTACCTGCGAAAGTAGTAATAAATTTAATAGTAATTTGTTGAGCTAAACAGACGAAGCCTGAGAATCAAATCATTTATATTTGTGACTTTCGTCGCGGCGTGTTGAATGTTCGCTTATACGCTCGCATCCAACACTTGCTCCCAGACCACAAATATAAATGATTTGATTCTCAAGCTTCTGTTTTCTGACCACTCGGATAAATTAATGGAGAAATTAGTTAGAGCAAACAAAAGCGACAGGCTAACCAGGAAACTAATTGGTAAAGTTATTGTTTGACAATTTGAGTATTTCTCAGAAAATTGTACTCATTAGGAAATTAAATTTGAAAGGGCCAATACTCAAATTACTGGCATAATGTAGCTAACGCGAAGCGCAATTGTTAGCACTCATTTATATTGAGTGCTAATTTTTTCTTGACATTCCTGCAAACTGGTATTAGTATAAGAATGGTATTGATAAAAATACAAAGGCAATATTCCAGTCAGAAGTTCTTTTGACTTAGTTCATAGAATATTAGCCTACATTTATATAATTAATTTTAAGGAGATGCTTATTATGGCTAAACAGGGAAGTTTATCAATTAACAGTGAAAATATTTTTCCTATTATAAAGAAGTGGCTCTATTCTGACCACGACATTTTCATCCGTGAGTTAGTAAGTAACGGATGCGATGCTGTAACAAAGCTGAAAAAGCTTTCTGTTATGGGTGAATTTGAAGAAGCTGACGATGAGAAGTATAAAGTAGAAGTTCGTATTAATCCTACTGACAAGACTCTTACCTTTATTGATAATGGTATTGGTATGACAGAGGACGAAGTAGACGAATACATCAATCAGATTGCTTTTTCTGGTGCTGCTGCTTTCATGGAACAGTACAAAGACAAAGCAAGTGATGAGCAGATTATCGGTCATTTCGGACTTGGTTTCTATTCTGCATTTATGGTTGCCGATAAGGTTACTATTGATACTCTTTCTTATAAAGAAGGCGCTACACCAGTCCACTGGGAATGTGATGGTGGTACAGAATTTGATATGGAAGATGGTGATAAAGCAGAGCGTGGTACAACAATTACTCTTTACCTCAACGATGAGAGTTATGAATTCTGTAATGAATACCGCTGCCGCGAAGTTCTTAACAAATACTGTTCTTTCATGCCAGTTGAAATTTACTTTGTAAATGAGGAAGAAGAAGCGAAAAAGGCTGAGGAAGCTGCCAAAAAGGATGCTGAAGAAAAGGTAATTGACGTAGACGTAAAGGACGCTGATGCAAAAGAAAATAACGCTGATACAGAAGATGGTGATTCCGAAGTAACTCTTGAAGAGGAAGAAGAGGAAGAAGATGATGCACCTAAGCCAATCAACCAGATTCATCCATTATGGACAAAGCATCCAAACGACTGTACTGATGAAGAATATAAAGAATTTTACCGTGATGTATTCCACGATTATAAAGAGCCTTTATTCTGGATTCATTTGAACATGGATTATCCATTTAACTTAAAAGGTATCCTTTATTTCCCTAAAATCAATACAAAATATGATACAATCGAGGGAACAATTAAGTTATATAACAATCAGGTATTTATCGCAGATAATATTAAAGAAGTTATTCCTGAATACCTCTTATTATTAAAGGGATGCATTGACTGTCCAGACCTTCCACTGAACGTATCAAGAAGTGCATTACAGAATGACGGTTTTGTTAAGAAAATTTCTAACTACATCACTAAGAAAGTTGCGGAAAAGCTTTCCGGTATGTGCAAGACCGATCGTGAAAACTATGAAAAATACTGGGATGACATCAGCCCATTCATTAAGTTTGGCTGCATCCGTGACCAGAAATTTAACGATAAGATGAAAGATTACATCATCTTCAAGAACATGGAGGGCAAATATGTTACACTTCCAGATTATCTTGAAGCTGGTAAAGAAAAATACGAAAACAATGTTTTCTATATCACAGATGAAGTAGCACAGTCTCAGTATATCAATATGTTCAAAGAACAGGAAATTGATGCCATCTACCTGACACACCAGATTGATACAACATTTATCACTCACTTAGAGCAGAGAAATCCAGAAGTAAAATTCCTGCGTATCGACTCTGAACTGACTGATAACTTCAAAGAAACAATTGATGAGAACGAAGAAAAAGAACTCACTGAAAAGCTTTCCGAGAAGTTCAAAAAGGCAACTGGTGTTGAAAACTTAAGCGTAAAAGTTGAAAAGCTGAAAAATGCCGATATGCCTTCTATGATCACCGTTTCTGAACAAACACGTCGTATGTCCGAAATGATGGAAATGTACGGAATGAGCAACAGCTCCACAGGACTTGGTGCGGAAGGTGAAACTCTCGTCCTTAACATGAACAATGACTTAGTTCAGTATGTTTTAAACAATGACGAAAGCGAAAATACTACTACAATCTGCCAGCAGCTCTATGACCTTGCACGTCTGGCAAATCATCCGCTGAAACCGGAAGAGATGACTGCATTTGTTGCACGTTCCAATAAAATACTCTCCATTCTGACGAAATAATTTCTGATTTGCCGCAGGCAAGGGAGACGCCCTCTGGGAATGAAATAATCCTTATTTCATTCCCAGAGGGCGTCTCCCTTGCTACACAATCAGAAGTTAATAAAATCCATTATATTCTTTGTCGTTTTTCTTTAATTCCTGATTGATATATCCTCTTCCTAATTTCTCTGGAAGTGTTTTTTGACCAGAGAACAGGTTCGTTCCTAATCCCAGGCGATTTCCATCAATCTGTACTCCCAAGGCTGCTAATGTCGTTGGAAACATATCCATTGTAGAAAAATCTCTGTTTTCGGTCACATTTTCTTTATAAGTACAATCAGCATTGATAATTGTATTATACACGGTTCTTTTATAATTATTATTTAAATTACTCCATATCGGATCGGACGTATCGACCATTGTCGTATGATCACCAGCTATAACAATTGTCGTATTTTTGTAAAAATCCTGTTTTTTTATCCATTCTACAAAGTCATATATCTGCTGGTCTGCACAGGCAATTACATTAGCATATTGTCTGTTATATTTATCTTTACAAAGTCGGCATTTATAACCTCGTGGAAAATGCGTATCCACCGTCAGCATTGTAAGATTAAATGGTTTGTCAGACGAAGAAAGCTGTTCGAGCTGCTTCTTCGCACGTTTATATAATATTTCGTCTTCATGACCCCAAAATACTTTGTAATCCGGCGCAATGAATCCTTCTTTTTTCGCTGCATTATAATCTTCTATATGAAAATCTTTGTGGCTTGTAAAGTATGTATCTCTTCCGGCAAAGTCTCCCTCACTTCCACACAAAAACACCTGCTGGTATCCTTCTTTATTAAGAATATCTCCCATTGTTGTTAAATTAGGAAGAAAGTTTCCAAACATAGATCCCGAATTATGAAGCTTTAAATTAATTGCTGCTGTCTGTGCAACCATTCCTCCAACCGTATAAGCCGTTGCCTCTAAACAAGTTGGCCCACCTAGCTTTCCATCCGCCTTATCTGAAAAATTTATATTTTCCTTCGCCAATTTTGTCAGATTCGGAATATAATTATCATCCATGATACCGCCATCTTCCTGATCGGCATAACTACTTTCCATTGATTCCATAAATATATAAATCAAATTTCTTTTTTGAGATGGAAAATCAAGTTTTGTCTTAGCTGGGTTTACATAATATTTTTCATAGAAATCCGTTTTCTCCTGAACACTTTTTATATACTCCCACATACCTACTTTTGTTCCCTGAATTTGTATTGTTCCAACCAGGACAATGAGCAGAATAATTTCCAGACAGATTTTAGTCCATGCAGGAACCTTTTTTACAGGTAAATCTTCAAGATTGTATAATACTCTTACCATAATAAGATAAACTATGCTAATCGTAAGCGTAACAAGGAGCGGCGGAATAATTCCTGTTTTTATAATACTGTTTATTACGCCACTGTCCGTTCCTTTTATCGGACTGGTAAGCTGCAGCACAATAATGGAAAATGAAACATCCCCACATGTACTTTTAAGCCATGTAACCATACTACAGGCCAGCAGTGTTATAAATAAGGCTACCGGAACTAATAAACCAAACGGAAATGATAATACTTTCAATATTTTGTTCTGATCCGTCCTCTTCTGAAGTTCAACCGCATGAGATAATAGCAAATAGCAAGCCGGCATAATCAAAAACATCATAAAATAAATTGTCATTGTTATCTGTTTTTTCTGCACACGCTCCCTGTAATTTGCATTTAATTCTATATGATCTAATACAAACTGCTGCCCTATCTTGCTTCCAAAACGAACTTTTATCCTTGTTATTCCAGTAGCATCTACCTCTCCAAATGCTATTTTTTCTCCTTTTTTTATATTAGCCCATACTCTTGGGTTCTGTTCATAAGTAGGCTTTTCTTTGGTCTGGTAAGAAATTTTTACATCTGTATCCTGCGCCACTGGTTCTTCAAAATATACTTTTACATTGGCAATTTTCGAGGACTGCATCTTATACTTTATAAAAGGTCTTGCTTCTTTAATAAGAAAATGATTTCCATTTATCTCATACCCACGAAATTCTGCTTTTTCCAGATTCACATTCTGCGGTTTTAATGCTTTTTCCTGCGGAATTCCAGAAATATGCCATGCAAAAAATAAACTAAGAAGCACAATAACTATTATCCCTGCTACTTTACTGACAGATTTTTTTAAAAAATGTCTCCAACACACAGTAAGGCCAAAGAGCAAAATGCCTGCAATCAGTCTTTTTAATACTGGTGCCATCAGGTTTTCCATTCCTTTTTCTTCTCTCATAAGATAAAGGGCAGTCATGATTCCTGCACAGAGGATTATTGCAGCCAAAACAAATCCTACTACAGCTTTTATATAATTCTTTTGTTGCTTATTCATCTGTTTCAATCTTCTCCTAATAAAACTGATTATACATTTTATCGTTTCGTTTCAGTTCTTTATTAATATAATTAGCACCTAATTCTTCTCTCAACGTCTCTTCTCCTGAAAATAAATTAGTTCCTAATCCAAGTTTATTCCCATCAATTTCTACACCAAGAGCCGCCAATGTTGTTGGGAACATATCCATTGTAGAAAACTTTCTCTTTGTCGTAACTTTTTTCTTATATGCACATTGCGGATTAATTATTGCATTATATACCGTACGCTGATAGTCATTGCTTAAACTTTTCCAGAACTTACTTCCTGTATCTACCATAGAAGTATGATCTCCGGCAATAATAATTGTCGTGTCTTCATAGAAGTCCTGTTTCTTTATCCACTGTACAAAGTCGTAAACCTGACGGTCTGCACAGGCTACTGCATTCCCATAAGTGGTATCGTATTTGTTCTCACATAAATCACAAATATATCCATTAGGGAAATGTGTGTCTACCGTCAGCATAGTAAGATTAAAAGGTTTACCTTCCTTAGATAATTTTTTCAGATTCTTTTTTGCTCTTTCATATAGAACTTTATCCTCATGACCCCAGTACACTTTATAATCTTTTGGGATATCTCCTTCTTTTATTGCGGCTTTATAATCTTCAATCTGATAGTCTTTATGTGTTTTAAAATAGGCATCTCGCCCTGCAAAATCTCCATCACTTCCACACAAAAACATCTGATTGTATCCCTGTTTGTTAAGGATATCACCAAGTGCTGTCAGGTTAGGAAGGAATGAGTCAGATACTGCCCCAGAATTCATTACTTTTAAGTTAATTGCAGATGTCTGTGCTACCAATCCACCGGCAGTATACGCTGTTGCTTCTAAACAGACAGGTCCACCCACTTTTCCATCTTTCTTATCAGTAAACTGTACATTTTCTCTTGCAAGCTTCGTCAGATTCGGAATATAATTATCATCCATAGTTCCACCATCTTCCTTATCTGCGTAACTGCTTTCCATAGATTCCATAAATATGTAAATCAGATTTTTCTTTTCCTTAGGAAATGTCATCTTTACCTTTGCAGGATTCACATATTCTTTTTCATAAAAATCAGAACTCTCCCTCACACTTTGTATGTAATCCCACATACCTATCTCTGTTCCCTGTACCTGTACAGTATGCAGAAAAAATACAACCATAACTACTTCTATACAAATCTTACTCCATCTTGGAATTTTCTTCACTGGAAGATCTTCTAATGCATACATTCCCCGCACAATGAAAAGATAGCACAGTACAGCTGCTACGGCAAGAAGTACCGGAGGAACTACTGCAGTCTTGATGATACTGTTTATAATTCCGCTATCTGTTTCTTTTATCGGACTTGTAAGCTGTAAAAGGATAATGGAAAATGAAACATTTCCACATGTCATCTTCACCCATTCTACTAAATTCACTACAAGGAAGGTGGCAAATAATGAAAGAATTGTTATAAATCCAAATGGAAAAGATAAAATTCGCAGGCAAATATTTTTATCCGTTTTCTCCTGCCACTTCTTTCCTGCTGCTAATATAAAATATCCTGCCGGAATCAGCATGAAAAACACAAAATATTTCACCATGCTGACTTTCTTTTGATGCATGCGTGCCGCATAATTTCCATTAATTTCGGTATATCCATAATCAAACTGTGTTCCAATCTTTCTTCCGATACCAATTTTAATTCTCGTAACATCTTTTACTTTCATTGAAACACAGCCTACTGTCTCTCCCTTATGAACTTTTACACGCATTTTTCTTGTTTTATTATCAAATCCATGCTGTGTCTTTGTCTCATACAGAACACGCACAATAACTTTCTGTGCAACTGGTTTTGAAAAATGTACCGTAACATTATCAAGATAATCTACATTAATTTCTTTTACAATATTTGCGTTTGCCTCTGCCACTGTAAAATGACCATCTTTAATATCATAACGATCAAATTCACTTTCCGGTGTTTCTAATCGCTGCGGCTTCAACTGGCTTTCCTGCCAGATTCCAGAATTCTGCCATGAAAAAACTCCCGCAACAAAAAGAAGAACAATAATACCTGCTATCTTTCTATTTCTTTTCTTTAGCAGATGACGTACTGCTATTGCAATTCCTAATAATACTGCTATTTCTACAGTCAGTTCCACTTTTTTTACCAATTCTTCAGCAGAAAGGCCAAGCTCTCCTTTTAAATAATTGGCCCCTGCAATTCCTATGCACGCAATAAAAAAAGCGGCCAGAAAATAGATTACTGCCGCTTTTTTCCTGCTCTGCATGTCCCCCTGATTTTCCATCTTTTCCTCCTTATGTATTTTATGTAATTTGCTATATTACATTTTTTAATCTTGTTTTTGTTTTATACTTCTCAAACGTATTTCATAAATGCTTTCTGCAAGATATGAACCACACACGCTCTCTAAAACAAACCAATCAAAAATTATAGCATGAAAAGATAGAATTGTAAATGCAGGTACTACATAAAACGATACTATTTGAAATATTTATCTACGCCATTCGCAATTCCCTTCGCAAGTTTCTTCTGGTAAGAAGAAGAATTCAACTGACGGTCCTCTGTTGGATTTGTGAGGAAACCACACTCTAAAATCATTGTAGGAATCTTTGCCCAGTTAATAGTTGTATAATAATCTGAGCGGATTGTTCCGTGACTTTTCTTATTCACAGCTTTTGCTACGGAACTTAACAGGCAGCTTCCAAGACGGCGTGAACTGTTAAATATCTTCTTTCCAACATAACGTGAACTTCCGGGAACACAAACCAAAGGACCTCTCGCACTTGCTCCTGATGCATTACAGTGAATACAGATATGGATATCCGCACCACTCTTATTCGCTTTCTTCGTTCTCTGCTGGTTAGAAAGTGGACAATTATTGGTTGTTCGGAGCATTATTACTTTATATCCTCTCTTCTTCAGCTCTTTTTTTGTCGCTTTTGCAATTGCAAGATTAGTCTTATATTCTGGGATATGCGTACGTACACCAGCAGTACCAGATGTCAGTTTTGCTTTTCTTCTGGAAGAACCTGGCGCTAATCTTTCTGTAGAAGAGATTCCTCTCTGCTGGTGTCCAGCCGCTATAAATACAGTTCTCTGCTTCTTTGCTTTTGTCTTTTTTTTCTTTTTTGCTGTCTTTTTTGCTGTCTTTGTTGTTGCTTTCTTTGCCTGTGTAGTCGCTGCCGCTGCTTTAGCAGATACTTTCAATGTACTTGTCGGAATCATAGTAAAAGCCAGCATAAAAATCAGCAGCAAGCTAAACGTTTTTTTCATCATTTTCTTCACTTTTTATTCCTCCCTGTAAAATTTATAAGTCCATTATACACTCTGCAAAAATATACGTCCACTGATTTAATTTATTATTTAATTCATTGGAAAACAGACGCCCGGGAAGAGAAACGATACCCTATATTTGTAACTTTAGTCGCTACGAGAAATCGTCTTCTATGAAAAGGCCGACATTAAAAGTTATTGATTTTGACTCA
>ENA-ORTT01002192-ORTT01002192.1-human-gut-metagenome-genome-assembly--contig:-NODE-2192-length-16062-cov-4.852002_pt1 | contig 16062 bp, 13 predicted proteins | sample MGYA00242074_ERZ509197 | MGnify/ENA primary metagenome ERZ509197 (study PRJEB26280, sample SAMEA2338789) | human gut metagenome | biome: human gut; feature: human-associated habitat; material: faeces...
CACATAAAAAAGCTTCCTCAATCCTTGCGATCCACTGCTCCCGGATCGTAATGGATGGTGCCAAAATCAGTGCTTTTCCGTTCATCCTGCGGATCAGTTCAATTCCCAATGTCGTTTTCCCGGAACCAGGTGCCGCGACAATATGTATTTTTCCATCTGACATGTATCTGTCTGCATGCTCCAAAACCCTTGCCTGATACTTTCTCCACGTTCCTTTAAACTCTAAAATACCCTCATAATTCATAACTGTCCATTTCCTTCTGATTATTCCACTGCTTCCGTGGTCTGTAACCATTATATACAACTGCCAATTTTCTTACAAGGAAGATTCCGTGTCCAATAAGAAGTATGCCTATGTTGAGATATTTAAATCATTCTGCATCCTCGACTGAGATAAATGAATTTGAATAGAATTTCAGATGTGCCTGTGATAGAATATTAATAAGTTTAACAAATCTGAAGTTGTGGAATTTCAATAATGCAGAATCTCTATTTTATATTATTTCTGATATTGAAACTGTAGTTTATGAATCAGCGCATTTCCAATATAAGAATCTTTCAGACAGATACAGTAATAATATGTAGCTGCTGCATCATCTAAAATAGGAATTTCGATTCTATTTGGTCTTAAAATGTTATACCGGATTCCAACATCTGTATTGAATGAAGCAAAAGAAGAATTTTCGGCAATCGTATTGATTTCTTCGTTTGTGTTCTGTTCAATTAACTGGGAATCCGGCATATATTTTTTTACTACGTCACGCCAGAATCCCACCTCGGATGGCATAAGCATTGTAATTCCATTAATTTCAGAAAAATAGACGCCATCCTTGTTGGTTGGATGATCTACAGGTGGAAAACAATAATATAAGCGCTCACTAAAAGTTTTGAGGCAAATACAATTCTCATTCTCAAGTGGTCTGTTTAATACAACCAACTGATATTTGTTAGTATATAAACCGTTAAGCAGAGTCTGTTCATCCCGTATTTCTGACTGGAGTGTTTTTCCTACACAATAGTCAGCAAATAGAGGCAGAAATTCTCTGATTGGTACAGGAGCAATGCTGCCGATGGATAGGATATGTTTTGACTGTTCCAAACGAAGTGCGGCATCTTTCATTTCGTTTTCGAGAGAAACAATCTGTCTTGCATATCTGGCAACCAACTTTCCATTATCGTTTAACTGAATCTTTTTATTATTTCTGTCAAAAAGCGGTACATCGATTTCAGTCTCCAGTTTCTGCATGGATCTGGTTATTAAATATTGGTTCCAGAGAAGAAAATGGTAGTATGTATCCGCTTTTACAGGACTCTTATCTGGAGGAAATTACAAAAAACAGGGCGTATGTTCTTGCAAGAGAGCTGGCGAAGATAAAAGAGGAAGACTTTGTTATGCCAGAAGTTTCCGCAAAGTACGGAACCTTTGTAGATAATCAGGGAACCGGTGATATATACAGTTCCCTGATCACCAGACAGAATTGGGAAGGAAAAGATGAAGCGGTGATCTCTATTTACAGACAGGGGGAAATGGAAGGAAGCTTTGTGGATCATGGAAATGGAGAACTGAGCTTTACATCAGAAGACGGAAGTGTAAAAGGAATGATCAAAATCGACGGATGGAATGGCGCAAGTTTTAAAGTTACGGAAATATACGGGGAATTTCCATTTTCTGTAGGAGAAGAGTTCGAATTTCCTTTTGCCTTTTGATTTGTGATGCTCCGTGTCTATCCGGGCTTTGAGCGCTCCGCGGCTGTGGGCACACCCACGGAGTGTTAAAGCGTGGCAAGAGACATGGAATGAAATGGGGAGCGCGGCAGGAAGAAATTCCTGCCCCTTTTTCAATTACCGGTCTGGCTATGAGCTTCCGGACACAGCATCCCGCCGACCGGATTCTCTCTGTGTGCCTACAGAAGCGGATGCTCTGCGCGCGCCTTAAGGCGGTCGTAGCGCCGGTCGATCTCCTTCTGGATCTCCTCGGTCACGGAGCGGTACTCCTCCTTCAGCAGATGCCTGGTGCGTCCCATCATACCCAGCCATTCTGTGACAGGGATTTTCTTATTGCTCGAAGCAGGATCATAATTCAGCGCTGTGATGCCACGTTCGATTTCGTAGAGCGGAAAATAGCAGCAGTCCACGGCGGCGGCAATGACGCTCCGCTCCAGATTGGGCTTATCATTCCAGTTCAGCGGACAGGCGGACAGCGCTTTGATATAGGCAGTGCCAAACTCTCTGGAATAGGCGGCGGCTTTTGCCGCTTTCCGGATAAAATCGGCCGGATTTGATTCTGCGACCGTGGCGACATAGGGAATGTGGGTTGCGGCCATCAGCTCCGGTGTGTCCTTGTGGAAGAAGTTCTTGCCGTACTGCGTCTTTCCGACATGGGAAGTAGAACTCTTTGCGCCGAGCGGTGTGGAGTAGGAGAGCTGGTAGCCGGTATTCATGTAGCCGCCGTTATCGTACTCAAAAATGATCAGCTTATGACCGCGCAGGGCGGTGCCGAGTGCCGATCCCATACCGATATCCATTCCGCCGTCACCGCTCACCATCACAAAGGTAATCTCGCCGTCCGGATATTCCCCGCGCTTCTGGCGCTGGTGAAACGCCTCCACAACGCCGCTTAGGGTCGCCGCGCCGTTTTGAAACAGATTGTGCAGAAATGGAACGCGGAACGCGGTTTTGGGGTAGCCGGTTGTCACTACCATGCCGCAGCCGGTCTGAAACAGCAGGACGACATTTCCCTCGATGCCCTTTAACAGGAGGTTCACATTGATCGGAATGCCGCAGCCCGGGCAGGCACCGTGTCCCGGTGCGACGCGCATCGGCATGGCGGTCGTATCTTTTACGGAGCCGCCGGAGACTTTCATTTTCCCGGTTGCGGGATCAAAGGTGCAGGTGGTGAGACCCGGCGAGGATTCTTCCTTTGTGACAGGCTTAAAATACTGCGGCTGCATCGCCGGAGCTGCCATCGACTGGTCAGCCTTGCCGGAAGTGCCCGAAGCCTGGTCCGCTATTGTGCGGTCAGCCCTGCCGGAGGCACTTGAAATCATATCTTCGTTGATAGAGGCTGCCTGGTGTGAAACCGCCGTCACCGCGTCTGTCCCGGAGAAAGATGTCCCTGCGGAATCTGCCTCATCCGAAGCTTCCGTGCCCGCAGTGACGCCGTAGTAATCGAACGCCGGAGCGTCCGGCGAGAGTGCCGTTTTAAAGAGAGCGAGGGCGTCCTCCACGAAAAAGTCCTTACCGCCGAGACCGTAGATCCGGCTTAAGATGCGCGGCGGGTGCGGCAGGGAAGAGAGAGCGGCCTTTAATTCAAGCGACATGTTGCCGCCGCCGGCTCCGTAGCTGTCCTGCCGGTCTGCAACAAGAATCGTGGAAGCATTGTGGCAGAGGACGCGGAGTTCCTTGGCGGGGAACGGGCGCAGAACGTAGAGGGGGATCACGCCAGCCGCTACGCCGTCCTGCCGCAGCCGGTCGACGGCTTCCATGGCGGTGTGGTAGGAGGAACCGAGCACGAAAAGCAGAACCTTGGCATCCTCGTGCCGGTAGGCACCGCAGAGGGAAAGTTCCCTGCCGGAGAGGGCGGCATATTCCATAAACAGCTCTGGCAGCTTGTTTCTCGCATCTTCCATGGCGAGATGGAGCTGATAGCGGTTATTGATGACATCCGGCTCGTTCATATAGGAACCGATGGAAACCGGATGCGCGAGATCTAAGACGCTGGCGTAGGGAAGCTCTCCGGCAGCGCCGCAGGTGCCGGTGCCGGCAAATGCGGAGACCTTCGGATTGTCACAGGAAAGCTTTTCCCCGATATAGCGGGTGACGGTGTCATCATTCTCAAATACAAGGCACTTGCGCTTCTGATGGCTCGTAAAAAAGCCGTCGAACGCGACTGCGACCGGGAGACGGACAGCTTCGGCAAGCTTTAGACCGAGCAGGTTAAAATCATAGACTTTCTGCGGTTCATCGGCAAAAAGAATGATCCAGCCTGTGTTGAGCAGATACATGACGTCGCTGTGATCGCCTTTGATGCACAAAGGACCGGAAACCGTGCGGCATGCAACATTCATGACCATCGGCATGCGTGTGCCGGACTGCACCGGAAACTGTTCTAAGGCGTACAAAAGCCCGTTGGCGCTGGTGGCATTAAATACACGGCCTCCAGCGGCTGAGGCGCCGTAGCAGATGCCGGCGGCGCTGTGTTCTCCCTCGGCGGCGATCAGGGCAATGTCGTGAAGCCCCTCCGCGCCCATGACATCCAGATTTTCCGCAATCTGTGTAGAGGGCGTGATCGGATAATACCCCATGACGTGATAGTTGATCTGCTTTGCGGCAAATGCGGCAAGCTCATTGCCGCTGTCATACATAATTTTTTGTTTTTCCATATCATTCTCCATTCTGCAGACGCTGTGCGCCGGTACGATTCACGGGTGCTGCCTGCATTTATACGACGCCTCCGTCGACCCGCTTTTCGTCGGTAAAAGAATCGCTTGTGATCCAGGAATTCGCACCGACGGTCTGATAGCGGATGGCGTCGGGCAGCAGATGCTGATTCGGAAGAAAATGCGGTTTTTCCGGGTAATCTTTTTCGAGTGCCGGCACGAGTGCACTGGTGGGGCAGACTTCCACACAGCGCAGGCAGCCCTTGCAGTGATAGTAGTCAAGCCCCCGGTTGACCATGCAGTTTTTTTCGCGGTAGATGCCGGGAGCAAACTGGAAGACCATATCCGGGCATGCCGTGTCACACAGTCCGCAGTTGATACATTTTTCCTGAATAAAAAGGGGAATGTACCCTTCGCGCGAGGCGGTCAGATCGTTGGAGACGGTGCTTCCGATCCGCGGATTGACGCCGCCGATCGGAGCGTTGGCATAGCCCCAAGCATACCGTTCCGCCGGGGCGTCCGGCAGAGGGGCGAGGTTGCGGTCACCCTGAGCCATTTTGACATTTTCATATCCCAGGCGCAGACCCGCGAGATTGGCTTCGATGAGTGCGGGATATTTTTTCCCGATCGTATCGCGGCAGAGCGTTTCGGCAGCTTCCGGCGGGATAAATCCGCTGGCGCGCACCAGAGCACCGAGCATGACCATGTTGATGCGGGAATGACTTTCCATCGCAAGTGCGAGCGCATCCAGACAATAGAGTTCTCCGATGGAAATATGGTATTTATCTGCCGCCTCGTCAGCGGACAAGGGGGTATTTAATACGATTTTGGTGTCTACGGTGACGCCGTCCAAGACCGGGTAGGTGCCGATCAGTCCTTCGTGAAAGATGCCGAGCAGATGTGGCCGGGTCACGGGGCTGTTGACGCGCAGCGGGCGGTCGTCTGCGCACCAGCGGACATACGCCTTGACCGGTGAACCGCGCTTTTCGGAGCCGTAGCTGGAAAAGCTTAAGGAATTGAGCGAAAGCGACAGTGCGCCGAGCTCTCCGAGCATTTTTCCGCAGAGATTGGCGCCCAGCCCGCCGATGCTCTCCAGGCGGATCTCATAGGAACCGTTTTCATTTGTGACAGGTAAGGATAATGTATTTTTCACGTAAATCTCCATTCCTGCGCGGGCAGCCGTGCATGGGAAAATACCAGACACCGGCTGTGCGCATGCAGCGATAACAGGCTATCTTGTGGTAGTATGCCGCTTTTTCAGAAAAAAATCCTATGCAAGTGTAAAAAAGAGAAGTAAAATAGGAAAGGAATTTTTACAATGAAACAGAAAAGATGATGGACAACATGTTGCAGAAGATCACAGATTTTATAAAAAAAGAAACGGTACTCACGATCGCCACAGCCCTCGCTGTGGCATCGGCATTCTGGGTGCACCCGGGTCCGCAGTACGTGGGCTACATTGACTGGCGCGTGCTCGGCATTTTGCTGTCGCTGATGCTGATTGTGGCAGGATTTCAGAGCAACGGACTGTTCGATGCGATCGGCAGCCGGCTTCTGGCAAAGACAAAGAATACCGCGCAACTGATGCTGGTACTTGTTTTTTTGTGCTTTTTTTCCAGCATGTTTATCACAAACGATGTCGCACTTCTGACGTTTGTGCCGTTTGCGTGCACAATCCTGCAGAAATGCCACCAGGAGCGGCTGATTGTGACAGCGTTTGTGCTGCAGACGCTTGCAGCGAATCTGGGGAGCATGCTGACGCCGATCGGAAATCCGCAGAATCTATATCTTTACAGCATCTCCGGTGCCGGGCTGGGTGAATTTGTCGGATGGATGGCACCGTATACGCTCGTGTCAGGTGTGCTTCTGCTGCTTGTCGTGTTCGTGCTCAGCGCGGGCAAGCGCCGGATCTCGCTGGAGACGGGGGCACTTTTGCAGACGTCCGGAGCAGCCGGCAGGAAGAAAAACGGGATTTATCTGGCGCTCTTTGTGTTAAGCCTGCTTTCGGTAGCGCGGGTGCTTCCGTGGGAGCTGATGCTCGTCGTGGTGCTCATTGTACTCATTTTTACGGATCGCGCGGTGTTTTTGCAGGTGGATTACTGTCTGCTGTTTACGTTTATCAGTTTCTTCATCTTCATCGGCAATATGGGGAATATCGGGGCGGTACGGTCTGTCCTGCAAAGTCTTGTGGCGGGCGGTTGGCATCGGTGCGAGCCAGATCATCAGCAATGTTCCTGCGACACTTCTTCTGGCAGATTTTACGCACGATCTGAAAAATCTTACGATCGGCGTGAATCTGGGCGGACTGGGAACGCTCATCGCTTCGATGGCGAGCCTGATCTCTTATAAGATCTACGCGCACAATTATAATAAGACCAAGGGGCGGTATCTCCTGTGGTTTACGATCGCAAACGTACTGTTTCTGGCAGTACTCGTGCTGGTCTATGTTTTTATCTCATAGGAAGTGGCAGTAGCACAGATGGGAGAATCCGGCAGAAGAGCGGATGGAGAATACGACAGAAGAGCGGATGGAGAATACGACAGAAACCCGGATGGGAGGAATGGATATGAGTGATAAAAAAATGAATGCGGAAAGTCTGCGGGGAACGGTCCGCGTACTGTTATCGGCAGTCTGTTTCAGCACCGGAGGCGTTTTAATCAAGTCGATTCCGTGGTCGTCGGTGACGATCCAGGGAGCGCGCAGTATTTTCTCGGTGCTGGTTGTGGGATGTTACATGCTTCTGCGCCGCCAGAAGTTTGTGTGGAATAAGACGGTGCTCTTCGGTGCGGTGTGCAATACGGTGATGGCGTTTGCCTTTGTGGCGGCGACCAAGCTCACGACGGCTGCCAATGCGATCGTGCTGCAGTTCACAGAGCCGGTGTTTGTCATTCTCCTGATGTGGCTGATCTTTCATAAAAAGCCGGGGCGGGATGCGGTGTTTGCCTGCGCGGGAGTCTTTGCCGGGATTTTCTGCTTCTTTTATACGTCGCTGGATGCCGGAGCCATGGCGGGGAATCTGCTCGCGATTCTCTCAGGTCTTGCCTATGCGCTTGTGATGATGCAGAAAAAATTCCGCGGAGCGGACTTTGAATCGTCGCTTCTGGTGTCCTGTGCGCTGAGCGCGGCGATCGGAATCCCGTTTTACGGGCAGGAGAGCGAAATGTCACTGCATATCTGGTTCTTCGTGCTGCTGCTCGGCGTGGTACAGTTCGGTCTGTCCTATGTGTTCCTGTCGCGGGGACTGGATGCGGTCTCTCCGGTCACGGCGTCGCTGACCTCGACGATCGAGCCCATCTTAAATCCGATTCTGGTGGCTGTCTTTTATGGGGAGACAATCGGTGCAACTGCTGTCATCGGCGCCCTGCTGGTGGTCGGTTCGGCGACGGTCTACAATGTAAGGCAGGCAAAAAACGCTGCCTGAATCCGTACAAAAAGGCTGGAAGAAGTCATACAAAAGGTACAAAAAAGACAAAAATATATGAGCAGCCGGTAAAATATTTGTTAAAAAAGGAAATTGCTGAACAAAAAGTGTCATGCTATAATAACTTCTAAATTCAGATATCAGATGACATGTGCAAGGGAGCACCGCGGTAGCGGCTGCTCTCTTTTTTTATGTAATAGGCAATACCAGATTGCGCTAAGATGTGAAAGCCTGGCTGCTGTAGATAAAAACAACCGCGTAATCATATTATGAGCGGCAGACACAGACAAAAAAGGACGATTTTTTGAGGAGGAGAAGAATGCAGACGGAAGAGATTTTAAGTGCCGGAATTGATATTGGAACGTCGACGACGCAGCTTGTGTTCAGCAGGATGATTCTCCAGAACACAGGCGGATTTGGCAGAATTCCACAGATCAAGGTGGTGTCCAAGGAGGTCATCTACGAGAGTGAAATATATTTTACACCGCTGTCATCCCGGGAGGAGATTGACGGGGAGCGCGTGCATGAGATCATAAAAAAGGAATATGAGAAGGCGGGTGTTTGTCCGGCAGATCTTGCAACCGGAGCCGTCATCATCACGGGGGAGACTTCACGGAAAAGAAATGCCGAGTCGGTAGTGCGGGCGATCGCCGATGTGGCGGGAGAGTTCGTCGTGGCGACAGCGGGAGCGGATCTGGAGTCTGTTCTGGCAGGAAAAGGTGCGGGAGCCGCGGATTTGTCCCAAAAGACGGGGAAGCGGGTAGTCAATCTGGATATCGGCGGCGGCACGACAAATATCTGCGTTTTTGAGAACGGAAATATGGTTGATACGGCATGCCTCGACATCGGCGGCAGACTGATCCGCGTGAAGGATGGCAGGGTGACCTACATGGCGCCCAAGCTGCAATGGCTGTGCGGCAGGCTTGAGATTGATCTTGCGGAGGGCGGGACGGCAGAACTGGAAAAGCTGCGCAGACTCACCGCTGCGATGGCGGAACTTCTTGCGGAGGCAGTGCATCTGGCGCCGGAGGCAGCAGAGCTTTCCTACATGCAGACCAACCATCTTCTGGCGGATAGCACGCCGCCCGATATTGTGATGTTCTCCGGCGGGGTGGCGGCATGCTTCGGGGAAGAGGAGAATCTGTTCCGCTATGGGGACATCGGAATCCTTTTGGCGCAGGCGATCCGGAAGAACGAAGCGTTTCGCCGGGCGGCAGTGACGGATGCGCGGGAAACCATGCGGGCGACGGTGATCGGCGCGGGAAACTACAGCATGAACATTTCCGGAAGTACGATTGAGTACACGACGAAACCGTTTCCGTTAAAAAATATTCCGGTGGTGAAGCTTTTGCTGGAGCGTGAGGAAGAGATTGAAAAACTGCCGGAAAACATGCACCGGGCGCTGCAGCTTTACCGGGAGGATCAGGAAAAAGACCGGCAGGTGGCGCTTGCCATGAAGGGGTTAAAGTGCCCTACTTTCGCACAGGTACAAAGAATAGCAGAACTGATTGCAGACCAGTATGTCAGGGAGTGCGACATGGGCAGGCATCTGATCCTGGTGCTTGAGGAGGATATCGGAAAAGCAATCGGGCAGGCGCTGCATCACAGACTGAAAGAGAAGTGCAGCGTTATCTGCATCGATGGAATCAGCTGCGGGAGCGGAGATTTTATTGATCTGGGCGAACCGGTTGCATCGGGTAACGTCATTCCCGTGATAGTAAAGACATTGATATTTAATGGTTAGGAGCAGCTTATGATATTAAAGACACGGATGCTGGGGCAGACCTATGAATTTAAGGATGTAAAAGATGTGCTGGCAAAGGCGAGCGAGAAAAAATCGGGAGACGAGCTGGCAGGTGTGGGAGCGGAGAGCGCCTTAGAGCGGATTGCCGCTAAGGAGGTGCTGGCGCAGCTGACCGTGGCGGATTTAACAGAGCATCCCGTGGTGCCCTACGAGGAGGATGCGGTGACGCGGATCATTCAGGATGATATCGATGAAACGGTCTACGGCACGATCAAGGATAGAACGATCCAGGAGATGCGGGAGTGGATTCTCTGTGACGTCACAGACAGCGGGGCGCTGATGCGCGCAAGCCGGGGAATGACCAGCGAAGTGATTGCCGGGATCTCCAAGATCATGAGCAATATGGATCTGATTCTTGCTGGAAGCAAGATCCGGGTGACGGCGACCTGCAATACCACGATCGGCACAGAAAACGTGCTCGCGTCGAGACTGCAGCCCAATCATCCGGTGGATGATGTGGAAGGCGTGGCAGCCAGCACCTTAGAAGGACTCAGCTACGGCATCGGCGACGCTGTCATCGGGCTGAATCCGGCGATTGATACGGTGGACAGCACGCTTGCAATCTGGAAAGTGCTCGGGGACATCCGGGATAAATATGAGATTCCGACACAGACCTGTGTGCTCTCACATGTGACGACACAGATGGAGGCGCTTAGAACCGGGCAGGGTGATATATGCTCTAAGTGACTTCTTAATCATGATTTTGTCATGGTTAGTGAAGCAATCACTTAGAGCATTTTTGTTTCAGGAGGTACAGCCATGAGAAATGAAAAAATTACCCCACTGTACGAGCGCCTGAGCCGGGACGACGAGTTACAGGGCGAGAGCAATTCCATATCCAACCAAAAACAGATGTTAGAGGATTTTGCCCGCCGGAATGGGCTGCCCAACCCTACGCACTTTACCGATGATGGTATCTCAGGCACCCGTTTTGACCGCCCCGGATTTTTGGCGATGATGGAGGAAGTGGAGGCAGGGCGTGTAGAGGCCATCGTCATAAAAGACATGAGCCGCCTGGGGCGCGATTATCTGAAAGTCGGCCAGGTCATGGAGATTTTGCGGCAACGCGGCGTCCGGCTGATTGCCATCAACGATGGTGTGGACAGTCTGAAAGGCGATGATGATTTTACCCCTTTCCGCAACATTATGAACGAGTTTTACGCCCGCGACACCAGCCGGAAAATCCGCTCCGTGTTCAAGTCCAAAGGCATGAGCGGCAAGCACCTGACCGGCACCGTTATCTACGGCTATCTGTGGGACGAAAAGCGGGAACACTGGCTTGTGGACGAAGAAGCCGCCGAAGTGGTACGCCGTATCTTTTCCCTGACGATGGAGGGCTACGGCCCCTATCAAATCTCCAAGCTGCTGTCCGAGGCAAAGGTTGAAATCCCCGCTGTCCATCTGGCACGCTTTCAAGAGGGAGTAAACAGGACGAAGCCGGTCAAAGACCCCTACGGCTGGGGATCGTCCACCATTGTGAACATCCTGAAAAAGCGGGAATACCTGGGCCACACCATCAATTTCAAGACCCGCAAGCACTTCAAGGACAAGAAAAGCCACTATGTTGACGAAAGCGAGTGGACGATTTTCGAGAATACCCATGAGGCCATCATCGACCAGGAAACCTTTGACAATGTGCAGCGTATCCGGGCAAATGTCAGGCGCTACCCGGACGGCTGGGGCGAGGCCCATCCCCTGACCGGCCTGATGTACTGTGCCGACTGCGGCGGCAAGATGTATGTCCATCGCGTCAATAACGGCAAGCGTGACCCACAGTTTACTTGCAGCCAGTACAGCAAAATCCCATGCGGGACGCTCTGCGGCACACAGCACCGCATCCGGGCCGAGGCCGTCCTGACCCTGATAACCGATATGCTCCGGGCCATCGCGGAGTATTCCAAGAATGACCGGGCCGAGTTTATCCGCACCGTCCAGGAAACGCAGGCCGCCCAGCAGACCGCCGACATATCCAAGAAGCGGAAACGGCTGGCCGCCGCCCAAAAGCGGGCCGGGGAACTGGAAAAGCTGATTTGCAAAATCTATGAGGACAACGCCCTGGGTAAGCTGCCGGACGCCCGGTATGAGGCCCTGGACGCACAGTATGCCAAAGAGCAGGACGCTCTCAATGCGGAAATCACGGAACTGGAAAAGGCCGTTACCGGCTATGAGCAGAGCCGGAAATCTGCGGAGAAGTTTATTGCCCTGATTGACAAGTATGAGAATTTCGACACGCTGACAAATACCATGCTCAACGAGTTTGTAGAGAAAATCCTTGTCCATGAACGCGCCCGCAAAGGCAGCCAGGACACCACGCAGGAGGTTGAAATCTACTTCAATTTTGTGGGCCGGTATATCCCGCCCGCCTTGCAGCCGGTTCCCCTGACCCCGGAGGAACAGGAAGAACTGCGGAAGAAGGAGGAACGCAAGGACAGGCTTCACCAGAACTACTTGCGCCGCAAGGCCAACGGCAAGCAGAAGGAATGGGAAGAACGCTACAACGCCAAGCGCAAGGCCCAGGTGGAGGCGGCAAAGGCTGCAATCCGGGCCGAGGACATGGAAAAAGGCATTTTTATCCCTGCCGGTCAGCTACCCAGGCAGGAGCCGCGCAAGGCCGCCTTATCGGCTAGCACCGCAGTTTAACCATCACAGTGCAAAGGAGGACGAACATGAACGAATTGACTTACACCCGCTGCGGAGATTACTACATCCCCGACCTGAAACTTTCCGAGCAGCCGGAGGCCCCCATCGGCAAGTATGGCCGTATGCGGCAACGCTACCTGAAGGAACACCGGCCCGGCCTTTACAGCAGCTTGATTTTGAGCGAAAAGCTGTACCCGCACCTGTTGGAGATTGACCGGGCGGCGCGGGAGCGCATGGACGCCATGCTGCCCCGCATGATGGAGGCGGCAGGCGTCACCGAGGAACTGAAAGCCCGTGACCCTATGCGCTGGGTGGGGCTGATGGACACTCTGAAAGTGCAGGTGGAGGAAATCATTCAAGACGAATTGATCTACAATTAGCTTTTAGGTAAAGACTTCGATTTGCATTAAATTATAATAATACCGACACATTTCCCACCTTGTATTCCGCAAAACAAAGAAATATAATTGGATATATGGGAAAAACCCGGATAAATAGTTTGAAGTCAAAGAACAGAATTTGCAAATCATAAAGGAGAAGTGGGATGAACAAAATTTTAATTATAGATGATGATAAAGAATTATGTGAGTTATTACAACGAAGCGTATTGGTAGAAAATATAAATGCTGATGTTTGCCATTCGGGAAAAGATGGAATATTTCTTCTCTCAACCAAACAATATCAGTTAATTGTATTAGATATAATGATGCCTGGATTGGATGGCTTTGAGACAATGGAGCGTATCAGAGAAAAAAGCAATATCCCAATTCTGATGTTAACGGCGAAAAGCGATAGTCTTAGTAAGGTTCGGGGACTGCGGGCTGGCGCAGACGATTATCTGACAAAGCCGTTTGATGTTGATGAATTTGTGGCGCGTGTTATATCTCTGATTCGTCGTTCTACCCAGTTCAGTGTGATTGATGATACTTTTGGACAACTGGTTTACAAGGGATTGGAGATCAATCTGGACGAGCATAGTGTTACTACGGAGAAAGGTACCTTTGAATTGCCACATAAAGAATTTGAACTTCTTTTATACCTTGCGCGCAATCAGGGGAAAATTCTAACAAAGAAACAGATTTATGAGGCTGTATGGAATGAAGAATATTGTTTTGACGATGCAAACATCATGGTTATGATTAGCAAACTCCGAAAAAAAATAGAACCGGATTCTGACAAACCTTCCATTATTCAAACGGTAAAAGGTATGGGGTATCGTTTTAGTAAGGAGGTGTAAGACTTGCTGTATTCAAATGCTTTTGTATATGCCTTGGGAGGATGTGTATTTTTCTTCCTCGTATCAGTGATACTATGGGCAAAACTGATTCATACAAAGAAAAAATTTTCAGATATGGAAGCGGCTTTGGGGGAAATTGAAGGCGGTAATGCAAACCTTAAAATACTTGCAAGCCAAAGTGACCTGACAGCACCATTAGCCTATAAAATCAATGCGATTGTAAATAATTATGAAAATCGCATTATTTCCATGAACAGACTGGATGAAGCCAACAAGCAGCTAATGTCAAGCCTATCTCACGATGTAAGAACACCGCTTACCATTTTGATTGGATATTTGGACGCTGTTCATAAAGAAATTGTGGTTGGAACTGATAAAGAAGCCTATATAGAAACAGCCCGGAAAAAAGCCCATGATTTGAAAGATTATATTGACATACTGTTTGATTGGTTCAAACTAAATTCGGGAGATTTTGATATAGTAATGACACCTACTGAAGCTACTGAATTTACCCGTACCATATTGAAAGACTGGATACCTGTCTTTGAAGAATGCGGCTTGGATTTTAATATAGATTTTCCATCTTCTGCCTGTGAAATCATGATTGATGAAAATGCTTATACCCGTATTATCAACAATCTGATACAAAATGTCATATCTCATAGTCATGCCAGTTTCATAGAAATTATCATGCACAAAGCGGAACATCATATCGAAATTTCTATCTGTGATAATGGTATTGGAATTAGCAAGGAAGATTTACAGCATGTTTTTGAGCGATTGTATAAATGTGATAAAGGAAGGTCCAGTAAAGGGAGCGGTTTGGGACTTTCCATTACAAAGCAGTTAGTTGAAAAAATGGGAGGAGCAATATCGGTCAACAGCGTTCCTAATAAACAAACAATATTCATGATAGATTTCCCCTTGAGTGCTTGAAGTTTCCCCTGCCAAACGCAGGGGACTTTTTGTAAGAGGATAAATTTTAGCTGCCGGTTAGGTTTAGGTTAGGTTTAAGTTAGGTTGGCATGGTAAAGTATAATCAGTGGCAAAAAGGAGGCTATGTATAATGAATAATTATGTTATTGAAACACGAAATCTTACTAAACAGTATGAAACACAAAAAAGTGTTGCGGACTTGAATATTCATGTAAAAAAGGGACGCATCTATGGTTTATTGGGGAGAAATGGAGCCGGTAAAACTACAACCATGAAAATGCTGTTGGGGCTGACAGAACCAACTTCCGGAACTGTGCATATTTTTGGCAGGAATATCCAGACGGATGAAAGAACAATACTTCCCCGTATTGGTAGCTTGATTGAATCGCCGGGTTTTTATCCCAATTTAACTGGCACTGAAAATCTTCGGATTTTTGCAGAGCTTAGAGGCGTGCCGGGAAGGGATTCCATTCGCCGTTCTCTTGAATTGGTAGGGCTGCCTTATCGGGATAAGAAGCTGTTTTCTCAATATTCTTTAGGAATGAAACAGCGTCTTGCGATTGCCCTTGCAATCATGCATGACCCGGAACTTTTAATTCTGGACGAACCAATTAACGGACTTGACCCCATCGGTATCGCTGAGGTCAGAAAATTTATCCGCAGCCTTTGTACGGAACGCGGAAAAACCATTCTGATTTCAAGTCATATCTTGTCCGAAATTGCACTGCTGGCTGATGATATTGGAATTATCGATCATGGTGTTTTGCTGGAAGAAGAAAGTTTGGAAGAATTACAACAGAGAAATGGAAGATATATTCATTTTAGAATATCAGACGCTGCGCAGGCGGGGCGCATTCTGGAAACACAGTTCCATACACAAAATTTCAGCATAAAAGACGACCATAACCTTATGCTGTACGATCTCAATCTGGACGCGGCTTTTATAATTCATGCTTTTGATTCCAATAAAGTTGCAGTCAGCGAAGCTCACCTTTGTGAAGAAACATTAGAAGATTATTTCAAAAAGGTTACCGGAGGTGAAGGAATTGCTTAAATTGATTAAGTGTGAATTTTGGAAATTAAAGCGCAAAAAGTTAATTTATGCGTTTCTGTCATTGGCATTGTTTTTCCCTGTTATTTTGGTATATATGACAAAAGCCGGTTCGACGGCAGATACGACAGAACATTATCTGCAAACCCGATTTGATTACGCCTACACCATGATGTTGGGATATGGCCTGGTATTTTTGCTGCCATGTTTAATCGGCATTATTGCTGCTGTTCTGTTTTTTATGGAACGTGACTGTGATACTTTCAAAAATATACGAACGATCCCCGTTACGAATACGCAACTCATTTTGGCTAAGATTTCACTGCTATTCATCTTTGGTATTTCTTTTTGCATAATCAGCACACTTGCAGTTGCTGTTTTTGCAAAAGTCTTTCAAATGGGAATGGTTTACGGGATGGGTTACAAGCTGATTATGAGTATTGTATTTGGTATTCTCATCGTTGCAGCATCTCTTCCGATTGTTCTGCTGATTATTTATTTTAACCGTACATTCCTGTTGTCCATCCTGCTGTCATTCTTTTACTCGATTTTAAATTGGGGAATACTGGGCACTGTTGGAACAACAATCAGCG
>ENA-ORTT01002233-ORTT01002233.1-human-gut-metagenome-genome-assembly--contig:-NODE-2233-length-15690-cov-6.615286_pt1 | contig 15690 bp, 10 predicted proteins | sample MGYA00242074_ERZ509197 | MGnify/ENA primary metagenome ERZ509197 (study PRJEB26280, sample SAMEA2338789) | human gut metagenome | biome: human gut; feature: human-associated habitat; material: faeces...
TATACAACAAAACAAATGGGATTTCTGGCAGAAACTGCCACTGAAAAAAGATATGTTTACCATAGCATATCCCCACCTTCCTGGCAAGGAAATCTTTACGTATACTGCATATATGTAATTGCAAAACGTATTCTAACCTGTGACCATCATAAAAAAGACACACAATGCGATACTCTCTCACATTGTGTGTCTTTTCTTAAATCCCCATACTAATCAAGCAAAAACAAATTCTGGGATTCCATTTTCACAGTAGTTTTTCCCACCCTTGGTGTTCCATCCGGATTTTTGGACTTATTGTTATAAATTTCAAAAACAATATCCCCTTCCTTCTTTTTGTTTTCCCCTGTCGTATCATAAATAAAGTAATACTCACCCATATTTTTCAGGTTTTCAAACACATATTTTTTAGGATTCCCCTTCGTTGCTTTTCCCTCAATCACCGTTCCGTCTTTTTTGTAAATTTTATCTACGTAAGTTCCATCTTTGTATTGGATCGAACAGGTCAGCTTCGTTCTGACGGTATTCAGTTCGACCGGGCTGAAGCGGATTTTTTCCTTAGTGCCGTCAAGGTTATTTCCATATTCTTTCATCCAGTTCATCTTATACACCAGATTCGGATCACTTCCATTTCCGGACTCCTCTTTTAAAAGCTCCGCCTCTTCATTCAGAATCTCAACCATTGGTGGCTCATATGTGGTACGGTATGCGGCAATCATCGTATTAATGAAAAGTTTTGCCTCCATATCTCCATCTACCGTAGAATGACCTACTCCGGAATAAAAAACATTTCCCTTACTGTAAATATAGTAATTATTGGCGGCATCATTCGGGGAAGCCCCATAGGTGGCACCGGTTCCATCTCCGTTTGAAGCCGTACCCGCCCATGCACACGGATCTCCGTTCTCATTATCCGAAAGACAGTACCAGACCGTAACTTCCGGATCTTCCATGTCCAGCTGATACCACTGCCCATGCGTTGATGCAATTTTAAGTGTTTCGTCAATTTTAAACGGATATTCCGTAATCTGTCCCGTATTCGTCTTCGTTGCACGCATTGTCAGGTCATTATTATTGTTAAATCCTGTCAATTTCACATTATCGTTACTCACGCCACAGATATATTCATCATTTTTATAACTTCTGATCATATACCGGTATGGGATTATTTGATCCGTATTTTTCTTTTCCCATCCCAGACGTTTCATGGCATAGTAAGTAAATCCCTGGGTATTACCAAGTGCCGTTGTAGAAAGTGTACCATCGCTGCCAACGGTTGTCTGGGTCATTGTATCATACTTATGTTTCGCCTGATAAGCCAGCAGTTCCTTTCGTTCGCTCTCGGTCAGTTTCCCACTCACAGCTTTATACCGGTTCATTCCCATGACATCACGCAGATATGTATTGGCAGAATATCCGAAATCCCCACTGTGCACATTATGCATAGAAGTAAAATCATGCGTAAACAAAACACTTTTTCCAGAGGCGATAAAATATTTCAGGAAATCAATCGCACCGTTTTTATTCGACATATTTACCTTATGGAACGTATCGCCAAATCCCAGAATAAACATATTGTATGTATGATACAGTTCCTTTTGTTTTTTTGACATTTTAGCTGGATTTTCGTTTCCCTTTTGGGCTGAAATATCCCTGGAATAATCATACACAAATTTCTCCCCGAAATAATTCTCCTGAAACTTAGAAACCGTAGTCGTTACCACGGTAATATTATAATCATTCAATGCATTATAATATTTCGTAAACAGCGTATTTTCGTGCAAATTCAGATACCCCTTATTATTAGTATCCGTATCCGGCATAATCTGAAGCACCTTAATCTCCCGTTTCTGTCCGGTCTGGTTTTTTGCAACCGAGCAGCCGGTACGTGTAAAATGAATGTCCGGATTATCCTTGCGGTATACAACAATCTTCCACTGGATCAGCCCAAAGTACAGTTTGGAAAGTTTTACCGGTGTAATGTTCTGTTCCCCGTCTCCTGCCGTAAAAACATCTCCCTCATAATAAACTTCCCCTGTATCATCCGAATCATCCGCATCCCCGGAGCCATCCACATCTGCCAGCCCCTCTTCAAATTTACCATCCTGATTCTGGTCAATATAAACTTTACACTGATACTGTGCGGATGGCACATCCGTCACCTGAAAACCAAAATCAAGTTTTGATCTGCCAAAACCGTCCACATCCAGATAATTTGCCTGACTGTCATCTACGGAAACAGACGTATCATTTTTCCCCCCAGACGAAGTCGTTCCCTGATATTCATTTGGCAGTTTTGTAAACGTAATTTTCGGACAGACCTCTTTTACCTTTGCAATCAGCCCATTGCTATCTGACGTCTGGTAAATGGTTTTCTTTTCCTTCTTACTCTCCCTGACCAGATCTGCAAGGTTTGAACCGGCATCTATTTTATCGGACAGGCAATAGAGATCATCAACCGCAACAACCGGATAACCGGCATGTAAAAAGTTCTCCAGTTCCGCTTTCTTAATCTTTGTAATGTCATTTCCCGAGAAACGGAGTGTCGTATCCTCTATAACATTATTTCCGCTTCCAGCCCACAGGAACTTGACCGAACGGCTTATGCCGTCTGACCTGCTATACTCTGCACTGGTCATTTTATCTCCGGTATGGAAATAAATTTTTCCGTTCATCGTGGTATCATTCCACACAGTCTGCATCTCATCAATCCATTTCACGTTGCCATCTGCATCTTTGTAGGCTACACGTTTTTTCTCCAGATTGTAAGCACCCTGATCCAACCCAAGATAAATCATGTTGTACTTGCTGTTTAGATCCTCCGTGGAACCAATAAACTCTGCCGTAGTCATATGGGTAATCTTAATATCCCCGATAAAATTCGGAATCATAAGCTGGATATAACTTTTTTTCAGCGAGTACCCGTTCTTTCGGTCATAGCATGGCTCAATATCCAATATCCGCAGTTCTCCATCCACATGATCCTTTGATGTTTTATATCCGAGAATATAACGGACTGCATCTGCCGGTGTCGCTTTGGGATCATTTCCCGTAAATTCCTTAAAATCCGTAAACTTAGAATTCGGATCCGATGCCGGAACCGTCCCCGTGCCAAATGCCTGTGTGGAAGTTGTATCCCCTTTAAACACAAACAGTCTGCCATTTAAATATCCCTGATTTTCATTGGTAGAAATATTTCCGGCAGTCATATACTTCTCCCATTTATCCTGCTTCGTCCAGTAATGGTACCAGTTCTCGCCGATCACACGTCCATCCACATCGGACGGAAGAAATGTAAACATAGACCAGTATGTCTGCGCATCGCCCGTCTGTGCAGTAAACACACCAGTCTCAACTCCATTAATTTCTTTCTTTTGAATCAAGGCATCTTCTCCATCCAGATACAACCGCTGAAACAGTTCAGAATCCATGGAAAACAGCATGACTGCCAGTTTATACATATTATTGTTATAGCCCGTATCGGTATAAGTATAAATGGTTGGATTCATATTCCAGTCCAGAATATGAAACGTAACCGATTTTCCCCCACTTAAAGATCCCTCTGTATTTATATACACCCCGGAATCCATAAAAATCGGGGCATAGTTTTCCTCCTGATTGATCTTCTTATACATTTTCGTAACAACATCCCAGCTGATATCTTTCGATCCATTAAATCCATTCGTATACGAAGAAACAGACGAATGCTTTCCGTACCTGTTGTGTTTTTTCCAGATCTCTCTGATATTATCACCCCCGGAATGTACCTTTGGGGAAATCACATACAGATCCGCATAATCTGCCCATTCCGGCCGTGCATTCAGCTCTTCCGGTGTAATCGTTTTAATAATCACCGAATAATTGTCTGCTTCCTCCTGTGTTTTACAGCCGATACTGTCCTTTAAAAAATAATCATTGTTTTTATATAGATAGTAATTATTTGTTACATTGATATTATCCTTTGATTTATCACCGGTACTTTTTCTTTTTGTATAAATCCGGTCGCCCTCATTGGTAAGTTCACGATCCGTCTTTTCATCAAATGTCTGATCTTTATCATCCGATTTTTCGAAATCATTTACTGTATGCCAGATAATATTTCCATGATCTTGTCTGACAAACGATAAGCTTTCATTTCCGTCTTCCCCTTTTACGATTTTTTGGACAAACGTACCTTCCCCATCTTTAACGCGCTCATAGTATCCGGTATATTCTGCATCTTTCATGCCATCCTCACAGACACGCATATTTCCAGAATATTTTGAAATGTCCCCTTCCGGCTCATCCGGGAAAAAATAAGCCGTTTTCATTTCACATTTTGCACCGGTTATTGTTTTAACCGTATTAATATCAGCATCCCCATAACGCATCTCTTCCACATTTACCGGTTCACATCCACTGATCTGGTATCCAAACTCTGCGTATTCTTCATAAGGCACAATTTCAAGAATCAGAAACGGGTTTTCCCTGGTTCCAAGCTTTGCCGCTGCGGCATTCGCATCGTAAATGTTGCGCTTCGACTCCGGAATCTGCTCTATCTGGTCAACGACTCCTCTTGTCATCACCGGAAGTTTTTCATCCGCCTTTAATTTATTCCGATATCCGACAACCCCAAGACAGACAACAAGCACCCCCAGCATACAGACTGCGGATGCAATTCTCTTTTTCCTGTTTCCGTTATTTTTTTTCTGCCGATGCCATCTTACCATCTTCAATACGAACGCCCCTTCCTTACCTGAGTACATTTCTCAGCTTGAATTCATTTTGTATCGTATACTTCTGTTCCAGATATTGCATATCAAAAGAAACCGCAACGGATGCCTTTTCCGTGGAAGCATTTACTGTGCTGGTAAATGCCGTAACATATTCGCCGATCAGATTTTCCTGCACCTCATCCGTAGCTGCAGAAATCACCGTTGTATCGGTTTTTGGATCTGCCACAGCCATTTTCTTTGTATATAATTTCTTTCCACCTGCAGAGATCCAGATCACCCGCTTGCTTGCAGCCTCCGGGGCTGCGGCACCTGCCGGATTTGTTATCGAAGGTGTCCCCGGAATCTTATATATGACGATTCCTTCTACACCGGATACCGAAGGATCAAGCTTTTCCACCCGGTTTCCCTCCATCACCCACATACCAATCTGTTCCATCAGAATCTGTGACTCCGACTGTAAATCAATCTGTGCGGATGCATGGTTATAATTTTTGTGCGCCATCCCCAGAAAAAGAATTGCAGCGCCAAAAATAATCGTTGAAATTGCAATCGCAATAATCAGCTCCACAAACGTAATTCCACTATGATCTTTTCGCACACTGCCACTCCTTTCCAAAGTTATTTCTCAATAAAATGTTTTCCGGTATCACTTACCAGCTTTACCGTATATGCCGGTACTCCATCAATATAGATGGCACTTACATTCGTATTTGCCGTATCAAAGCACGCCGTTTTCGTGTAGGCAATCTTGATATAATTTCCACCGGCACCTTTTTCCGTCACCTCATTGCCCGTGCTGCTGTCCATCCGGATTTTGATGGTATTGTTACACAACCGCGTACCGTCATCCGTCAGCTTCGTATCATCAAAACTGCTTAAATTATCCGGAAGAATCCGCATATAATAGCCATTGTCCAGTTTATAAACATACATATAGTAATCACCGGTTTTGCTCATCGTTTTCACCTGAAGCGCACTGAGCGAAGAATCAAGGGTCTTTACCACCTTCTGCGTGTTGGCATAATGCAGATGCCCGATCATCATCACCGATGTACTCGCCAGAATTCCCATAATTGCAATGACAATAATGATTTCTACCAATGTAATTCCGTTTTGTCCCAGATGTTTTCGTTTTTTCATTGGCACACCTCTTAATTCTTTTTCCAGTTATCGTAATTCAGATACGAATCCAGATCCAGATTTCCGGAAATATTCGATACCGCCGTTGAAGAACAGTCACGGAAAAACTGCGAAAACAAAGGCGTATCCCGTTTCTGGTCTTCCGCGAACAATTGCGATACCAGAAGTTTATTTCCCTTTATATGACCGGTTCCCGCAGCGCCTGCATTCGAATCAAACGAAATCACCCCGCCAGAAATAATCAGTCCCTCAAAATCACCGGACACTTTGACATCCCCGGTTGCAACCACAAGTCCCCGCGTAACCGTATTTGAAAGCGCATAGGTCCCGGTATTTTTCACCAGATACACATCTGTGGTTGGTGAATAAACGGTCACACTTTCGGTAGTCGATGTTTTATGTTTTTCCAGTTCCTGTTCGAATGCTTTCCGGTCAATCAGTTTGTCAAACAGCGGATTGACCGTTTTATCAATCACTTCATGACCACTGGCATCTGTACTTGTCAGACGCACCTGATCCGGCGTCACACCCTGCCCGGAATCGGTAAGTCCCAGTTCTAAAGACTTATAGCGGACCGCCAACTTAGAACAATAATCCCAAAACAGACCGTTAACGTCTTTCCAGTTATCCGGCTGAATCGTCACCTTCTTGACATTCAGGGCATCCGAAGCAGAAGCACGCGAAAGAATATCTCCCTTCAACGTCATAATGGTTTTCTTGTCAATAATCAAAGCATTTTCATCCAGATAGAGATTGGCATACTGTGCTACCTTTCCCTGATTGTTATTGTAATAATTTGCAAAGAAATCATTTGCATCCTGTTCCGTCTTAAAATTCAGGTAATAATACATTCCCTCCGGGAAATAGTATGCCACAAGCGGCTGACTGCTGTTTAGATACCCTTGTAACGTATCGTCAGAAATACCAATATGCGCAGCATACCCACTTCTGTCAAACGTTCCATTTTTGACATACTCTGCCGGCACATAATAAGCCAGCTGATTGGTTCTCGCAGAGATGGATTCTCCCATCAGAACATCCTGATTTTTTGCTGCATCTGTCTTGCGGGAAATAAATGTACGTCCCGCCAGCATCAGATAATTTAAATCTTTGAGATTCAAATTACACGTTCTGCCATTTACCATCATAGCACTGCTGAAATCCGCATCCGAAGATACCGTATCGGAAGTTCCGTAATTTTTCTGGAAATTATAACCATAATAATTTCCTTTCAAAGTCACCTTACTTCCAACTCCACGTAACTCAAGATCATCTGCCACATACGTATTTCCGTTGATCTCCATCGTGGAAGATCCGCTTCCCGAGGTCTTTATATTTTCCGCCCAGATCGAAGAATTTCCGTTTCCGACCGTAAGCGTAGAGCCACTGTCCGTCACGATATCGCCGCGTGTGAGAATCGACTTTCCCTTTAAAGTTCCGCTTCCGCTGCTGTCGGCCAAAATACCATCCGCTCCGGCGTACACACTTCCATCCACCTGCACATTCGATGCATTTACATGAATCTGCCGGTCCGCAATCAGAGCATATTTCATAAACTCCTGGATCTGTCCCTGCCCGGAAAAATTCATCTGCGGAGTAGAAAAAATAAGATCCGTTGTGATCTTTGTCTCATAATCCTGCGCATCCTTATATTTCACCTGCACCCCTTTTAATGTAAAGGTACCCGCACCGTAATCCAGTTCATACTTCGGATCCGCTGCAACAACATAACATCCCTGTTCGGCAGTTTCTTTGATACATCCTTTGACTGTATCGGTGTTATAATCCGAAACCGTATACACGACATTGCCGGATGCATCTGTCGTATTTGTCTTTCCCGCAGATGCCTTTGCAAACTGTCCCTCCAGATCTTCCATATATTTTCGGGAAAAAACATCCTGTGCATTTGCTCCCGATGCGGTATACGTCAGATAATTTTCAAGGACATCCGTATATGCTTTCTCGAGCGATTTTTCTGCAAGTTCTCTTGCACCGGTACGCAGATCATCCATAACTGCATCTGCACTGTAGAAATTTTTCTTCGTACCGCGCTCCACTTCTTTCATCTGGATATTGACAATCGTGATTTTTGTAATCACAACCGCGATCGCACTCACAACCACCATCAGAATCAAAACGGCAAGCAGAGAGGCTCCGCGATTATCCCGTTTCAAAGAAATCTTTTTCATCGCTACTCTCCTTTCGCCGAATTCACCGTAATATACCGATACGTTTCCTTATCGGAGCTGTTGCCTTTTCCCTTTTTGTATACACTAACCTGCAGATTCACCTTCCGGACACCTTCTTTGCTCTCCACCAAAGGTGCGACACTCAGCAAATAGCTATCCTGATAGATGTTTCCCGCATTGGTTGTTGCCGCCGGGTCATCCGGGTACGATTTGTTGCCAAGATTGGACGCAACCGCCGGCATCTTACAGCCGTCTTTCGGTGACACCACCAGCTGATAAGAGAGATGCTTTGCGTTGACCTCACTGATATTCTGACAGACAACGATCAGTTTCGGAACCGCCACTCCAGCCGCACAACGGATTTCAAGTGCATCCCTGTCCTGCTTGACATTGTACATCAGATAAATGTGTTCGATATTCTGCATGTCCTCCTCTGCAAAATCATTACAGGTATAGACTTCTGCCGGGTCCACTCCATCGATATTTTCACAGGCGTAACTGCATGCGACAAGCACATGCGTAGGTTCCACCGTAATGGAAATCGTCCGCTTTAAATTTTTTTCTATTTCACTTTCACTCTGTGCCGGGACATTGTTTGCACCTGCATACTGTGCATTTTCTGCGGAAAAATAAGTAAGTGCTTCCTGTAACTGTCCACCTTCTGCCGCCACAACATCTTTTGTGTCATCAATTCCATCCATTTGAGGCATCAGCGCTGTATTTTCCGGCACATCCGTGCTGACTATTACTTCAACATCATATTTTTGACCAATCGCATCTGCCGCACCGTAATAAGATACTTCTCCGGCGGTCGTACTTCCTCCCGCAGCTGCAGGGGTATATCCCGTCTGCACATAACCGGTCAGATACGGCACGGTAAATCCCCCGGCTGACACAGGCTCCACCAGTTGCGGCTGTTTTTTTAAGTCCTCCATCACTTCCTGCGCCAGATTGGTCGCATGCTGTTTATCTGCCGTCATTGCATTGTATTTCATCGACTGCGTAAAATACGACAACAGCGGAATGGAAAGAATCGCCAGAATCGCCATGGCAAGAATCACTTCCAGCAAAGAAAATCCTCCATTATTCTGTTGTTTTTTCATCCGGAAGCCTCCTTCCCCATGTCAGCTTTTTCTATTGCTCTGCGGTTCCAGAAGAAGAACCGCCAAAAATATTGTTTACCCCTTTTGGCATATTCTCAAATACCGGAGGAACATAATCTTTTCCGGTGTTTTCAAGATAATACATATTGAGTGTCATATCGCCCGTTAATTTTCCCGTAGAATTGTCGAAGCTGGCGGAAAACTGGGCAATCGTTGTACGATCCTTAAACTTGTTGACATAGGCAATCATATCCTTTAATCCTTCATAACTTGCCTCATAGCGGATGCCAATCGATGCATAATACCCTTCCACATTTCCGGTCGGACCTGTCGTGTTTTCCGGTGTGCTTTCAGTACTCTCTGTGCTCTGTGTATCCGCAGACTCCGTGGTCTGTGTTTCCTGTGTTGTCGTTGTATCTTCCGTAGTATCCGTAGATGCAGCAGCACTTCCGTCTGCAGCGGCTGTACTGTTATCTGCCCCAATCGGCATATTCATGGCAAATGTCACATCTGTAATATGAAAATTGCTGCTCTTATCCTCGAACTCCTGCAAAGTTTCAATTACTTTTTCGGTTTTCATATCTGCCGGATAAGCCGCAATAATATCCTTTTGCTTTTTCTGCATCGTCTGGATATTTTCTTTTACTTTTGGAAGTCCGGCCTCCATCTGTTCCATCTGCTGCACTTTCGCCCGATCGGTCGTATTCTGCTCTTCGATCTTCGCCGCCTTGCTCATTCCCTTATTAAAAATAAAGAAATAGGAACATGCTACAATCACAATTGCAAAGAAAATGAGCAACAGCCGCTTATCTGAATCTGAAATTTTTAATTTATTCATTTGTCTGCTCCTCTCCCTCTGCGTTATTGGTATCCGTGTCTGTGTCCTCCGATGTCGGAACCGCCTCCTCGATCAGATGTCCGTCCTCACCGATATCTGCCTGGGTGTAATAGCCATTTAACGTGTATGTCCATGTGCTCACACCGCTTTCGTCGTCTTTTTCCTCCGACATGGATGGAATGGAAAGATCCTGAAGCAGGGTCACATCCGCAAAATTCAAAAGCATCTGTCCAACGGCAATTTCTTTATCTGTTTTCAGATTGATACTGACTAAGTCTGCATCTGTCTGAATACTCTCTACCTTGACATCGTTTGGCAGCGCATTTTCCAGCTGCTCAATCAGCGGATACAACTGCTCATTTTTCGTAACGGTGGCAAGATCCAGCTTCTCATATACCTGTTCCTCTGCCTGTACCCGCGCATAATCATCATAGGTTTCCTGCACATACGAAAGATCATTGATCCGTTTCGTCAAATTGCGATGCTGCGTATATGCCACCAGCTGACGCACACTCGATCCAAGAATCAACAATACACTGACTAATACCGCTCCCACAAAAATGACATAAGCCGTGTGAAGGTCATTCTTTTTGGAATCTGCCACAAGCATGTCCTTCGGTTTGGCATCAATCGGATGCACCGCCGCACCGATGACCGAAAGGAAACCGACAGCCGTTGCCGCCTTCGGTCTCGTCCCGGAAGATGCCGCATCCAGTGTTACCGTCCCCTCAGCCGCCTTGTTTTTTCCGCTCCGTAAATCGATGACCTTCGTGAAATCAATTTCCTGCAGCGGAAGCGGAAGTTCCTGTGCAAACAGTTTGTGCATGCCTGCAAAACGGGAACCATCGCCAACCAGATAGACATTCCCGACAAATTCCTGTTTGACCTGGTTCTGATAATACTCAACCGCCGTGTTTGCAATGCGCAGATGATACCGCAGGGACTCCGCCAGATCCTCATATGCCTCTTCTGCCAGAGCCTGCTGACGCTTCATCTCCTCCTGGTTTCCCATCTCCGGAACGGTCGGGCGATTGTATATGACATTGTGGTCTAAAAGAAAATCAAGTGCTTTCTCCTCATCATCAATCCCAAGCACCGGATGGTCAATCACCGCCGTAATCGTAGCGCCATAGCCGTACGGTGTCACACGCTGAAAGACCAGTTTTTTATTTTCCAGAATACTGATCACCGTTGCCTGCTCTTCCAGCTGCACAACCACAGCATTTTCCAGAAAACTGTCACACAGAAGCTGTACCGTTCCGTTTCCGATATAATCAAACGTTTCTACCTTCAGTCCTGCCAGTTCTGAGAACGTCACATAGTTATTCAGAAGATTATCGGGAATTGCCACTAAAAGCAGCTTGAGCATTTTCTTCCCATCTTCTTCCTCCACATCCATCTTGCTGTAGCTGATGGTGTAATTGCTCACATCCATCGGGAAATAATCACGGATCTGGGATTCAATGATTCCCATGATCTTATTGTCTTTGACAAATGGGATCATGACTTCACGGGTCACGACTTTTGAGGAAGAAAGGGTAAATACGACTTCTTTCTCATGGATATCGCGCTTGCTGAGTTCGACTTTCAGTGCAGACGCAAAAGCTTCCTTGTCACGGATATAGCCATCTTCCACCGCATGTTCCGGGGTGCGGAACGCAAAGGCTTTATGTACTGGCGGATTTTTCTTGCGGTAATCGGCCAGTGCGACTTTTGTCCACCATACACCGGCCTCAATACTTACTACTCTTTTGACCATTTTCATTTTCTCCTTTATATTTTCTAGCAGTTGTGCTGGAAAATGTATGAAAGACAATTATCCCCCGCTCATGTTCTCTTCGGGAAGAGGCTGTAAGAATTTTGGTGAAAGATTTTGCGTGCCGGACACGACCGGACGACATTCGCCATCCGGGCTCATGTCGTCCTTTCCCGTACATCCGTGTACGGGAATCGCTGGGTACTGACAAAATTCTAACGGCCTCTAACCCTTGAGAAAAATCGCGTGTGCTAATTGGCTTTCATACATTTTCCATCGTTATGTTGTGATGTAAAATTTAGATGGCGAATAGGAAGGATGTTCAAAATTCGCCACAGGAATAAGAAAAACTTTACTTTTTTATTTATGCCATACATAGCAGTTCATGCCATGTTTTAATAAATGCCCATCATGCCGAGATACCAGGTCCAGAAACGGCTGCCCCAGAGTGCGGCGATAAATATGCCTGCCGAAAGGTACGGGCCGAGTGCAAGCAGGTTGTTTCGCTTGCTTACTTTCATCCGGATGGTATGGATGACGGAGCCAAGAATGCATGCAAGAATAAATGCAAAAATAATGTTTTTTGCGCCTAAGAGCAGGCCTGCATATGCCATGAGTTTGATGTCTCCCCCACCGATTGCTTTGCCGGAGGAGAAATAATACAGGCCATACAAAAACAGGCTGACAATGACTGCCCCGATGATATGGGACAGGATATGCCGGAAATCATACACGGTCATGATGATACCGAGCAGTCCCAGAAACAGGTTCTGGGAAACCGGTATCTGATAGGTTCTCTCATCGATGACCGCAATGACAATCAGGGCAGATGTCATGAGGCAATACAGCACACTGCTGAACGTGAAACCGCCCGCCATGAAAACGACCACATACAGCACACCATTTAAAGCCTCGATTAATGGGTACTGTATGGAAATCCTAGCACCACATTGCCGGCATCTGCCCCGAAGAATTATGTAGGAAAATACAGGAACCATGTCCCGCCAGCCCAGCTTACGCCCGCAGTTCATACAGTGCGAGGACTGCACGATATTCTCTTTTTTCGGGATACGGAAGATCAGCACGTTTAAGAAACTGCCGATGACGATTCCGTATAAAAATATAACAATGTAAAGAAAAATCGTAAGTTTGGTTAGCATAAAATTCTCCTAACATCAATTATTATTTTGATTCAATTTTTTCAAATGATCCATTTTTATCAGATTCATTCACCGTTGTCTCAACCTTTACCATTGGCGATGTATCTTGACATGTAATTACGATTTGTGTCACATTTTTTCCAGCCTTAGATTCAAGCTTTAAATCTCCTGTTTTATCTACACTATTTAACTCAACAAACGCCTTTTTTAAAGCATTATTTTCAACATCTGATCCACCAGTAACAGCAATGGCTGCTGTTTTGTCAATAGTAATTGTATAAGATGCTGCACTAAGTTCTGATGCTGTTGATGAATATGCCGTTGATGCATCTGTACACAATCCACTTATTTTCTGAATATCTTTTGCTTTTTTTGATTTTTCGATATATGGCAGTACCTGTGTACCAACAATACCTACCAAAATTGCCATAATTGCGATAACGATAATCAACTCTACGAGAGAGAAACCTTTGTTATCCTTCTTTTCATTCTTTGCTTTCATGTTCTGAAGCAGTTCCATAATTTTCTTCATACCCTTTGTTCTCCTTTTTTAAATATATTTTTATGTATCTATCATCACATGTCTCATGGCAGACATGTAACAACCCTTCTTCTGCCTGCGGTCAGGCTCCGATGCTGTCGTACAGACTGTACATCGGCATCATGATCGCAAGGACGATCGGCACCACAATAACTGCCATCACGATGATGATGAGCGGTTCCATTGCGGCAAGCAGTGCCTCGGTCGCCGACTCCACCTCTTCATCATAATATGCTGCGACTTTGTCGAGCATGTCTTCCATATTACCGGTTTCCTCCCCGATCTCTATCATGTGGTAGACCATCGGTGGGAAGACCCCGGAATCTGCCAGTGGCTTCGAGAGCGGGATTCCACGGCTGACCTCTTCGGTCGCATCTTTTAATGCCTGCTTAACCACGGCATTCCCCATCATCTCTGTCACAAGCCCGAGTGCATCCACCAGCTGGACACCGGAGCCCATCAGTGTGGACAGGGTTCGCGTCATGCGCGAGGATGCCGTCTTGATGCTGAGCGGACCGACCAGCGGTACCTTTAGAATAAATTTTCCCAACATATGTGCCCCACCCTCTGTCTTTTTCCACGCATGGATAAATATAGCAATCCCTGCGATGATGGCAACAATAAAATACCAGCTGTGCACAAAGAAATCACTGACTGCCATGACTGCAAGCGTGATGCCCGGCAGTTTTCCGCCGACTTCGTCAAACTGGGCAGTAAAGGTAGGCACAATCTTAATCATCATGATGGCTACAACAACGATAATAACAAGAATCAGGATGACCGGATAAATCGCCGACTTGATGATCAGCCCCTTCAGGTGGGCTTCTTTTTCAAACTGGCTTCCCACACGGCTGAATGCTTTATCCAGACCACCGGAGGATTCCCCGGCGGCAACCATCTGCACCATGAGGTTTGGAAAAATCTTCGGGTGCTCCGCCATCGCAACGGCGAGGGTCTCCCCACGCTGTACGGAATCCCGCACTTCTGCGATTGCGTTGGCAAACGGTTTGTTCTCGGTCTGCTCGGATAGCATGTCGAGTGCCTCGACAACGGTCACGCCGGCATTTAATACGCTCTCAAACTGGCGGCAGAATACGCTCATTTCGCGGACGCTGACGGCTTTTCCGATATGGATTTCGAGATCTTTGTTAAATGCGTTGGCTCTTGTGATGGAAACGATGGTGTTGCCGCCGGATTTGAGTTCTGCCGAAGCGACTTCCATGTTCATGGCCTCGATGGTGCCGGTTTTTGGTTTTCCATCGGCCCCGACCACTTCGTATTTATAACTTGCCATGTCTTAACTCCTTTTTAAAACAGCTTCTGCTGCATGTTTCCTGTATCCTGTGCATACTCTACGGCATTTGCCGCATCGATTTTGTGTTTCAGATACAGGCTGAATAAGGAATCATCCATCGTCTGCATGCCAATCTTCTTACTTGTCTGCATGATGGATGGAATCTGGTGTGCCTTATCCTCCCGGATCAGGTTTTTGATCGCCGGGGTACCGAGCATGACTTCAAATGCCGCCACACGGGATTTTCCGTCGATCGTCGGCAGAAGCTGCTGCGAAATAACAGCTTCCAAAACCGATGCCAGCTGGGAACGGATCTGATTCTGCTGATGCGGTGGAAACACATCAACAATACGCTCGATCGTTGGTGCCGCACCAATGGTATGCAATGTGGAAAATACCAGATGTCCGGTCTCTGCCGCCGTAATCGCGGTGGAAATCGTATCAAAATCTCTCATCTCTCCCACAAGGATAATATCCGGGTCCTCACGGAGTGCTGCACGAAGCGCATTTCCATAGGAATCCGTATCAAGGCCAATTTCTCTTTGGTTTACAATTGACCGATTGTGTTTATGTAAATACTCAATTGGATCTTCCAATGTAATGATATGTTCATTCCGTTCTTTGTTTATGACATCAATCAAAGAGGCCAGCGTGGTTGATTTACCACTTCCTGTTGGTCCCGTCACAAGAACCAGCCCTCTCTTTTTCTTTGTCAATCCAAGCACAGCTTCCGGAATACCGAGTGCTTCCGGTGTTGGAATATCACTTGCCACAATACGAAGAACTGCAGCATACGACCCCCTCTGGTGAAATGCATTGACACGGAATCGCCCCACACGGGTATCGGTATAGGCAAAATCCACTTCACCAGTGGCCTCCATGGTTGCCTTCTGTTTCGGTCCAAACATGGATTCCACCAGTTCTTTGGTCATCGCCGGTGTCAGTTTCTCAAATCCG
>ENA-ORTT01002247-ORTT01002247.1-human-gut-metagenome-genome-assembly--contig:-NODE-2247-length-15591-cov-12.348738_pt1 | contig 15591 bp, 10 predicted proteins | sample MGYA00242074_ERZ509197 | MGnify/ENA primary metagenome ERZ509197 (study PRJEB26280, sample SAMEA2338789) | human gut metagenome | biome: human gut; feature: human-associated habitat; material: faeces...
GGTATCTTTTTCTTTGGAAGTCTTGATCAGATCGTTGACAGCATCCCAGCCTTTCTTCTGGAAACTTCCCTCAATATAAGGTTCCCCGTCACCAAGTTTTCCGAGGTTTTTTGTATCCTGATGTTTGCATCGTTTACAGGTGTAAGTTATGATTCCGTCGGTTTCGGCAGTTGGTTCTGTAGTGATAACACCGTTATCATAGTCATGGCCGTATGCGGAAATCGTGGAGCCGTAATAGATGGTTCTCTCGCAGTCGTTACAATAGGTATCTCCGCTGTAACCGTTGGAAGTACAGGATGGAGAGGAGTAGTAGCATCCCACGGTATTTTTGTGTTCACATTCCTTTCTGATGATTGTGTAAGTGAAAGTTTCTTTTTCGTAATTTCCCTTATCACTGCCATTGTAAATTGCGGTAGCAGAATTATTTCCAACCTGTAAATCATTATTTGCATCGTTTGCCTGCCAATTCCAGTTTTGAGGAAGAGAATTAGGATCAATATCTTTTACTTTCTTACAGGACCATGGAACGGAGATTGTGTCTATTGATGGAAAATTTGGTGTTGAGGTTGCTCGCTTGATGATTGCTTGATATTCTTGTGAAGTCCAGGTATCATCATTGGAATTGGAATTGAAATTGGATATCCGTATAAAAATTTTAGTATTTTCTGCTTCCCTTACCGTACTTACAGTAGGAATATTATCGTTAGAATTCAAAATATACCATGTTTGTCCATTATCAACACTGTATTCAATAATACTATTTGGTGGAATTGTACTTTCTTCAATACTGATAACTGGATGAGGATTTCCATCATACTCATCTTTATATGTAGTAATTGTAGGGGTAAGATTAATAGCAAATTTCCAATTGTCGTTTGTTAAATAACCAGAATATGCATTGTAAAAATCGCCCTCTTCTACAGCAGTAATCTTTACAATATAAGTACCAACATCTTTAGGCTCGTTTATCTCGGCTTGCAAATTATCTTCCTTGAAATATTTTACAGTGAAGTTTCCTACACCTTTAATGTTGTTCTTCGTAGTGATGTTAGGAGAGTGTGTGTTTCCATCATAAGTAAACTCAGAACCGTTAAATTCAAAAATATCACTGGTAACATCACGTTTACCTTCACTAAATGTCCCTGAATTTGAATTAAAGATATAACTTTTAGTCTCTTTTTCAACAGTTATAAGATGATCTTCTCCGGTTAGCCATGCATATAGATTTGTATTCGTAGATTCAACCGCTTTATGATTAGATGGTTCCCAGACTTTATTATCTATAGCTACTGATTTAGTTTTTGTATTAGGAATAACGCAGAGATACACTTCAGGGCTTTTAGGGTCGTAGCTACCAGAGCTATCCAAATTCTGGTGAGGAGTGCAACCAACTTGCGCATTTACAGAACCGCCACTAATGGTAATATTATTGCAAGATCCGTAAAGGCCGCCACCAATTCCGGCACCACTCGTGGAACTAGCAGTTACAGAACCACTTTTAATAGTAATATTATTGCAAGATCCGTAATTGCCGCTACCAATTCCGGCACCATGCATAGATTTAGCATTTACGGAACCACTATTAATGGTAATATTATTGCAAGATCCCTGATGGCCGCCACCAATTCCGGCACCATTCATAGATTTAGCATTTACGGAACCACTTTTAATGGTAATATTATCGCAAGATCCCTGATGGCCGCTACCGATTCCAGCACCAAACTTAGATTTAGCATCTACAAAACCACTATTAATGGTAATATTCTTGCAAGATCCGTAATTGCCGCTACCAATTCCGGCACCATACCCACTCCCATCACTACTAGCTTTTAAGATTCCTGTAGTAGTGTCTGAAGCATTGGTTATTATAAGCTGAGCTTCGTTATCTTTCTGTAAACCGGCAGAGCTTTGATTAGTTGTTGTAAGGTTATTTATGCCTGTTAAATAGATAGTAACTGTAGCTTTAACATTATTATTTATTTGCAGTGCCGAACCAGCAGATGTTTTGATATTTACGTTATCAAGATAAATGTTGATGTTGTGTTGCTCTGAAGTATTCGTTCCATCAACCACAATTCTATTTGACGTTTCCGGACTTTTCTTGCATGTGAATTTGTAATCTTCTGCTATATTTATGGTATAAACTCCGTCCGTAACATTAGCATCCTCAGTTAAATCAATTACTCCATTTTGTGCATTTTCCGTAGCAGCCATTGCCTCATCGGGGGTATCGTTAAATTCAGGAGCCTCCTCCGAACTGAATACAAACAAGTCCTCATTTGTCTCTCCTGCTGCTTCCTGCTCCTCATTGGTAAAAATCTCTGGAGTATCTTCCTCAGACACTACATCCGGATTTCCTGAAGTAAATTCCCCCGCAAATATGGTCTGGGGGGGCATATTGGTGGAACACAGTGCAAGCGCCAGAATCCCGGCTAATAACTTTTTCTTCATACGTTCACCTCTCCTTTCTTTATACATGATCTTCTGCGTCTTGACTCTTTTGTTCTCTTTTTCTGAATTTGATACATAATGCGGTAATCACAACTGCCACAGTAAAGGAAATGACAGCCACCAACACATAGCCGCCTGCGCCCTCATGCAGCAGAATTGTGCCGTACATTCCCGTGGCGTTTATTGGCCGGCTTTGCATGATCCCCATTGCCCCCACAAGGGACAGGAACAGCACAGGGCACACAGAACGGACAGACGGCAGACTGTGCGCCGCTCCTGGCGGCGGTGGTATTCATACATTCGCTTTTTTACCAATTCGATACGCTTTTCTGTATCGTACATGCCTTCCAACCTCCTTCCACAAAAACAGTCTTAAAAGTCCTTTCACTTATATAGGTACAAAAAAAGCGAAAAACTCTCACCTGAAAATTAAATTTTTTCAAAAAAATTTGAGAGCTGCCGAAACAGCTCCCAAAAGCGAAAAATCAGGTTATATTATTGTATTGAACTGCGGAAGATCAGTTTTCCCGCTGCCAGGATCAGTACAGGCAGCAGATAAGCAATATACTGTGCTGCACCACCATAGGCGATCAGAAGATTATAAATTGCGTGAAAGGTGATTGCTGCTCCCAGCAGACCGCAGGTTCCGGCAATCTTTAGCCATGTTCTCTGCCACACATATGCAAGTCCACCGCCGACAATAGCCCCACAGATCACGTGCATGGCTCCTGTCCCAATACCCCGGAAAAAAATAAAAGAAAAATGACCGGCTCCGTTTTGGATCAGATAGCAGATGTTTTCAAATGTGGCAAAGGAAAGGGCTGTGATCACGGCGGCATTTTTAATCTGCTCCGCTTTCGGCTCAAATATCAGCATATAAAAGAGCAATGGCAGAAGTTTCATCACTTCCTCCACCACCGGGGCAATCTCTGTGGTAGCTGCAAAGGTGTCCGCTCTGTAAAGTGCAGCGAAAAAGGTGTTGATGTATGCGGAAAGTAGACAGACACCCATCCCGGCAAAGCAGAACAGAAAGAATTTTCTCTGCCGCTTTCCCATACACAAAGCGGCGATCAGCAGGGGCGAGGCCATGCAGAGAAATACGTTTTCAATATATGTCATGTCTGCACCGCCTTTCCTGTGGCTGGCAGCAGTGCAAACAGGCAGCCTGTAAGCAGAAGATCAAGCCAGCAATAGGGAGCGGAAATGGAATAACCCGGCCACAGACAGCCAGAGATCCAAAGAGCATACTCCACCGCCACATAGCACAGCACCTCAATGTGAAAATACCGCATCTTACACGCTGTTCCTGTCTGTATCTGCGCATAAGCAAGACCCCGGATAGAATGATAAGAAACAACGATCATCATGCCACACCAGAGTAGATTGGAGAGAACATCCCCAAAAGTACAATAAAATACACAAAGCGGAACGCCGATCAGAGGAGCTATCAGAGATTTCCGTGTCGAAAAGTCTCTTTCCTCTGCAGAGGAAAGGGTGTATTGCAGAAGATAAAGGAAAATCACGCTGGCTATCCAGCCAAACTCTGACACATAAAAGACCTGCGGTGTTTCAGAAAACAAAAGCAGATACAGCGTCCAGTAAAGAGAGCCAAGGGCAAAGCAGCCGTAAAAGCAGGTCAGCAGGAAATATGTCTGTTTTCGACCTTTCAGATACCGAATACCACTCATACAAAAGCCCAACAGGGTAACAGCGAATTGAAAAAGGTTACTGATCAGCTCCATCCCCATTGTCCTCCTTTTGTTTCTCCGTCTGCTCCTCTTTGTTCAGCTGATGGATGCGAAAACACAGAATAGTCACGCACGCGCCGAGGATAAAAGCCAGCAGTCCGATCACCATATATCCCAATGCGGTGCTGCCGCCCAAAATTGTTGCCGCAGTTTCAAAGCCTGAAGAAGTACCGGGTTCGACCCGCCCGATAATACCGGGCATGGCAAAGGAAACCCCAACAATCACTGCAAAGCATGCCGCTATGCAAACAGCGGAAACAATCCGTCTGCGCCGCAGTCTCTGCTGTTGTTCTTTTTTTGCAATACGCCGTTTTACTTCCGCAATCCGTTCCTCATCTTTCAGCATTTGTAATACCCTCCCGTTTCAATAATCCGCGTAAACGCTCTTTCCCCCGGTACACCATATTTGTAATCTGCTTTACACTTTTCCCCATAACCTCAGCGGCCTGTTGATAGCTCATGCCCTCAAAATAGGTCAGATAAAGAGCCTCCCTATAATCTGGATTTAACTCGTCCATGCAGAGATGCAGGATCTGGTTTCGCTCTTTTGTGCGGACGACCTCCTCCACCAGCGTTTGTGCCTCCGGTTCTCTGGCCAGGTCGTCAAGACTGAAGAAAATCCGCCGTCTGCTTTTGTGGCGCAAAGCCATGTGCCGCGCTGCTTTATAGAGGTAAGCCTTAAAACATCCATCCCGGATGCGGGGCTTTTTCATAAACAGCCAGGAAAAGGTTTCCATCATTAAATCCTCCGCTTCGTGGACGTCATGCAGATAACCATCAATGTATAAGGTCAGCGGATCACCGTATTTTTTTATCAACAGTTCAAGTCCTGTCTCATCACCGCCCAGATATTGCCCATAAAGTTCTTCATCAGTGACCATATCGTTCTTCCTTTCCAAGTATTACTCCTCTATTGTCAGATGAAAGCTCCAGGTTCGTGAATCATTTTTGTCTGCGAAGACATACAACATGTCAGGAGAAATCCCTGACAAAAAAATAACCAGAGCCTAAGCTCTGGTTAAATTCTCACTATTTTGTAGCAGCCAGTACGGGAATCGAACCCGTGTTTTCGCCGTGAGAGGGCGACGTCTTAACCCCTTGACCAACTGGCCATTTGTTTATCTGTCGTTCGCTCTTCGCTGTCGACTCGTTTAATATACACCATCTTTTTCTAAAATGCAAGTACTTTTTTAAAAAAATTTCAATTTTTTTATTTTTCTCGAATTTTTCGTTCAAAAAGCCCTGTATTTATGCGGTTTTTGCCACAAAAAAAATTTTTATTTTTTTGTCCCAGAGAAGAAATGCCATGACAGTTCTACCGCTTTCCATGGCATTTCCCAGTTATTTATTTCTGTTTCTGACTGTTTTTTATTCCTCTATATCCTCCGCAGGCTCTGCCGGAATGAATACGCGGGATTTCTTTTCTTCGTGTTTATGAAGTGCTGCTTTCTCAGTTGCCTCAATACAGAATTCCATCTGAGAGTTAATCTGTGCTTTGCCTCGTTTATCCGGCTTCACATAAGTTCCATCCGACTGCAGGATATGAGCTTTTACATTATCCTTAAACTCCAGATCAAGTACGTGTTCCAGCTCTTTCCTAATCTTCTCATCTTCCACAGGGAAAACAATCTCTACCCTGCGGTCAAGGTTACGCGGCATCCAGTCCGCACTTCCCATATAGATTTCCGGGTTTCCGCCGTTTTCAAAATAGAAAATACGGCTATGCTCCAGAAATTCCCCTACAATAGAACGGACATGAATATTTTCACTGATTCCCGGCACTCCTACTTTCAGACAGCAGATCCCCCTTACCAGAAGCTCCACCTGAACTCCGCAGGAAGATGCATAATACAATCCTGCAATAATCTTCGGATCACAGAGGGAATTCATCTTTGCGCGGATCAACGCCGGAAGTCCTTTCTTTGCATTCTCCGCCTCACGTTCGATCAGGCTTAAGAATCTGTCCTTCATCCAGATTGGTGCTACGATCAGCTTATTCCAGCTTTTCGGTTCAGAATATCCGGAGAGCATGTTAAATACTGCTGTTGCATCTTCACCAAAACGTTCATCGCAGGTAAAGATACCGCAGTCTGTATAGAGTTTGGCAGTGGAATCATTGTAGTTTCCGGTTGCCAGATGCACATAACGGCGGATTCCTGTCTCTTCCCTGCGCACAATCAGTGTGATCTTGCTGTGTGTCTTAAGGCCTACCAGACCATAAATTACATGACATCCTGCCTTCTCCAGCTTCTTCGCCCATACAATATTATTTTCTTCATCAAAACGTGCTTTCAGCTCTACCAGCACGGAAACCTGTTTGCCGTTTTCTGCTGCCTGCGCAAGGGCAGCAATGATCGGTGAATTGCCGCTGACACGATACAGAGTCTGTTTAATAGCCAGAACATCCGGATCTTTTGCTGCCTGACGTACGAAATTTACAACAGGATCGAAGCTCATATAAGGATGATGCAGGAATACATCGCCCTCACGTATCACCTGGAAAATATCCTTCTCATTCTGAAATTCCGGTACAGGTGCCGGCTGATATCTCGGTGTCTTGTAAGCATCAAAGCCATCCGCGCCATATACTTTCATAAGCATGGTAAGATCCAGAGGTCCGTTTATCTCAAAAATATCTGCCTCTTTGATGTCAAATTCCGTTTTCAGAATCTTCAGCAGGCGTTCATCCATCTTATCCTCTACTTCCAGACGGATAACCTCACCCCACTGACGTTTCTTTAACTGGCGCTGGATCTCCACCAGCAGATCCTCTGCCTCATCTTCATCGATGGTAAGATCCGCATTACGCATAATACGGTAAGGATGGGCACATATCACATCATAACTCAGGAAAAGTTTGTCAATATTTCTTTCAATAATCTCTTCCAGCAGGATCACTGTGGTATCTCCATCCTTCTTTGACGGAATCTGCACCACCCTTGGAAGCACAGACGGAACCTGCACTGTAGCAAACAGAAGTTCTCCTGTTTTATCCTTTTTGTTGAGTTTATCACTCTTCTCCTTCTTGGAGATCAGAGCGCCGATATTTAATGTCTTGTTTCTGATCAGCGGAAACGGTCTGGAAGAATCCATCGCCATCGGTGTAAGTACCGGATATACATTATCCTCAAAGTATCTGTCTACAAATATACTCTGTGCTTCTGTAAGATTCTCATGGGCTGCCACCAGGTGCATTCCGGCTTTCTCAAGCGCAGGGATCAGAGAACGGTTCAGTGTATTATACTGTACATGAACCAGTTCATGGGTACGGACACTGATTTCTTTTAACTGCTCCTTGGCTGTCATTCCTGCAATGTCTGTTTTATGATATCCTGCATGTACCTGATCCTTAAGAGACGCCACACGCACCATAAAGAATTCATCCAGATTGGATGCGGTAATGCTTAAGAACTTCAGTCTGTCAAACAAAGGAAGATTTTTATCTCTTGCTTCACTCAGAACACGCTCATCAAATTTGAGCCAGCTCAGCTCGCGATTCACGAAATATTCTTTCTTTTCAAATTTTTCAAAGTCCATAAGTTCATCCTCCTTTACGCTCTGCCCTTGCGTCTGAGAACCAGACGAATGCCAAATACTTCTTCAAAAAATGCCTCTTTATCTTTCAGCAGTCCCAGTTCCAGGGAAATGTCCTGTGCAGAATCCACGATCATCTGCAGTTCTCTGTCTTTGAGCACTGCTTTGATTCCTTTTACTTTCTGATAATGACTTCTGTCCATGGCATTCGCCAAACGAAGGATTGCAGTCATCTTTACCACCTTGATATAGCTCTCTCTGTCTATAGCGATTCCCATACTGTAAAGTTCATCGTAATAAACAAACGCAGAATTATTGAATCTGACCGCACATGCGATCATCTGGCGTTCCAGAGAGGACAGCCCAATGATATCTGTAGACATAATGATCTGATAGGAACACTCAGAAACCTTTTCCATACTGATATATTTGCCACAGTCATGAAGTAGTGCCGCGATCTGCAATAACAGACGTTCTCTTGCTCCCATACCATGAACCTTCTTCATACTGTCAAAGATATTCAGGCAAAGATTCATAGTTCCCTGGATATGGCTCTTACTGCTGGAATAGCGTTTTGCAATGTTCTTTGATGTAACCAGAATGTCATTTTCAAAATTGTGGACACTTTTGAGAAATTTTTTCTTCTCCGCAAAATCATAGGCAATTCCATCCAGCAGGGAAACACCTGGTGCCCAGAGAGACTCTGCATTAAAAATATCAATAAAATTTCTGCACACTACCATGGTCGGCACAACAAGGGATGCATATTCCGGATCAATCTCCATCTCCTGTGCCAGCAGGTCAACAGATTTTCCAACTGTATCCTCATAGCGTTTCATAAATTCTTCCCTTGTAATGATCCTGTCTTCCATTTCCTCCTGGAAGATCATATCTGTAATAAAATCTCCCATCAGGATCACATTCCTGATCTCCTTATCCTTCAGATACAGACGCTGAAAGCTCATCAGGTCATTTCGGATAAATTCCTCAACCAGCTTGTCATAATGAATGGTTGTTTTCTCCAGTTCCTGCAGACGCTGGCGAATTCTTAAACTTCCCATTTTAAGTCCCTGGGTAGTGACCAGAGCATCCTTGTCAAAGAGGGAAACCTGAAGGCTTCCGCCGCCCACATCCAGGATTGCGGTGCCTTTCTGGATCATCTTTTTGAATCCCTTTTCTATGGCAGCAATTGATTTGTACCCAAGGAAATGCTGTTCTGCACTGCTTAATATTTCTATTTTCATTCCTGTACGCTGATAGATCTGTTCAATGATCAGCAGCGGATTCACAAGTTCTCTGAATGCACTGGTGCCGCAGGCACGATACTCTTCCACCCCAAAGTCCTGCATCAGCCTCTTAAAGTCGTTCAGCACCTCACATAAAACATTCAGCATTTCTGAATCGATCTTTCCGTCAGAATAGACACCCTTTCCGATTTCCAGACTGTATCTGACATCATTCAGTTCACGAAAACCAATTCTTTTTGACATCTCAAAGATCTTCATGCTGACTTCATAAGATCCGATATCAATGGCTGCAAATGTCATGACTGCCATATGCGTTCCCCCTTTACCATTCATCTATTTGCTTTTTTATTCCTTCTCCACACCCAGCAGATGGTCGATAAACTGCTGTGCAGTTCGTCCTGTAAGTCCTCCATGGGAAAGCTCCCACTTATTTGCTTCCAGAAGCAGTTCGTCCTCCGGCATAGTAATTCCGTTTCTCTCTGCGAGAGCTTTCACAATTGTCTGGAATTCCTTTTTGCTCGGTGCACCATAGTAAATACGGACACCAAAACGATAAACCAGTGAAAGCTTCTCCTGCACTGTATCGGAGGAATGCAGATCGTCATCATCCATGATCTCCAGCTTATCACTGGATTTCTCTCTTACCAGATGTCTTCTGTTACTTGTTGCATAGATCAGGATATTGTCCGGTTTCTTCTCCAGACCACCCTCGATCACTGCCTTCAGATATTTATATTCGATTTCAAATTCCTCGAATGACAGATCATCCATATAGATAATGAATTTATAGTTTCTGTTCTTGATCTGGGCGATCACATCGTTCAGATCCTGGAACTGATGCTTATACACCTCGATAATACGAAGTCCCTCATCATAATAACGGTTCAGGATTCCCTTGATACTTGAGGATTTACCTGTACCCGCATCACCAAAAAGCAGACAGTTGTTTGCCTTTCTGCCTCTTACGAAAGCTTCTGTATTCTCGATCAGTTTCTGCTTCGGGATTTCATATCCGACCAGGTCTTCCAGTTTCACATGAGCGATCCTTGTGATCGGCTGGATCTCCACATTATCATTCTCATCATGGCCTACACGAAAAGCCTTATGTAATCCCAGCTTACCCACACCAAAATCCTTATAAAACTGTACCATATCCTTCATGAATTCCTCTGTGGACTCCGCTGCTGCCAGCGTTTTGCTCAGATCACAGATACGGTCTCTGATACGGGAATTAAACATCTTGCTGTTACTTCCGGTGTTGGTATAATCACCGAGAACCTTACAGCAGGAAATTCCAAATGCCTCATCCAGTACAGTCAGGTCAAAATCATACAGTTCTTTAAACACACCGAAATCATTCAGTGCCAGTTCATTAATACTTCCGTTGACAGCCCCTCTGATCTCACAGGCTGTACTGAATGCATTTTCATTATTTACCAGAAGAAATGTCAGATAACAGTGCCATAAATTTCCGGAAAAGCCATAAGCGCCGGCAGTTTCCACCAGTCCGTTGGCACACTCAAAGAACAGCCCTTCCTTTTCTTTCAGATCAGGTGCTTTCTTTTCCCAGGCATTCATCAGTTCTGCCATTTTATCAAGGATTTCTCCATGTTCAAAGTTACGGTATAAGATGCATTCATTTAATCTAGCCATTTTTATTACTTCCTTCTTACCTTGTTGTTTTATCTTATTGTTCTGCTGTGAGTGGTATAATTATTTCGAAAACGATGTACCAGAGTGTGTTTGAAAAATGCTTTACGCAAAATATGCCGCAAAGTGGGACGTGCAGATTGTGGAAATGATTTTTCAAACACGCTCTGGCATTATGGAAATGATTTTTAATAATTTCCCAAAATTCTCATTCTGTCAGCTTCTGCCTCAATTCCTCTCAGGGCATTCTTCACTGCACTGTCCTTTAAATTTCCCTCGAAATCAACAAAAAAACGGTACTGCCAGTTCTTCCCTGTGATCGGGCGGGATTCTATCTTCGTCATATTCAGTCCATTATAAATAATGTGAGACAGCATATTGTAAAGAGTTCCGCTCTCATGATGCAGTTCAAAGAAAATACTGATCTTATGTGCATCCTTCACATAGATTGGTTTCTTACTCACGATCACAAAACGTGTGGCATTCTGTCCGTTATAGCAGATATTCTCAGCCAGGATCTTCAGTCCGTAAAGCTCTCCTGCCTGTCTGCTGGCAATAGCAGCCTGCGTCTTGTCATTGTCTTCTTTTATCTTCTTGGCAGAACCGGCAGTATTTTCCATCTCTTTCTTCTTCCAGTCCGGATGAGATTCCAGATATTTTCCACACTGGGAAAGTGCCTGAGGATGAGAACATACCTGTCTGATATCCTCCAGTTCAGCATCCGGCAGTCCCAGAAGTACATGCTCCGGACGGATGATCTGTTCTCCTACAATGCTAAGCTCATACTCTGTAAGAAGATCATAAATATCAGCAACAATACCGGCAGTTGTATTCTCAATGGGAAGTACCGCATAGTCTGCTCTTCCCTCCACAACTGCTTCCATTGCATCACGCCAGGTTTTTACATGAAAGCTCTCAATATCGTCCTGGAAATATTCCCTCATTGCAGCATAACTGTATGCACCTTCCACACCCTGAAAGACAACTCTTACATCTTTCAACGGAAGTGCATCTACCATTTCCAGTTTCTCATCATCCTCGATTCCATGCTCTGTGAGAAGCTGATACTGTCTCTTACGGCTGATCGCCATGATCTGCTGAAAAAGCTCCTGCGCACCAAGCTGATTAAATTCTCCATGTGCCTTACCTCTCAGGACCTCCAGCTTCTGTCTCTCTCTTTCCGGATCCAGAACCTTCTTTCCTGTACGTATCTTATATTCTGCAACATCCTCACACACCTTCATTCTCTGTTCAAAAAGACGTATGATATCGCTGTCGATCTTATCTATTTCATTTCTGCATTCCTGTAAATCTATCATTTATGTTGTACCTTTTTACTTTCACAAATTCTCTACAATATCAGTCATCTCTCCGATAAAGGAAAGAGAGCCAAAGGCAATGATCACATCCTGTTCCCCGGCAAGTGAAAAAGCCTCCTCCACTGCATCTTTAATCGTATCCATTGCCTGTACATTGGGATTATATTCACTGACAGTCTTCGCCAGTTCTCCGGCAGGCAGTGCCCTTACATTATCCGGAGTCTGGATTGTGAGTATCCGGTCTGCAAAGTGCGCAGTTTTCTGAATCACACTTCTGTAATCCTTATCTGCAAACACTCCCATAATATAGATGATCCGTTTTCCCTTAAAATAATGCTCTATTGAAGCTGCCATCATATCCGCAGCAGCAGGATTATGAGCCCCGTCTACCACAAACAGCGGTTTTTTACAGATAACTGTAAACCGTCCGTTCCAGTTTACTGTGCGAAGCCCTTCTTTTTTCTGCTCCGCAGCGGTGGAAAAGCCCAGCTCATCCAATACTTTTAAAGCATTCAGTGCAACTACTGCATTTTCCTTCTGATAAACACCTGCCAGCGGAATCTCATACTCTTCACCCCTGTACCGGATTGTCTGTCCAAAGCAGCTTTCCTTTAACATCTCTGCCTCAGAAGCATCTGCTATGGTACATTTTGCACCGTGTTCTCTGCTGATCCTCTCGATCACCTGCATTGCTTCCGGCTTCTGTCTGGCAGTCACCACTCTGCAGCCGTCTTTGATGATCCCGGCTTTCTTCTCTGCGATCTGTGCCAGAGTATTTCCAAGAAAAGACATATGATCCATACTGATCGATACCAGCACTGCCAGCAGCGTATTTTTAATAATATTTGTGGCGTCCAGATTTCCGCCCATTCCCACTTCCAGCAAAACGAGATCACAATTCTCTTTTTTAAAGAACAAAAATGCCACCGCAGTCTCTATTTCAAATGCAGTGGGATGGGGATAACCATCCTTTGTCATAGCAGCAATAACATCAGACACCTGTGTAATATAAGCAGCAAAGTCCTCTCTGCTGATCCTGCTTCCCGAAACTTCCATCCTGCCTCTGTAAGAATACAGGGTAGGCGAAACATATCTTCCAATGCGATATCCCGCACCTGATAAAACAGAATACAAAAAAGCAATGACAGAACCCTTGCCATTGGTACCGGCTATATGCACATATTTCAGATCATCCTGTGGATTTCCAAGACGTTTCATCAGCTCACACATATGATCCAGTCCCAGGACACTGGGAATTTCCCTGGTGATTTTGTCTATGTACTCCCGGCTTTCCTGATAATTCATAATAAACTCCTCTTATTTCCATGAGATCCCCTCCACACGTTCCTTTTGCGCATAAGGCACCTCATTGCTATAGTGTAATAACGTGTTCTCATTATATCCTACGTGTATGTTTTTTTCAAGGCAGGCAATACTAGAATCATAGAAATTTATACAGGAGCGTTACCTATGAAAAAAGCTTTTATTCTCTGCGGTCTGACGGGCTGGTGCATGGAAATCCTCTGGACCGGACTGCATTCCATCCTTTCAGGAGAACTTACCATGACAGGAAAAACTTCCCTTTTAATGTTTCCCATTTACGGATGCGGTGCCATCATCCGCCCGCTCTCCGGTAAGCTTTCTGCTGTCCCGCTTTTTGTCCGCGGCTGCATTTATACTGTCGGATTTTTCTTCGTGGAATTTATCAGCGGTGCTCTTTTGCGCTGTTTTCATATGTGTCCCTGGGACTACAGCAACACTCCTCTGAATTACCGGGGACTGATAAGACCAGACTACGCTCCCCTCTGGTTCGGAGCCGGACTTTTTTTTGAGAAAATACTTGGAAAACTCTCTTGAAAAAAGCACTTGATTATTATATGATGTTATGAAGGATTAAATAAAAATTCCTGAACCAGTAAAATATGGAGGTATGAAATGAGACACTTAATGAGTCCGCTGGATCTGTCTGTTGATGAGTTAAATACTCTTCTTGACTTGGCCAGCGATATTGAGAAACACCCTGATAAATACGCACATGTCTGTGACGACAAGAGACTTGCAACTTTATTCTATGAGCCAAGCACCCGTACCCGTCTCAGCTTTGAAGCTGCTATGATGAACCTTGGCGGTAAAGTTCTTGGTTTTTCATCAGCTGATTCCAGTTCCGCTTCAAAGGGTGAAAGTGTTGCCGATACAATCCGCGTTGTATCCTGTTACGCTGACATCTGTGCTATGCGCCACCCGAAAGAAGGTGCTCCGTTAGTAGCTTCTATGGCTTCTTCTATTCCTGTTATCAACGCCGGCGACGGTGGTCATCAACATCCTACCCAGACATTAACCGACTTACTTACCATCCGTTCCCTGAAGGGACGTCTGGACAATCTGACCATTGGTCTGTGCGGCGACCTGAAATTCGGACGTACAGTTCACTCCCTGATCGAAGCACTTGTACGTTACACAAATGTAAAATTCATTCTGATCTCACCGGAAGAGCTTCGCATCCCAAGCTATATCCGCGAGGATGTTCTGAAAAAGAACAATATCGAATTTCAGGAAGTAGAGAGACTGGAAGATGCCTTACCGGATCTTGATATCCTCTACATGACACGTGTACAGAAAGAACGTTTCTTCAACGAAGAAGACTATGTCCGCATGAAGGATTTCTACATTCTGGACAAACAGAAAATGGAACTTGCAAAAAAAGACATGTACATTCTTCATCCGCTTCCACGTGTAAATGAAATCTCAACAGAGGTGGATGCAGACCCGAGAGCAGCTTATTTCAAACAGGCACAGTACGGTGTATATGTACGTATGGCCCTGATTCTCACATTACTGGAGGTAAAATTACCATGTTAAATGTTGGAGCACTTCGCGAAGGTTATGTATTAGACCATATCAAAGCAGGCAAGGCCATGACTATCTATCATGATCTGAAGCTTGATAAACTTGACTGCACCGTTGCCATCATCAAGAACGCGCGCAGCAACAAAATGGGTAAGAAAGATATCATCAAGGTTGAATGCCCGGTTGAGAATCTTGATCTTGACATTCTCGGCTTTATCGATCATAACATTACTGTAAACGTAATCAAGGACGAGAAGATCGTTGCCAAAAAAGAACTGAAACTTCCGAATCAGGTTGTCAACGTGATCAAATGCAAGAATCCACGCTGCATCACTTCCATTGAACAGGGACTCGACCAGATCTTTGTTCTTGCAGATAAAGAGAAAGAAGTTTACAGATGTAAATACTGCGAAGAGAAATATACAGGTAAACGCAATAAATAATAAAACAAATATCAAAAAAACAGAACGGAAGAAATCCGTTCTGTTTTTTTGTACGCAATCAGACCGATAAGCCGGGTTATGTCATTGGGTAATCATCTGTCTAGGCCTTACGTTGCCATAAGGCTCAAGCGACCCACCTGAAAGCACGACGGGCAGCCGTATCGCTTTCTATTCGGTCTTGCTTCGAATGGAGTTTACATGTGCCCGGCCTGTTACCAGGACGGCGGTAGTCTCTTACACTGCCTTTCCACCCTTACCTCAGCAAGTGAGGCGGTTTATTTCTGTTGCACTGGTCTGGGAGTCACCTCCACCGGACGTTATCCGGCATCCTGCCCTGCGAAGCCCGGACTTT